>JGI24025J20009_10001288_pt1 | contig 19039 bp, 17 predicted proteins | sample Cruoilmetagenom3_FD_20009 | JGI IMG/M metagenome (IMG submission 20009) | reverse complement strand
CCACTGGTCGACCAGTGCGGCAGAGTGCTGGGCGTCAATTCTTTCGGCGCGGAGAGCGAGGGGTCGGACGCCGAGTTCTTCTTTGCCATATCCACGCGCGAATTGCTGCCATTCCTGCGCGCCAATGATGTCAGCCCGCGCTTGAACTCCTCCGAATGCCGCAGCCTCGACCAGCTCGATGCCGAACAGCGCGTCCGCGAAAACGCTGCGCGCGATGCGCAGGAGCGGATTGCCGAAGAGCGCGCCGCTGCCGAGGCCCAGCGCACTGCCGACATGCGCCGCACGGTTACTTATGAAGTGATGGAGCAGCGCGACACCAAGCTGACGATTGCATTTTTGCTGCTGCTGATCAGCGCAGGCGCGGCGGGCCTCGCTTCCTTCGCGCATATGCAGAAAGACTATCGCCTGCGCGCCGCTGCGGGAGCGGTGGCCGTCCTCACGTTGATCGGGGCCTGCATCGCGTGGGTTACCCGCCCCTCCTTTGCAGAGATCGACACCCGTGTGGAAGAACGCTTGCGTGAAGCGATGGGCGGCGATGACACGGGTGAAATCACTCCGATTGTGGCGGGCGCAGGTGACTATATATGCGTGCTCGATACTGAGCGCAGCCGCGTGGTGGGTGATCCGGCAGAGGACATTACTATCGGCTGGAGCGAAACCGGCTGTATCAATGACCGCACGCAATATGGCCTCGACAATGGTGAATGGACCCGCGTCTTTGTCCCTTCGAGCGAGGCCGCGGTCTCGATCAACAGTTTCGATCCGGCAGCGGGCGAGCTGGTGATGGAACGCTATCTGCTGGGGCGCGAGGCGATGATCGATGCCCGCGCAGCACGCGCCGCCTATCAGGCACCGTCATGCGAGGCGGGCGAGGAAGCCGCGCGGGCCTTGGGTGGAAGTCAGACCGCGATTACATCATCACTGCCGACCCGCCCGAATGAGCGGCTGGTCTATAACTGTTCGGTCAATTCACGCGATTCACGCAATGAAGGTGAGCCGACCGACGACTAAAGTCGTAGTTGGGCCTCCCCGGTGTTGCATCACTTCTCACCCGATGCTAGGCGCGCGCCAGCTTTGGCAAGGTGCGTAATGCATCCAAATCCGTTGCTACCGATTCTTTCCGTTTCTCGGACCTAAGAGGACCTTCGCGCGTGGAGATTTCCGCCGGTATTCAGGCAAGCCTGGCAGGCCGTTATGCCAGTGCCCTATTCGATCTCGCCAGTGAGGCGGGGACCGTTACTGCTGTCGAATCGGATCTCGACCAGCTGGATGCTGCGCTGTCCGAATCGGATGAACTGCGCGCGCTGATCCGCAATCCGGAAATCAGCCGTAGCCAGATCAAAAGCGTGATGGCCGGTATCGGTGAACACCTTGGCCTATCGGGCCTCACCAGGAATTTCCTCGGCGTGCTGGCGGAAAACCGCCGCGTGTCCGCCATGCCCGGCATGATCCGTGCCTTTGCCACCATCGCAGCGGCACAGCGCGGCGAAGTGCAGGCTGAAGTCGCCAGCGCCCACGCGCTGACAGACGAGCAGATCACCACGCTGGAAGGCAAGCTGCGCGCCCGCGAAGGCCGCACCGTCAAATTGAAATCACGCGTCGATCCCGACCTTTTGGGCGGGCTCGTCGTCACCATTGGATCACAGCGCATCGACAGCTCGATCCGCACCCGTCTCAACTCACTCGCCCAGGCCATGAAGGCTTAAAGGACCAAACACATGGAAATCCGCGCTGCAGAAATCTCCAAGGTCATCAAGGACCAGATCGCCAATTTCGGCACCGAAGCCGAAGTCAGCGAAGTCGGTTCCGTCCTCTCCGTAGGTGACGGCATCGCCCGTATTCACGGCCTCGACAAGGTGCAGGCCGGTGAAATGGTCAAGTTCGCCAATGGCGTCGAAGGCATGGCCCTGAACCTGGAAGCCGACAATGTCGGTGTCGTGATCTTCGGGTCGGACACGGACATCAAGGAAGGCGACACCGTCAAGCGGACCGGCACGATTGTGGACGTTCCCGTCGGCAAGGGCCTGCTCGGCCGCGTGGTCGATGCCTTGGGCAATCCGATCGACGGCAAAGGCCCGCTGACCGACGTTAAGCGTGAGCGTGTTGAAGTCAAAGCGCCGGGCATCATCCCGCGCAAATCGGTGCATGAGCCTGTGCAGACCGGCCTCAAGGCCATCGACGCCCTCGTCCCCGTTGGCCGTGGCCAGCGCGAATTGATTATTGGTGACCGTCAGACCGGCAAGTCCGCTGTCGCCATCGACACCTTCATCAACCAGAAGACGGTCAATGCTGGTGATGACGAAGGCAAGAAGCTGTATTGCATCTATGTTGCCGTCGGCCAGAAGCGTTCGACCGTGGCGCAGATCGTCAAGTCGCTCGAAGAAAACGGCGCGATGGAATATTCCATCGTTGTTGCCGCCACCGCTTCAGAGCCTGCTCCGCTGCAATACCTTGCACCTTACACTGGCTGCGCGATGGGTGAGTTCTTCCGTGACAACGGCATGCATGCCGTGATCGTGTATGACGATCTGTCGAAGCAAGCCGTTGCCTATCGCCAGATGTCGCTGTTGCTGCGTCGTCCTCCCGGCCGTGAAGCCTATCCGGGTGACGTGTTCTACCTGCACTCTCGTCTGCTCGAACGCGCTGCGAAGATGAATGAAGACAATGGCGGCGGTTCGCTGACTGCTCTGCCGATCATCGAAACGCAGGCAGGCGACGTCTCGGCCTATATTCCGACCAACGTGATCTCGATCACTGACGGCCAGATCTTCCTCGAAACCGACTTGTTCTTCCAGGGTATCCGCCCCGCGATTAACGTCGGCCTTTCAGTGTCGCGTGTGGGCGGTGCCGCTCAGACGAAGGCGATGAAGAAGGTCGCTGGCTCGATCAAGCTGGAGCTGGCGCAATACCGCGAAATGGCGGCCTTTGCGCAGTTCGGTTCGGACCTCGATGCCTCGACGCAGAAGCTGCTCAACCGCGGCGCGCGCCTGACCGAGCTGCTTAAGCAAGCCCAGTTCTCGCCCATGCCGTTTGAAGAGCAGACCGTGTCGATCTTCGCTGGCACCAATGGCTATCTCGATAGTGTGGCCGTCGACCGTGTGACCGAATATGAAGCGGCCATGCTCAGCTTCATGCGCAATGAACACGCCGATACACTCAGCGCGATCCGTAGCAGCGGCAAGTTCGAAGGCGACGCCAAGGACAACACCGTCGCCGCGCTCGACGCATTCGCCAAGCAGTTCGCTTAAGTCACGAATAGGGAGCCACCATGGCCTCTTTGAAGGAACTCAAGGATCGGATCGGGTCGGTTAAATCGACTCAGAAGATCACCAAGGCGAAGCAGATGGTCGCCGCCGCAAAGCTGCGCAAGGCGCAGGCTGCGGCTGAAGCTGCGCGTCCCTATGCCAATCGGCTGGCCGACGTGATGGGCTCGCTCGCCAGCAAGGTGAGCGGTGACGGCGCGCCATTGCTGCTGCGCGGCACCGGATCGGACAAACGCCATTTGCTGGTGGTCGTGAACACCGACAAGGGCCTGTGCGGCGGTCTCAACGCGAACATTGTGAAAGAGGCCAAGAAGCAGGCCAATGAGCTGATTGCAGAAGGCAAGGACGTAACCTTCTACCTCGTCGGCAAGAAGGGCCGCGCGCCGATCAAGCGTGAGTATCCGGATCGCATCGGCCACCACTTCGACACCTCCGAAGTGCGCCATATCGGCTTCAAAGAGGCTGATGCGATAGCCAGTGATCTGGTCGAGCGTTTCGAGAAGGGCGAATTCGATGTCGCGCATCTCGTTTACCCGATTTTCAAGAGCGCGCTGGCACAGGACCCGACCACTGTTCAGCTACTGCCTGTTCCCTCGCCCGAAACGGTCGAAGAATCGGACGCTGCCGTCGAATATGAGCCGGATGAGGAAGAAATCCTCGCCGAACTGCTGCCCCGCTATGTCAAAACACAGCTATTTGGCGCGCTGCTCGAACGCGAGGCTTCCGAACAGGGCGCATCAATGACCGCGATGGACAATGCCACGCGCAATGCAGGCGATCTGATCGACAAGCTGACAATCAAATACAACCGTAGCCGTCAGGCCGCGATTACCACCGAACTTATTGAAATCATTGCCGGTGCGGAAGCACTGTAAGCGGAAACGACTAATGAAAAAATTCTTCCTCCTCCTCCCGATCCTCGCGCCCGTAACACTGCTGGCGGCCTGCGCTGAAGAGCCCGCGCCAGAGCCGGTGGAAACCGCCGAGCCGGTCGAAATCGTAGAACTTCCCGCGCCGGACAGCGAAGTCTTCGCTGCCGCTTTTGCCGAAGCCTGCCCCAATGCTGAGACGGTCAATGTTTCGCTTTGCCGCCGTGCAATGGGCGCCGAAACCGCCGCTTGTGAATACGGGCTCGGCGATGACGAATATATGCGCAACGATGCGACGCTCGCGATCAACGAAGCCGGAGACGGCTGGGTGATCCAGGACCCCGAAGCGGTCTGCGCCCAATAATTATTTGAATTTCAACCTATAAAGACGCCACAGGAAACCAACATGGCCACCGCACCTGCAATGAACCAGACGACCAACGGCACGATCAGCCAAGTCATTGGCGCCGTCGTCGACGTCGCTTTCCCCGGCGATCTGCCGTCGATCCTCACCGCGCTCGAAACCAAGAACGGCGACAACACGCTCGTCCTCGAGGTCGCGCAGCACCTTGGTGAGAACACCGTCCGCACGATCGCGATGGATGCGACTGAAGGCCTTACCCGCGGTCAGGAAGTGATCAACACCGGCGCACAGATCACCGTTCCTGTCGGCCCCAAGACGCTGGGCCGCATCATGAACGTGACTGGCCAGCCGATTGACGAGCGCGGCCCCATCGGCGCTGACATGAGCGCGCCGATCCACGCAGAGGCCCCTCCCTTCATCGACCAGTCGACCGAAGCTGACATTCTGGTCACCGGCATCAAGGTCATCGACCTTCTCGCGCCTTATGCAAAGGGCGGCAAGATCGGCCTGTTCGGCGGCGCAGGTGTGGGCAAGACCGTGCTCATTCAGGAGCTCATCAACAACATCGCCAAGGGCCATGGCGGCGTGTCCGTCTTCGCTGGTGTGGGTGAGCGTACCCGTGAAGGTAACGATCTCTACCACGAATTCCTCGACGCTGGCGTTATCGCCAAGAACGATGCTGGCGAAGCGATCTCCGATGGGTCCAAAGTGGCACTGGTCTTCGGCCAGATGAACGAACCTCCTGGCGCCCGTGCCCGGGTGGCACTGTCCGGCCTGACCATGGCGGAATATTTCCGCGATCAGGAAGGGCAGGACGTGCTGTTCTTCGTCGACAACATCTTCCGCTTTACGCAAGCCGGTTCGGAAGTGTCAGCTCTGCTTGGCCGTATTCCTTCGGCGGTGGGCTATCAGCCGACCCTGTCGACCGACATGGGTAACTTGCAGGAACGCATTACCTCCACCACCAAGGGTTCGATTACCTCGGTGCAGGCCATTTACGTGCCTGCCGATGACTTGACCGACCCGGCACCGGCAACCTCGTTTGCTCACTTGGACGCGACGACCACGCTGAACCGCGCGATTTCGGAGCTGGGCATCTACCCCGCCGTTGATCCGCTCGATTCCACCAGCCGCGTTCTCGAACCGCGCGTTGTGGGTCAGGAGCACTACGAAACTGCTCGTAAGGTTCAGGAAACGCTGCAGAAGTACAAGTCTTTGCAGGACATCATCGCCATTCTCGGCATGGATGAGCTGTCCGAAGAAGATAAGCTCACCGTTGCCCGCGCGCGCAAGATCCAGAAGTTCCTCAGCCAGCCGTTCCACGTGGCAGAGGTGTTCACCAACATTCCGGGTTGCTTCGTGCAGCTGGAAGACACGGTGAAGAGCTTCAAGGCTGTGGTCGAAGGCGAATATGATCACCTGCCCGAAAGCGCCTTCTACATGGTCGGCGGCATCGAAGATGTGGTCGCCAAGGCCCAGAAGATGGCTGAGGACGCTTAACTACAACTCCCCTCCCGCTTGCGGGAGGGGATTTAGGTAAAAGAAAATGGCACTGCACTTTGAACTCGTAACCCCGTCAAAGCTCGTCCGTTCGGAAGACGTCCACATGGTCGTCGTCCCCGGCGCAGAGGGTGAATTTGGCGTATTGGAAGGCCATGCGCCTTTCATGTCGACCATCCGCGATGGCGCGGTGCAGGTCTGGAAGACCGAGGGCNGCGAGCCTGAAAGCATTGAAGTGCGCGGCGGNTTTGCCGAAGTGGGCGATAAGGGCCTGACTGTGCTTGCGGAGCATGTCGAGGGCTAATTCGCCCCGCCGGGCCCAAAGCGTTTAGGATGAAAACGCGCCCCGGCATTTGCGCCCGCAAACGGCGCTACTCCACTGAATCCGNAGCNATCTCGGCTGCGTTGGCGGCCGACGTCACCCTGCGCCCCTATCGCTGTGACCTGTGCCGGGATTATCACCTCACCAGCCGGACCAAGGGTATGCGTGTCCTGAAGCACGCGCATAGTAATAGCGACGACGAGGCCTGACGGGGAGCCGCCTTAGTCGAGGCGGCCCCGCATCACATTCGCACGCGCTGATCCAGCGAGCGCTTGCACAATCCTCGCGCGCTATCGCCGCTCATAAAGGTTTCTTAACCACGTTTGCGCCAAGGCATTCGGGACAGGAGGCGCATGTTGCGATGAACACAGTGGCAGCCCCGGCTGGCAACACCAGGCAGACAGGCCTCGCGGCGCTTATGCGCGGCGAGGCGTTGCCGCTTGCCTTGCTCGCCTTGCTGGTGTTGGCGACGCGCGCCATCTGGTTCGGTGATCCGGTCGCCGATTTTGACGAGCAGCTTTACAGTTTCATCGGTTGGCGCATGACCGAAGGCGAATTGCCCTTCGTCGATTGGTGGGATCGCAAGCCCTTTGGCCTGTTCGCGATCTATGCGGCGGCTCATGCCCTGTTTGGCCCCGGTCCGCTTGCCTATCAGCTGATGGCCTTCGCCTTTGCCCTTGCCGGAGCGGTGCTCTCCTATTTCCTCGCACGGCGATTAGTCGGGCGCTTTTCCGCCATGATGGCAGGTGCGATTTCAACCATGCTGCTGTGCGCTTACGCCAGCTATTCCGGGCAGAGCGAAGTCTTTTTCCTGCCGCTAATGCTGGGCATGGCCGCGCTGCTGGTTAATGCGGATCACCCGCATTTCACCCGCCGCGCCATGTGGGCGATGCTGCTGGGCGGGATTGCCTTGCAGGTGAAATACACCGTGCTGCCGCAATGCGCGTTTTTCGGCCTCTACGCCCTGTGGGTGGAGCATCGCCGAGGCAGTGCCCTTCCCCGTCTTGCGCGCCTCGCCGCCACCTTCGTGGCCTTGGGCCTCCTGCCTACCGCTCTGGTCGGGATGTTCTACGCCCTGATCGGCGAGTTTGACGCATTCCTGTTCGCCAACGTCCTGTCTTTCTTCGACCGGATGCCCGCGCCGCAAGGTCGCTGGGCGCCCGATCACTGGCTCGGCGTCTCGCCGCTGGCGGTGCTGGCCGTGGGCGGATTCTATGCTGCGTTTCGGATGAAGCGGCCAGAACCTTTCGCCGATTGGATGTTCTATTGCGGCTGGGCTGCATCGACACTGGCGACGGTGCTGCTGCCGGGGACGGTTTACCTTTATTACTATGCCGCCATGGCCGCGCCCGCCGCGCTGGTGGCTCTGCCACTACTCGACCGGAGCGGTCCGCTGCGGATGTTCCCGGCGCTGGTCCTGTCAGCAGGCTTCTTCGCGCTGCTCGCGCTGCCCGACCGTTACGACTATTCGCTGGAAGAGCGCCAGGCTGCTGATGATCTCGCCGCCGCGATTGCTCCGCATGTTGGCAGCGAGACTGATTGCCTGTGGTTGTGGGATGGCCCGACTGCACTCTACCGCATGACCGGCAGCTGCGTGCCGACGAAGTTCGTCTATCCCGATCATCTCAACAATGCGCTGGAGACAGCCGCGCTGGGCGTGGATCAGGCGGGAGAAGTTGCGCGTGTTCTGGCGACCAGGCCCGGCGCGATCGTCACCGCCAGCCGCCCAATGACAATCCAGAATGAAGCGGCCACCGCGCTCGTCGAAGCGGCACTGGCAGCTGACTATGAAGAACGCCTGTCGGTCGAGATGCACGACCGCACGCTCACCGCATGGGTTCGGCGCGATTAGAGTTGGTAAATCCATGATTGGCCCTACCCTGCGAAAGAAGGCGGACATGAAGCAGACGCTCATGATCGATGCCTGGTGGTCTCAGGTAAAACCCTCTCGCATCCTGCATTTGCGTCCTTCGCGTAGGGTGTGGGTCATCGCCTTTATCATACTGGCTTCGGTGATCGTGAGAGCCCCTTACCTTGGCGATCCGGCAGCAGATTATGACCAACAGCTCTACTCGGTGATTGGGCAGAACTGGTTGGCTGGAGAATTGCCATATCGCGATTTGTGGGACCGCAAACCACCCGGTCTCTTCGCCTTGTTTGCAGCCATGCACGCAATTGGCGGTGCATCTTCGCTGGCCTATGAAATCCCGGGGCTGCTTTGCACAATTGCGGCAGCCTTGATGATTTACTCGATGGCGCAGCGCATCGGAACGTCTTTTGGTGCCGTCACGGTCACCTTGCTATTCCTGCTGAATATTCCTCTCTTCATTATTCATTTGGGCCAGTCAGAGACTTTTCTGATGCCAATCCTGCTCGGCCAGCTCATGCTGCTGCGAACAGTGTTTGCCTGCGATGATGCGGAGAAGGTCCACCGCATTTTATGCATCATTGCCCTGCTCGGCGGGGTTACCTTGCAGATCAAATATTCGGTCTTTCCATTTTGCACACTGTTCGGCGTCCTCGCTGCCTGGCGGCTATGGCAACTGAACATTTTTGTGCCACGCATTCTTCTCAATCTGACACTCTATGGTTTTCTTGGCCTGTTGCCGACCTTGCTCTTCGTTGCGTATTTTGCGGCGCATGGAGAGCTTGAGACATTCATGTTCGCCAACTTCGTCTCCATCTTCCAACGCGGAGAGCTTGACCCCGACCTCGTGGAAGACTTCGGTGGCCATATCGCCGTGGCATCATTCCCGCTGTTGATTTTCGCCGCGCTTGGATGGCAGGCTGCGCTTCGTGCGCGGGACCAAATTGACGTCCAATTGTTTGCCCTGACGACGGCCTTTGCCGCAGCCGGATGCGTTTCATTGCTGATGCTTGGCGCTCCGTTCGTTCACTATTTCGGTCCGCTCTTGCCATTCATATGTCTAATGGCCGCCAGCTTTTTCAGCTTTCATCCATCACACAAATTGTTTGCCGGAGTTGCCATAGGTCTGGCCGTTGTTTGCGCATCATTTGACGAGCAACTGGAACGAACTCTGTCGCACCGCAATGCTATTCCAGCACTGGCAGCCGCAATAGACGCACATGTTCCTGACGAAGATTGCCTGTTCATCTTTGACGGCCCGACCGTGCTTTACGCGCAGACCGGCAATTGTATTGCCACGCGATTGGTCTTCCCGGATCATTTGACCAGCCCGCGTGAACGTAGCGCAATGGCGGTCGATCCCGTTGACGAAACAGCACGCGTGATGGCCGAACGGCCCGGAGCCATTGTCATATCTGATGGATTGGGTGGACCGCGATTTATTGCTGAAACTGGGCAAATCGTGCGGCTAGCGATCGAGCAAGACTATGTTTTGGCGGAAACCACCTTTCTCTATCCGCGCCAGATTGAACTCTACATTCGCGCCGATCTTGCACCGGCATCACCTGCCGGAAGGTCAGCTTCTCCCTGCGTGATACGGTACGGCAGTCCCTGTCAGTTCTTCACCAGCTTAAACGACCAAGATTAGTGCCTGCCGTTTATCACGAAGCACCTTGATCAACCTGCCTGGTGCGACTCAAATACCACAGCCACAGCCCCGATCCGACGATCAGCGCTGCGCCAAAGATTGCGATAAGGTCGGGCACCTCATCGAAGAATATCCAGGCCAGCATGGTGGCGATCAGCAATTGTCCGTAAGTCATTGGAGCTACGGTAGAAGCACCCGCCCGCTGCGTGCCCATGAAGATCAGCCAATGCGCGGTGCTGGCAGTAATCGCGACCACCGCCGCGCGGGCGAGAACATGCCATTCGGGCCAGAAAAAGCGAATTGCCTCGATCCCCGTCGCATGCGCCAGCGCCGCTGTCGGGACGAGCAAGGCCGCTGCTCCAACCGCGACATAGGCCTGCGCGGCAAGCGCACTACCTCCACCGCGCGCAGCCCGGTTCGCCATGATGAGGATCGACATTCCCAAAGCGCAGACAAGCGGCAGCAGCGCGGCAAATCCGATCTCCGCGAAATTGGGGCGCAGGATGATGAGCACGCCGACAAAGGCCACGATTGTCGCCAGAATGGTAGTGAACCGCAGCCGCTCGCCCAAAAACAGCGCAGCCAGCAGCGCAGTAATCATCGGCTGGGTAAAAGTGATCGCAACCGCGTCGGCCAGCGGCATCAGCCACACACTGCCGAAAAAGGCGACCGTCGCCATCGCCACGCCAAATCCGCGCAGAGCCTGGACCAGCGGGCGCGGGATCTCGCGCAGAGGCGCGGTCCCTTCGCGCATTGCCAGCAGCGCCGAAAGACCCACAGCACCAAGCGAATACCGGAACGCGGCAAGTGCAGTCGGCGTCCATTCGTCGACGATACTTTTGACCACCGCGTCGCCAACCGAAAGCACGCAGAATCCGGCCAGCGCAAAGACCAGCCCTGCCCTGTCCGATTGTTGCATTAAGAGGTGCCCTTCTGCCCCAGTCTACCCGACCATGGTTCGCAGCGGCTTAGGCCTCGGCCGGGCGCGATTCAATCGCTTTGTCCGACCTTTACCACGCGTTAAACACTCATGCTTAACAAGTCCCTATAACGGCTTCCCATCCCCGGAGCCGACCCAGGGGTATGCATGACCAAGCTCATCATCCAGATTCCGTGCCTGAACGAGGCCGACAGCCTGCCCGATACGCTGGCAGCCCTGCCGCGACGCGTGGACGGCGTGGACGTGGTTGAATACCTCGTAATCGATGACGGCAGCAGCGATGGCACCGCACAAGTCGCGCGGCAGTGGGGCGTGCATCATGTGGTCTCCCACCGCCGCAACCGCGGCCTTGCCGCCGCTTTTCGCAGCGGTATCGACCGCGCGCTCGCTGAGGGTGCTGATATTGTCGTGAACACCGACGGTGACGGGCAGTATGAAGGCGGGGACATAGCTGCACTTGTTACGCCCATCGTGGAAGGCCGCGCCGACATCGTGATCGGTGATCGCGGCGTTGCCGAAAACGCGCATTTCTCCCCGCTCAAGCGCCTGATGCAGCGCGTGGGCAGCGGCGTCGTGCAGAGCCTTGCAGGCACTCACGTAAATGATGCGGTGAGCGGTTTCCGTGCGATCAGCCGGGAGGCGGCGCAACGCATCAACATCACGACCGAGTTCTCCTACACCACCGACATGCTCATTCAGGCTGGTCGCAAGAGGATGGCGATCCTGACCGTGCCAGTGCGCACCCATGCCGCTGTTCGCCCCAGCCGCTTGTTCAAATCGATCCCGCGTTTCGTGCTGCAGCAGGGCATCACGATGGCGCGCGCTTTCACCGCCTACAAACCGCTGCGCGCCTTTGTTGGGACTGGTTCGCTGATAGCCATCATCGGATTGCTGCCGATCCTGCGTTTCCTGTGGTTCTACGCATCCGGTGATAGCGATGGGCATATCCAGTCGCTGGTCATCGGCGGCGCGCTGCTGGTGCTGGGAACGCTGGTCGCGATCATGGGTATGGTGGCCGATCTGGTCGCCGCCAACCGCAAGCTCATCGAGGAAAACCTCGCCCGCACCCGCGCGCTGGAGGATCGCATCGCCGATCTTCATGCAAAGCAAGCTGAGTCATCACAGGACAAGCAGGCGCAAGCCAAAAAAGCCCGCCGGACAGCCGCATGACCACCCTCGCCGCCGATGCAAGGCGCGCGCCTTGGCTGGCGGCGCTGCCTGCGCAAAATTCCATTGTCTGGCCCATCACAGCATTGGTGCTGGTGTTCGGCCTGCAACTGCATCTTGTCTTTGCGCGTTCGATCAATTGGGACGAATTCCATTATCTCGCGCTGGTCCATGAACTGGCCCGCGGCGAGCTCGACCACCCTTTGCAAAGCTTCCACACGCGGCTGTTCGCCTGGCTTCCCATGCTGGACTTGCCCGGTGTTGACCAAGTGGTGCGAGGGCGCGTCGTCATGTGGCTGTGCGAGATCGCAAGCTGCGCCTCCATTGCGCTGATCGCACGGCGTTTTGTCACGCTGGACCGGGCGCTGTGCTGCGCGCTTGCATATGCCTCGGTCATTTATGTGATGCAGCACGGCTTCGCCTTCCGCTACGATCCGCTCGCCGCTGGGCTGTGCATGGCATCGCTGGCAATCCTCACCCGCAGTCGCTTCAGCCTTTGGGCCATCGCTGGCTTTGCGCTGCTGATGGGCGTGGCCTTTATGGTCACAATCAAGATTGTCCTGCTGCTGCCCGCCTTTGCCGGGATCGCATGGCTGCGCTGGTCTGACTCCGAGTTTTCGCGCGGCCGATTGGCACAATTGGTCGCTGCGCCCGCCCTCGCGGCACTTGTNGCAGGATTGCTCTACGTCTGGCACGTCTCCGGCCTTGCCCAGGCTGGTGATGCCGAAGCGATACTCAACCGTTCGGGCAATGCGATGTTCGGATTTCTACTGACCGACAAGCTGGGCTATTTTGCGCAGGCCGCCTTGGGCGGGATCCCGTTCTTCGCCGCTTTAGCATTTACACTACTCGCTGTGGCGCGCGGAGGCCGTTTTTCATCGGCAGAACGGATTGCGCTTGCCGGGCTGAGCGCGCCGATATTCTGGGTGCTGTTCTATGTGAACACCTACCCCTATTTCTACGCCTTCATGCTCGCCCCCGTGGCGGCCTCACTCGCTGGCGGCATCGGACCGATTGCGGACCGCTACGGCACAGCAATGTATGTGTCCTTATGCGCTGCCATTGCATGCGTCGCATGGGTGGCGGACGGGCCAAGCAGGCTCGACACGCAGCGCAGCGTGCAATCGGGTGTGAGCGAGATGTTTGCCGAGCCGGTCAATTACTTCGACTTCCCCGCGTTCCTGCCAGATCACCGTAAGACCAATTTCTTTATGACGAATTGGAACGTGGTCGATTACGCCCGGCGCGGCGAACCCGTGTTCCGTGACACTCTGCTCGAAACACCTGTGCCGCTGCTTCTCACCGTTGAGGAAGAGGCCAACCCAACACTGTTCGCAGTCATGAATGATCTGCCAGAGAGCCGCCTGTTCCATCCCGCCGATATCGCCGCGCTGCGCGAAACCTATCGCCATGTCTGGGGGCCTGCGTGGGTCGCCGGGGTCAGCCTCGAAGCCAGACAGGAGCTTGTGTGGAATGTGTTCGTCCCCGGCACCTACACGGTTGAAGGATCACTCATTGTCGATGGCCAGCCCTACGATGATGGCGCACTGGTGACGCTTTCGCGCGGCGAGGTTACACTTGTCGGCGCTGAAGAAGCTCCATCGGGCCTGCTGTGGGGCGAGAATATCGAAGCTCCCGCTCGGTCCGCCCCAGCACGGCCCTATTGGACAGGCTTCTGATGAACCCCAAAGCGGCCTCTATGATGCAGCGCTTGCGCCTGCCTGCCACACTGCTGGCGCTCGCGATATTTGTTGGCGGCGGAATCTGGTCGGTGCGCGCATTGGGCCTGTCGCCCAGCGACTACGATCCCGTCTTGTTGCTGGTGTTGCTCGCCCTCGCCCCGCTCGGGCTCGCCTATGCCAGTGTCAATATGATGCTGATGGGCAAGGCGCTCGACGTGCCGCTGAATTTCCGCACCGGCTTTGCCGTTAGCGCATGGGCCAATATCGCCGAACTGCTGCCGCTTCCGGGCGGTGCAATCGTGCGTGCCGGAGCGCTGATGCAACAAGGTGGACGCGCGGGTGAAAGCTCTACGCTGGTGCTGGCTTTTGCGCTTTTGTGGATCGGTTGTGCGGCGCTTGCCGCGTCGGTCGCACTTACAGCAACCGGCTGGCTGGCGTTGATTGTAGCGGGAGCTGGCGCGGCAAGCATGCTACTTGCGGGCGGCTGGATTGCGTTGCGCCATAGCTGGACTGTCGCGCTTTCTGCCGCCGGATTGCGCGTGCTGGGGATCGGCCTTGTTGCGCTTCGACTGACGGTCGCATTCGCCGCAACCGGCACGCTGATTGCTGCCGACGAAGCGCTCCTGTTTGCGCTCGCCAATATACTGGGTTCCGCTGCGGCCATCGCGCCAGGCGGGCTTGGCATCAGCGAGGGGCTTGCCGCAGCCTTTGCCACGCAGTCCGCTGTCCTCCCCGCTGCGGCTTTCCTCGCCGTCGGTCTCAACCGCATTGCCGGACTGGCCGCCGCCGGATTGGCCGCACTTGTGCTTTCGCGCCCAAGCACAGAGCCGAGCCCCGCCAATGCCTAAGCACCTCACCTTTATCGCCTCTGGCGGGCGCACCGGCACCAATTTCTTTGGCGATCAATTGCGGCTCTGCCTTGAAGATTGCTGGTCCGAGCACGAGCCAGACATGTTCGCAGGCTTCTCCCACCTGACAGCCGAGCGGATCAAACGCTTCGGCTTTCGCCATGTGATCGCCAACCGCGCATTGGGCCGCGCGGGATTGCGCATTCACGGCACCAAATTCCTCACAGGCGAAATGTCGCTGGATGAAGCGGCGACAGCCTTGCGCGGGGAACGGGCGCGCTATCACCAACAGGTCGAAGCGGGCCTTATCGTGGAAAGCTATTGCCGCTGGTGGATGTTTGCTGGCCATATCGACACAATCTTTCCTGGCGCCAAGGTGGTCGGCGTGGTGCGCGACCCGCGCAGCTGGATCGCTTCATGGATGTCGCACAATCCGCGCCATGGCTATGTTCCGTGGACGCATTATTTTCCGCCCGGTCCAGTGACGCCCGAACGGGTTGGTGATGAGGTCAATGCGCCGCGCTGGGATAAAATCGGCCCCGTCGGTCGGCTTGCATGGCACTGGAATTGCATCAATTCCCGCCTTCTCGATGCCACCGAAACAGGCGATACCATGCGCATTTTCAAATTTGAGGAGCTGTTCTCCGGTGAAGACAAGCCGCTGCAAGAGTTGGCCGAATTCGCAGGCACATTTCCAGACCGGACTTATGAAGTGCAGACAATCGAACCACTGCGTCGGCCCAAAAAGAACTCCAGCAGCGCGGAGCCTGACGACTGGACACGCTGGACCGACACCGAACGCGCTCTGGTCGACGAGATTGCGGGCGAGACGATGGCGCGCTGCGGCTATGCTCCGCTTTCCGCCTGATCCTCCAGCTTTGCCACCAGCCGCGTCACCCCCGCTTCGGGGCTGAAATCCTCCATCGCACCGGCAGGCAGACCTGACAGCTCGACCCGACCAGTCAGCGCCTTTCTGACAGCATCAGCCAGCGCCTGCGGGTCTTCGGGCGGCACTGTGATGAGCGTATTCGGATAGCGCTGCGCCAGCGCATCAATGGCTGGACTGGCGCGAGTGACCACCGGCTTGCCCATCGCAAGGCATTGAAAAACCTTGTTCGGAATAACCCGCGATGCCTTGTTCGATCCGCCGAATATGCCGAGGCACAAATCGGCGCGCGCGATCAGCGATGGCAATTTTTGATAGTCCAGCCAAGGGAGGTATAACAGCTGGCTGCTCGCATCTTCCGCAAGGAAGTACCGCATGACCGGCTCTTGCTGCCCCTTACCGACAACCACCCACCTGATCGCGTCATCCTGCGTCAAACGCACCGCTTCAAGGATTGTAGAGAGGCCGTGAAGCGGAATGAATTGTCCGTAAAACAGCACGACGGGAACCTCGTCATCGGCCGGGACAAGGTGATCCAGCGGCAGCAGCGTTGCTTGCGGGTCGAACAGTGGTTCCGCGCCCACTGGCACGGTGACAAATCGATCCACTGGAATGCCGTATTCCTGCGAGAGGAATTCGCCATGCGCATCAGTATCGACAAGGATAACATCTGCTCGGCGCAGCCCCGCCCTCTCAAATGCTCGCAGGAACCGCGCCTTCAGGCTGCCTTCGCGCACCATCCCCCGGTCGCGCACAATGGTGTCATGAATCGGCAGGAATGCGTCGAGCACCAGCTTGCGACCGTTTCTTCGAGCGAGGANGCTGGCTGCAAATATATCCGGCGTTCCGGGATAGGGCAGCAGCAGCGGTGCATTTCCGGACAAGCGCATCAAATTCCATAAAGCACGCGGCATTCCTGAAAGATAACGCAGCGCCGCACGCATCAATTGCCACTTTCCGGCGACCGATTTGTCCGCNACATCGCGCCAGACAGAGACATGCAATTCCGCTTCCAGCCGGTCCGCCCGGCGCAGCGCATCCAGCAACAACCGCACGCGCGGCTTGCTGTCATCATATGCGCCCCAGGCCACAAACCGCTTTTTCATGGTTAAGCGATATGGAGCAGCCACCCGGCACTGCCAAGCGCGCAAATCACGCTTTCGCCCGTGAATTTTGCCTGCAAATGCCAAAAGGTTTGCGAAATATTTACCAAACTCGGCGACATCAGTGCGTGATTAGCCGGAATTCCGTTCGGAGACCCGGTTTGTGGGACAGATTGAGGAATCTCGAATGAGCGCTTTCGGAAGAAAGAATGGATCAGGCGGCATGGCCAAGGGCGCACGCCCTAGCTTTGGCGTTGCCAAGCCGATGCGCGGCGGTTCTGCCGGACCGAACACTGCAAAGGACGAGGGATCACCTCCTCCGGGCGGCGACCAGTTCCCACCCGTCCCACCAGAGGGCGCGCCTGTTGCAGGCGGTAAAGGCGACCCGAAAAACGAAGATGCGATGAGCCGGTTGGCCGATCGCGCCAATGCCGTTCATGAACAGCAGGAAGTCGGTGGCTTCGAAGCCAGCGTTCACAAGATCAAGGAACAGGTGCTGCCGCGCCTGCTCGAACGTGTCGATCCCGAAGCCGCTGCGACGCTTTCCAAAGAAGAGCTGTCCGAAGAATTCCGCCCGATCATCATGGAAGTGCTGGCCGAGCTGAAGGTCACCCTGAACCGCCGCGAGCAATTCGCGCTGGAAAAGGTACTGATCGACGAGCTGCTCGGCTTTGGTCCGCTGGAAGAACTGCTTGGCGACCCCGACATTACAGACATCATGGTCAACGGCCCGGACCAGACGTATATTGAAAAGAAGGGCAAGCTGGTCATCGCGCCAATCCAGTTCCGCGATGAAAACCATCTTTTCCAGATCGCCCAGCGCATTGTGAACCAGGTTGGCCGCCGCGTCGACCAGACCACGCCGCTCGCCGACGCCCGCCTCAAGGACGGTTCACGTGTGAACGTCATCGTGCCGCCGCTTTCGCTGCGCGGTACTGCGATCTCCATTCGTAAGTTTTCCGAAAAGCCCATCACGCTTGATATGCTCAAGAACTGGGGCTCGATGGACGAGAAGATGTGTACCGCGCTCAAAATCGCCGGTGCTTGTCGCATGAATGTCGTGATTTCCGGCGGTACGGGTTCGGGTAAAACGACCATGCTCAACTCGCTGTCGAAGATGATCGACCCGGGTGAGCGCGTGCTGACCATTGAGGATGCGGCCGAACTTCGTCTGCAACAGCCGCACTGGCTGCCGCTCGAAACGCGCCCGCCCAACCTCGAAGGCCAGGGTGCCATCACCATTGGCGACCTTGTGAAGAACGCCCTGCGTATGCGTCCTGACCGCATCATCCTGGGCGAAATTCGTGGCGCGGAGTGTTTCGATCTCCTCGCCGCGATGAACACCGGCCACGATGGCTCCATGTGTACGCTTCACGCCAATAGCCCGCGCGAATGCCTTGGTCGTATGGAAAACATGATTTTGATGGGCGACATCAAGATACCGAAGGAAGCCATCAGCCGCCAGATCGCCGAATCGGTCGATCTGATCGTGCAGGTGAAGCGTCTTCGCGACGGTTCGCGCCGCACCACCAACGTCACCGAGGTAATCGGGATGGAAGGCGACGTGATCGTGACGCAGGAATTGTTCAACTTCGAATATCTCGATGAAGGCGATGACGGCAAGATCATCGGCGAATTCCGTTCAAGCGGTCTGCGCCCCTACACGCTGGAAAAAGCCCGCCAGTTCGGTTTCGATCAGGCTTATTTGGAAGCCTGCCTCTAAAAGCCAGGCGCGGCCGGTCGGCCTTGCCGCCGTTTACGCGACCGTGGCGCACGCTGTCGACAAGCGATCTGATCGGGCCAATGGCCCGCAAGGCCGACTGGCCGCCCGCAGGTGCCCCGCAGCGTAGTGGAGGGAATTGCGCCGAGGACGCTCGCCCGGATGGGCGAGCAAGAAACAAATTTCCCGGTGGTTTTCAGCGCTACTATTCCTAAGTCTGTAGCAATCCCACAATCCCAAACGCCAATAGTGCAACGCCCACAAAGGTGCTCAGCACACCAATGTCGCGCCATGGCATGATGCCCACCGCATCGGGGTGTTTGCGCCTTGCGCGGCGGCGCTCTCCCCACATTGCGACTGCGGATAAGGCTAGCATGGCGACACCTGCTGCTGTGTAGCGCATTGCGTCGCTCGCAAAGAGGATGAAGTCAGGCCACGCCATGGCGCGTCATATGGATAGCCGGGCCAATTGCCACAATGCTTGATCGCATCCCACGCAAGGGTATGGCTTGACGTGTGAGTGACACTGGCTCCGATAATGCGACCGACCGGCCACTGCTCGCCTTGCTTTTGCGGCTGGCCGGGATTGCAGGTTTTGCCGTTATGGCGGCCTTTATCAAACTTGCCTCGGACAGCGGCATCCATCTGGCAGAGCTGATTTTCTGGCGACAACTCACATCGCTGCCCATCTTGCTGATCTGGGCCATGCTGGCAGGCGGGCTTGGCACGCTCGCAACCGCTCGGCCCAAAGCTCATGCGGTGCGTGCAGGATATGGCATTGTCGGCATGATCCTCAATTTCGGCGGGGTTATCCTGCTGCCTCTAGCGGAAGCGACCACGTTGGGGTTCACAGGACCACT
>JGI24025J20009_10001287_pt1 | contig 19047 bp, 18 predicted proteins | sample Cruoilmetagenom3_FD_20009 | JGI IMG/M metagenome (IMG submission 20009) | reverse complement strand
GGTACTTTTGTAAATGGTATCAAGTAACTTCTGACCTGAATTAGGCTGCCAGTGAAGCGTTAATTCACTTATCGTGATATCGCTAAAACCGGCTTTTGCAAGCGCTCTTTGACTCTCGGCGGGTTCGCTAAAGCGGAAAAAGGGTGGTGCCTCGGGCAGGGTGACATCCATTGAACCGTGACGAGAAATAGCACCGAGTACCAATTCAAAAAAAGCATGTTTTTCAGGCGGAGCCCAAACCGTAAAAGCAAATTTACCCCCCGGTCTGAGAATTCGGCAGGCTTCGCTAATGGCCTTGTCGGGATCTGCCATATGCAAGAGGCCAAAAGGACACACGGCGGCATCAAAAAATCCACTGGGGAAGACCAGGTGTTCTGCATCGCCCTCATAAAAAAGGGCAGTGGGATAATTGCGCGAGGCCTCGTCAATCATCCTCGCCGAAAAATCGACCCCCGTAGCAATCGCCCCACGGGCCTGTGCCGCGCCAGCGGTGTAACCCGGGCCGGTGGCGATATCGAGAAAAACACTGCCCGCTTTGACCTCGACAGCATCGAGCAGAGGCTCAACGGCCTGTCGGGTTATATGGCCCGCATAGTCGCCATAGTCTCTGGCCTTTTGGTTCCAGCCTTTTAATTCCAGATCTTTAAAGGTATGGCTGGGTTTGTTGCTGGCTGTATCGTCACTCATTGGTAGTGTTCCTTTCCTGGCATTGGGCCGAATTATAGCTGCCTTGTTGCGGGCATAGTGCAACGCCATAATCTGGATATTTTATTGCCTTTATTCTCCAAAATTCTCCAAAACTTCATCGTCACTACACAGATGCTCTATACCCTGATGTATGTCGCCTTCTGGCTCAACGTCGAAGTGCCTGTTTTTATTAAGTTGTGGAAGTCCTTGTTTTTCGCCGCCGAGGCTAAGACCTAAAAGCTAAGACGATGATCAGACAAGCTGTCGCTTACGCTTTGTTGTGAGTGAAGACAGCAAAGCGATGATGGCAATGCACCAGACGATCATGGCGCCACTTGGCAAGTCTAAAAGCGAAGATGAAATCAAGCCAAGCCCATAGCCAGCACCACCAATCAGATAAGCGCTTAGTAAGGTTTTTTTGCTACCAATACTACCCAGAGCGGGAATAATCAGGCTGGCAAAAACCAGATAAACACCGACTAACTGCACTGAACTGGTGATGGCTACTGCAAACAGTAGGTAGAAGCCTAGATGCTGCAGGTTCTGTCGACAGCTCAACAAGACCAGTAAAATAAAGCCCGTCACCAAAGCCGTTGGCAATAGTTGCTCCCAGGTGATCCAGAGAATTTGCCCTATCAGTAACTCTTTGAGGGATTCACCGCCGTGGGGATTGCCCGCGAGTATCAAAATACTGGCGGTCGCGGCGAGAACAAATATCGCACCGATGAGGGCTTCCTGATATGCCTGATAGTGTTTCTCCAGAGTGTTTAATACCACTGCCGCTATTAAGGCAGTGCCTAGCGCCGCTACTTGTACCTCCCAGCCGTGGATATCCCAACCGAAGCGGTAGGCCGCAATGACCCCCAGCCCAGCAATTTGAGCAATTGCCAGGTCAATAAAAATAATGCCGCGTTTAAGAACCTCTTGTCCAAGGGGTACGTGTGTTGACAACACCAGTAGGCCGGCTATAAAAGCCGGCCCGAGGATGGTGAAGTCGAGGCCTTCAAGACTCATGAGTCAGCACTTAATAATGGCTGTAAAAGTCTGTTGAACCAGTGGATCAGGTTTTCTTCATTGGAGGGGCTAAAGGGTAAGCTAACAACGCGAAGCCCCGTTTTCTTTGATAACCACAGAGCAGGTTTGTCATTTTGGTAGCCCGCGAGCAAAATCATATCAGCCGGATTTGCCGATAACTGAGTAAGTATCTCGCCTAAATGACTACTGCTAGGTGCAATACCCGGGCGCGATTCCAGCACAGCTAGTCTTTCCAAACCCAGCCAGCGCTCTAAATAGACCCAGTTATTGTGATTGACGACAATACGTTTACCTCGCAACCCCTCTGCTTGTTTTTCCCATTGCGAAATAGCGTTACGCCATTCAAGGGTAAAAATTCGCAGATTTTCCTGATAGTCTTTTTCTTTAGAAGGGTCAACTTTTACCAGACTGGATACTAGCGCGACGGCAACTTGCTGCATGCGGTAGGGATCAAGATGAACGTGTGGATTCCCCGCTGCGTGAATATCACCCAGGCTACGGTCAAGCACGGCTGGCTTTTCCAGCAGAGACACGTGATCTGTTGCCATAAAGTAACCCGCTTGCCCCGCTTGAATCTTAGCGTTGCCTGATTTGCGCAGTAACAAGGGCAGCCAGCCAACTTCCAGCTCCGCCCCCGTACACACCAATAGATCCGCACGCCGTACTTTGGCAATCAAGCTGGGCCGGGCCTGTATATGATGGGGGTCCTGTTGGTCCGTGGTGGCGCTATAAACCTTGGCCCCATCGCCAGCTAGAGAGCGTGTCAGTGCTGCCCACTCGGGTTCGCAGGCAAATATATTGAGTTGCGCATAGGCTGTGCTGGAGCACAGGGTTAGCAGTAGCACAGTGAGCCAATGTCTTTTTTTCAATTGATCAAACATTATTGCTTTCTCCTAAAACTGATGGGCACCGTGACTGCCGAGGCTCATGGTGTACTGCAGGAATAACTGATGGTCTGTCTCTCCATAGGATTTATCCTGGTTATATTGCAGGCGCAGGCGACTAAATTCACTGGGTAGCCAATCGATTGAGGCACTGTAACGTTGTGGATTATGGTTCTCATTGTCGAGCCCTGCCTCAGCCAGTACATCAGCGTCGGAGCCACGATTGTTACTATCTAGGAGGTCGTAGCGCAGCCCTACCTGCCACTGCGGTTTAAACTTATAAACCGTTTGGGCATACCAGCCCTTTTGATCACCGTCATAACTTGTCATTTCCGGAGGAGTGCCACTATTGAGCATGACGACTTCACCGTCTTCTTCACGATCAAAATATTCAAATTGAAATTTTAGCTGCTGGTTCTTTGGATTACCGTTGGGTGCCCATTTGTAAACCAGAGAAAGCGCATTAATTTCACTATCGCCACTGAAAGAGGGCGTCTCGGCTTCCCCTCCGCCATGCTCGTGACCACCGCTCTCTCGACCCTCTACATCATTTGCTTCCCAGTGGCTTAAGCCCAATTGCCAGCTGTGTTCAATACCAATATCCCCACCTACATAGGCAAATGCTGTCCAGGCACCGATGCCATTAGTGCGGCCACCAGCGGGATATCGACTGCCGCTGAAAAGCTCAGTACCCACTTGTAAAAACAGTTCGGTGGGTGCGAGCCAGGTCATTTGCACGCCGTCATCAATTAACTGATCACCGAACAGCCCGCGGTATATCAAGGGGGCATCGGCAAAATCCCATGTATGAGCATGTTGCTGATTAAGGTAGCCAATCTCTGAGAAAAAACGGCCCGCTTTTATGTTTAAGCCATTACCCAGGGCCAGCGTTTGAATAAAGGCTTCTTCTAACTCAGTTTCGACTTCACCCTCGTGATCATCAAAGGCAAGGGTCATCTTGCCAAAGAATTTATCATCAATATTAGCGCTCATAACGAGCTCACTATGACCCACCGAAAAGCCTTTTTCACGCAGTCCGGCCTCGTTGCCCAGGGCAAAGCCCGGTATTTCGTAATCTTCAGGGTCGTTGTCAAAGCTCGCAAAACGACCGTCAAGAATGAGGCTAATGGCCGGGTTGAAACTGTTCTGTCCTGAAGATACAGGCTGGGAAGCTTTGCTCTGTTCTACCTTTACGGCGAGTTCCTGAGCTTGATCATTGGCCTGTTGTGCACTTTGTTCTGCTTTTAGTAAGCGATCTTCCAGGGCCTTGATAGCCTGCCCATATTCGCTTTTAAGTGCATCTAGTTGTTGCTTCATGGCTTCGGTTTCACTGTCAGCCAAGGCCAGATTTGAATTGAATAAAGCAGCTGTTATTGCAGCCATTACTAATGGTTTAGTCATGAGTATTCCTTTCGTAAATGAAAAACGTGCGCCACCAGACTTAAGCGCTGGTGGCGGTAAAAAAACGTTGTTTTTTTACGTAAGAAAAGGAGGAGCGCGGGAGAGATAGGGGACTATCGTAAGGCTTGAGACAGCCCGCTGAAAGCGTGCAGTAAGACGTATAGCCTTTGGTAGAGGGGCTAGTTGTGCCGAGTGAGAAATTAAAGCATTGCCTGATTTTTCGCACTGTAAAAATATTTGGCACGATTGTTCTTGATCGTGGGAAAGATGCTCAATTGAATGAGTAGACACACCAAGCTGCCCTATAAGCAATAACATGCTTATAAGCGCTATTTTAATTCCGATGTGATTTCGTTTGATCATTAAAAGTATTTGCGCATTCTATCGTAGTTTGAGGACTAAGGACTGCGTCCCCCATCAACAGAAAATTCTAGCACGGCTAGCCTGGCGTTGATAGACCACCGTTGACACTCAGTGTTTGCCCAGTGATGGCATCTGAAGCAGGACTGGCAAAAAAGGCAATAGTTTCAGCAATATCTTCACACTGCACATCAAAAATCATGCGTTTTTTTAATTTATCGAGCATGCCTTTTTTGTGATTGCCAGCGGCATCTTTTTCATCCTGTAGGGGCTCTGAGCTTTCGCCCCAGCGAGGAATCGCGTCGGAGATAAAACTCATCGAGACTGCGTTGATACGGATTTTATCGCGGCCCAGTTCTCGAGCCAGTGCTCGTGACATTTGCATCATGCCTGCGGTAGAGCCGCCAATCATCGATTCGCCCACGGTGGCGATGCGCCCGGCATCAGTGCCGACCAGCACGACCTTGCCGCCACCGGCTTTTGCCATGTGAGGTGTCACGGCTTTCAACGCATAAGCGCGGGTCAGCCAGTGGGTCTTTATGTAGTAGTCGAGATCGTCGGTGCTCATTTCCTGAAACAAGCGGAAGGGCAGGGAGTCCTGACTGGCACCGGCACCGCTGGCGACGAGAATATCAATTTTGCCCAAGCGTTCGATTATTCTATCGGCCATCTGTGCCATGGCATCAGCCTGGGTGAGATCTGCCTGCTCAAAAATGGCGGAGCCTCCGGCTTGCGTGATTTCTTCAACGACAGCGGCACCGGCCTCTTTATTGCGACCATTAATGACGACAGTGGCGCCGAGGCTTGCAAGCTTGTGGGCGCTGGCACGGCCAATATAAGCGGTGGAACCGGTGATGAGAGCGACTTTTCCCGAGAGATCAAAAGTGGCGAGAGGCGGTGTTTGAGGGCTCATTATGATTTTGACCTTGTGGTGTTTCCGAAGCCTGCGAGTTTAATGGACACTGGCTCAGCGGTGAAGCCTGTAAGCGCGACTACGTAGTTTTATACTTTGTTGTGTTCAATCGAGGTATATAGCCTAGAATGTGCGGCTGTTTATAAATATGAGCCTGGCCTAACTTCTACGTCAGCTTGTAAAAATCACACTCGAATAAATGAGGGTTTTATGTATTTAACGCAAACATTACGTCGCTCCGCCCAGCGGCGGCGCGCCGATACAGTTCTGGTCTGTGGTGAAAAAAGTTTGAACTGGGGTGACTTCGAAAACCGCTGTGCCCGGTTGGCCGCAGGGCTTGTTACTTCAGGATTAACAGCGGGCGACAGGGTGGCCATACTGTCCCACAACTGCGCCGAGTATTTCGAGTTTAGCTTTGCTGTGCCCTGGGCGGGCGGTGTCATTGTGCCGTTGAATAATCGTCTGGGCAGTGAGGAGTTGAACTATATTCTCGATAACTCGGGTACACGCTTGCTGATTGCCGACGTGCATTTTAAAGACGTGATTGATGGCTTTTTACCCCAGTTGCCCAGTCTAGAAGGGGTGATTTATTTTGATCCTGAAAACGCCAATAGCGATTACGAAAGCCTGATTAGTGAGCACCAGCCACTGGAAGATCAGCAGCGCGGCTACGAAGATAGCGCCGGTATTTTGTACACCAGTGGTACTACCGGACGCCCCAAAGGTGCAGTGCTGAGCCACCGCAATTTAATCGCCAACGCAATGGGTGCCTCACTGAATTCAGGCTATAACGAAGATACGGTTTACCTGCACGCCACGCCCTTGTTTCACGCGGCGGGTGCCTCTCGGGTTTACAGTATGATTGGTGCGGGCACCACTAATATTATTCTTCCCGCATTTGAGGTGGGCGCTTTATTGGCCGCCATTGAGAAACATCAGGTAACCACCTTGTTGTTGGTGCCGACCATGATTAACCGCCTGGTTCACCATGAGGATTTACACAAATTTGATTTATCGAGCTTGCGCAATATTAGTTATGGCGCCTCGCCCATGCCGCAGACAGTATTGAAAAAAGCTCTGGAAGAATTACCCCATGTCGCCTTCACTCAGGCTTACGGGATGACGGAATTGTCTCCGGCAGCGACTTTTCTCGAGGCCCGTTACCATGTGCTCGAAGGCCCCGATGCCGGGCGCCTTGCCTCCTGTGGGCAAGCGGTTTTCAATGCCGATGTGCGTATTGTCGATGAAGAAGATCAGCCCCTGGCAGATGGAGAGGTTGGGGAGATTGTCGTCAAAGGCCCCATGGTGATGCAGGGTTATTGGCAAAACCCAGAAGCGACTGCTGAAGCTATTCGCGATGGCTGGATGCACACGGGGGATGCCGGTTATCGCGACACTGAGGGCTTTTTCTACATTGTCGATCGCATTAAAGACTTGGTAATTACCGGTGGCGAAAATGTCTCCTCGGTGGAAGTCGAAAACTGTATTTATCAGCTTGAGGCGGTGAGCGAATGTGCCGTGTTCGGTATTCCCCATGAAGACTGGATCGAAACCGTACATGCCGAGCTTGTCACAAAGCCCGGCTTTAACATCACACAGGCTGAGGTTATCGCCCACTGTAAAAGCCAGATGACCACCTTTAAGTGCCCACGCAGTGTCGTGGTTCGCGACCAGCCACTGCCGATTTCTGGCACCGGTAAAATAATGAAGAATGAACTGCGTAAGCCTTACTGGGAAGGGCGTGATCGAAAGGTTTAACGTCCCTTTATGACCGTCGACTGCAAGCGTCTCTTGGGGTCGGCGATTTGTGCTTTCTCAACGTGTTCTTTGGTCTACATCAATACGATCTATTAAAGTGCTGCTTTCGGTAATAATAACTATTGTCAAATGATAATGACTTGCATTCGCATTTGAGGCTGTATAGTATCTCCATCGTTCTCAAGGCCGACTAAGGTTTTCCGGCACTTATAACAACGACAAGGAGATTGAGCATCAATGAAAAACATCGTGACAGTCGTAGTTCTTGGCACAGCCCTTTGCGCTTCCACGCCGCTATTCGCCGCCGAAAAACCCAGCGACGCCGTATCAATGGCGCAAATTATGGAGCTGTTAAAAAGTCAGCAGCGTGAAATTGACGCCTTAAAAAAGCAACTCGCTGCGACCAATAAGCAGGTCGTTATCAGTGAGCAAAAAATTGAAGCCACTGCCGACACTATCGAGTCCGTTGCCACGGCCAGTGAGAGCTACGCAAAAATTGCAGACTGGGCTGACAAGACCCATATCGGTGGTTACGGTGAGCTGCACTACAACGACAAGAACGGTAGCGACAACCAGGTCGATGCCCATCGCTTTGTACTCTATGTAGAGCATGAGTTTACCGATGACGTGCGCTTCTTTTCAGAACTTGAACTAGAGCACTCCATCGCTGGCGATGGCCAGAATGGTGAGGTCGAGCTGGAGCAGGCCTACATAGAATGGGATTTCGCTAAAAATCACAGCGCTACCTTTGGTCAGTTCCTTATTCCCATCGGCCTTATTAATGAAACCCACGAGCCTGAAACCTTTTATGGGGTTGAGCGCAATTCGGTTGAGAAAAACATAATTCCCGCGACCTGGTGGGAAGCCGGAATTATGCTGGGCGGTGAAATTGCCCCCGGCTTTAGTTATGACTTAGCCGTTACCAGTGGTCTGGAAACACCTACCTCGGGCAAAGATGCCTACCTGCCGCGCAAGGGACGGCAGAAGGGTAGCAAGGCCACGGCTGAGGATTTCGCTTACACCGGTCGCCTGAAATATACCGCTATTCCCGGCCTCGAGCTGGCCGCAACGCTGATGTATCAGGAAGATATTGCCCAGGGCATGGGTGGGGATGATGCCAGTGCACTATTGTGGGAAGCCCACGGGGTTTACCAAGTGGGTGATTTTTCTCTGCGCGCGCTGTACGCCATGTGGGACATTGACGGTGATGAGGCCGAGGGGCTGGGTCGCGACGAGCAGGATGGCTGGTATATCGAACCGTCCTATAAATTGACGCCCAGGCTGGGTTTCTTTGCTCGTTATAGCGAGTGGGATAACAATGCCGGCGACAGTGTCGATACCGAAATTGAAGAGTGGGATCTAGGCCTTAACTTCTGGCTGGTTGAAAATGTTGTCTTCAAGGCCGACTGGGCCGACCAGAAAAATGGCGAAGACAGCTTTAACCTGGGCCTTGGCTGGAGCTTTTGATCTTTTATCCACGCCTTACCAAGGCGATTGTTGAGCAGCCTTATGAAACGATTTCAACTTGCTTGCGTGCTGATGTTTTGCCTCCTGCCTTATTCAGCTATGGGCAAGGGTGTTTATATGACACCGGAAACTTTTCTGGCTGAATCCTTTTCCCCGACGCAAGCACTTGTTGAGTCCTTGTGGTTGACGGACGACATTCGCGATAATGCAAAACAAATACTTAATCACGCCTATCCGGGTTTGCGTATTCGCTACTGGCACGCCAGCGAGGCGGGCCGTCTGCGCACCGCCTGGATTATGAATGAGATCGGTAAAACCCGGCCCATTACCATTGGCATTAGTATTGTCGATGGCCATATTGAACGTGTGCGTATTCTTGAGTTTCGTGAAAGTCGTGGTTCCGAGGTGCGTATGGATTTTTTCACCCGTCAGTTTGTCGGCCTTTCAATGCAGCTACCCGAGCGTCAACTCAGTGACAATATCGACGGCATTACCGGTGCCACACTGTCGGTTAAAGCGGTGAAAAAAGCCGCGCGTTTTGCCCTATACCTCCATGGCCTGGTTGCAACAGATGCCCTTTAATTTACTAAAACGTTGGCACGGGCGCATGGGTATTCTCGCCGCCGCCTTTGTCTTGCTATTGGCCTTTACCGGTCTTTGCTTAAATCATGTGTCGGGCTGGGGGTTAGATACGAAAGCTTTGCGGTCATCTGCTTTATTAGGCCTCTATGGTATGGCAGAGACCGCTACTGTTGTGAGTTACCCCCTGGCCGATGCCTACATCAGCCAGAGCAATGGCCAGCTTTTTTATCAAGATAAAGCAATCGAGCGTTGCGATGGCTCTTTGGTGGGTGCGGTGGGATTTGGCTCAAAAACCACGCCGCAAATCGTCGTGGCCTGCGAGCAAGAGTTACTGCTTTTTTCCCCGACTTTGCAATTGATAGAAAAGATTGGGCCGATTTTTGGTTTACCCGTCACGGTGCAGCGAGTTGGCCTTGTCGATAGCGAGTTACTTATCGACACCAGCAGGGGACTATTTTTCGCCGACCTCAATGCCCTACGCTGGGCGGCTGTGGAGGACGAGGGCGTGCTAAGTTCTAGCCAATGGTCTAAAACCACTCAGGCACCCGAAAGTTTAAGTCTCGCCCTGGTTGCAAGTATTGATAGCGAAAATATTACCTATGAGCGCCTACTGCTCGACATTCACAGTGGTCGCATACTGGGTGAGTGGGGTGTTTATCTGGTTGATGCTATGGCGATATTATTTATGCTGCTGGCTATCAGCGGCCTGGTGATTTGGCGGAAAGGTAGAAAGTTTTAACGCTTGGTTTTAGAAGCGGCGGTGTCTGTTTATTACGGCGGCGCTGCCTCCTGCCTATTAAGATGCCGCTTTATTGCCTATGAGCTTATTGCAAATGCCGCTGGCGTAAATAATAAATGCCGTCTTCAAAGCGCTCAAATAACTGATCAACCCCCGGATGCTTAACCGGCTCGGTATAGGGGTCGGCAATTAAGTTTTGCTGGGCAACATAAGTGGTGTGAATCGCGTTGTCGACCAGCACGTGATACCAGGGCTCATCTTTGGGCGGGCAGGACTTGGCCATTTGTTGATACCACTGCTCGCTAAGCATAAATATGGGGTCGACTTCATAGATTACCCCTCGATAACCAAACAAACGGTGTTGGATAAGCTGGCCAATGGTGAACTTGGATGACACGCTCATGACTGGCTCCGCACCCTTCTAAACATCATCTTCGTGTCTGGCATTAACCAGGGGAAAGCGGCTAGCATCGAGGCTGACTTCCAGTGAAATAGGTCGGCAGCAAACAAAGCAATCCTCGATATAGCTTTGTTCATCTTTAGCGCAATCGATGACGAGCTCGATAGGCTCGGCACAGTAAGGACAGTTGTATTGATGATTTCAAGTAAGGACATAGAAGGTATTCCGGCTTGCCTGGGGTAACGATAAAAATGAGTCTGACCTCTAAGTTATAGTTGATCATTCCCGTGGATGCAATGAAGGGGGCTGGCAGTTCAAAGATCAGCAGGCCTTACTCAGCAGGGGCATAAATTGAACCGCCAGCCGCTTTGCGCTTTAATGTCGGGCTCAGCGGCGAAGTCGTTGCAGGTACTTATTATTTCAGTTTACGGAGGCGAACATGGCAGAAGCATATATTGTCGGTGCATTGCGCACGGCGACAGGAAAAAATAGAGGGCGATTGAGCCAGACTCACCCGGTTGATCTGGGTGGTATGTTAGTCGATGGTTTGATCGATCAAGTCGGCATTGACCCCGAGAAAGTTGATGACCTGATTTTCGGCTGTGTGTCGCAGAACAGTGAGCAGGCCGGTAACGTTGCACGCAACGTAGCATTGGCCTCGAAGTTGGGTGAGTCAGTGCCCGGTGTTTCCGTGGATCGTCAGTGTGGTTCAGCTCAGCAGGCGATTCACTTTGCCGCCCAGGCGGTAATGTCCGGAACCCAGAACGTCGTCATCGCCGGTGGTGTGGAGTCGATGAGCCGTGTGCCCATGTTCTCCAATATTTCTGACAGTGTCGAGCAGGGTCGTGGTATGCCCAAAAGTGAACGCCTGGAAGAGCGTTACCCCGGTATCGAATTCAGTCAGTTTATGGGTGCTGAGTTACTTGCGACCAAATATGAACTGACCCGCGAAGAGCTGGATAACTTTGGCTACCAGAGCCACATGAAAGCTCTCGATGCCACTGAGTCAGGGCGTTTTCGCGAAGAGATTATGCCCATTGAAGTGACTCTCGAAGGTGGCATTTCTTTCACCCACGACGCCGACGAAGGCATTCGCGCTAACGCCAACCTTGAAGCGCTGGCGGGGCTTGAGCCACTGGCAGAGGGCGGCATGATTACCGCCGGTTCTGCCAGCCAGATTAGCGATGGTTCAGCGGCAGTGGTGATGGCCAATGCCGATGCCGTTAAGCAATACGGCTTGAAGCCTCGTGCACGCATCCACTCTTTGGCCGTGGTCGGTTCCGATCCGGTTATCATGCTTGAAGGTCCCATTCCTGCGACCAAAAAAGCCCTCGAGAAAGTCGGTTTAAAGATCGAAGATATCGATCTTTACGAAATCAACGAGGCCTTTGGTTCCGTTCCCCTGGCCTGGGCTAAAGCGGTTGGTGCCGACCTCGACAAGCTCAATGTCAATGGTGGAGCACAGGCCAATGGTCACCCCCTGGGTTGCACAGGTGCCAAGCTAATGACCACTTTGTTGAATGAGCTTGAGCGCCGTAAAGGTCGCTATGGCCTGCTGGCAATTTGTGAAGGTGGTGGCACGGCGAACTGTACTATCATCGAAAGACTCGATAGTTAGTCTTAATCGCACATAAAAAAACCCGGAAATTTCCGGGTTTTTTTATGTCGTCTATATTTTTATGTTGCCTGCTTTAGTTGGCTAAAAATATCAACTTTTTTAATCCGCCGATTCTGGGCGATAAACCTTAATCGGGTGATAGCTTTTTTGATAACCCGGTTGCTTACTCCAGGGCACCCCAGCAGTGGTGCCGCCATCGACGGCGATAGTTTGCCCCGTGACGAAGGTTGATCGCTCGCCCGCTAACCAGCAAGCCATTTGTGCAATATCATCGGGTTGACCAACGCGGGGTATCGGCTGTTTGATTTTATAGTCAATCGTGGGTGTCTTATCAGCGCGGCCCACGGTGTTGGTCGACAGCGGTGTGACAATAAAGCCCGGGCAAATCGCGTTNACGCGAATATTATCTTCACCCACTTCCAGAGCAACAGACTTACTCAAATGCACCACGGCNGCCTTGCCGACAGAGTACAAATGGGGTGTGTGGCCACACACCAAAGCGGCGACACTAGCGGTNTTAATAATGCTGCCGCCNCCCTGTTTTTTCATCACCGGGATACAGTGCTTCATGCCCAGAAACACGCCTTTAACNAGCACATCCATGGTGATGTCGTAATCTTCCACCGGGGTGTCTTCAATGGGGCCGATGGCGCCACCAAAGCCGGCGTTATTAAACATGCAGTCAAGTCGGCCCCATTCGCTGACAGCTTTATCGACAGCCGCTTTAACCTGGGCCTCCTGGCTGACGTCGGTTTTAATAAACACTGCGGCATCGCCAAGCTCATCGGCCAGGGCTTGGCCGCGCTCTTCCTGCATATCGGCGATAACTACTTTTGCGCCCTCGCGAATAAAAACCCGTGTAGACTCCTCGCCGATACCACTGGCACCACCGGTAATGATGGCAACTTTCCCGCCTAATTCTCCCATTGATACTTCCTCATAATTTAAAGTGTTGGTGTATAAATTTGGACACAGATAAAAGCAGTTTGCTCAGGAGACGTCAATGACAACGCTCTGCTATAACAAGTAAGGGGGGGTGATGGGGCTAGTGTTTTGATGAGGCTTTGGTTTGTGCTGGCTCTGTGTCAATATCAGGCAATAATAAAAGAGCAGGAGTGATGTTGCATGCCTTTAGCGGAGGGCTTGGCGAATGAGATAAAGCGATAGTAACTACCAGACTAAGCTGGGTGAATTACAACAGGGCTTACTGACGTTTGTACAGAACTTTGAGCGGGAGCAGGATGACATCGGTGTTGCGTCCATTGCCGGTGAGCTCAGTCAAGTGGCCGGTCTAATGCTGCGTAAAAAGGCTGCCGGAGATGTGCCATTTTTTGTTATTCATGGGGTGCACGATCATATCGTTGCTATTCGATCCGTGCGCAGTACCTGTGGATTGCTCGATCATCTGGGCTACAATCTGCGTTTTGATGAGCTACCCGACTGGGGGCATGCTTATCCCTATCGCATTAACGAGCAGCGCGTGTGGCCCTGGTTTGAATCATTGCCATCTAAAACGGTCGAATCACAGCAACCTCAATAAAAGAGTGAATAATGAAAGTCCACGTCGATTTATGTCTGATCCCCATGGGTGGCGATGTTTCTGTCTCTGCAGAAATAGCCGCCTGCCAGAAAATATTTCAAAGGGCTGGCCTGAGCCACCAGCTCCACGCCTTCGGAACCAATATCGAAGGCGAGTGGGATGAGGTGATGGCTGCGGTAAAAGCCTGTCATCAACAAGTACACGATTTGGGTCGTGCCCGTGTTACCTCGACCTTGAAAATCGGTACACGTACAGATCGTGAGCAAAGCCTTGCTGATAAAGTAGATAGTGTCGTCGCCCGACTTTAATACTATAAATATTTACCCTTTGTTAAACGTTTGTTGAGACCTAATTATGTTACGGAAATTAATAGCGTGTTTGTTGGTTGTTGTCACTACTGTGGTTACCCTAGATGTTTGGGCGGATGGTGTTATCAGCGAAGACATATTGCAAAGCCCCGGCCGTACCCCTGCATTTGTTGAGCGAGATGTTTATCGTCATCCCTCAGAAACTCTGGCGTTTTTCGGCCTTGAGCCGAATATGACAGTGGTAGAAATATGGCCCGGTGGTGGCTGGTATACGGAGCTAATCGCACCCTCTCTGACAGAAGGTAAATTGTATGCGGCCCACTTTGCGAAGGATTCCCGTGTNAAATACTTTATTAATTCGCGGAAGGTTTTTGAAGAAAAAATTGAGGCCTCCCCCGATGTTTACCAAACATTAACGATGGCTGAATTTAGCCCNAAAATGAACAAATTGACTGTGCCTAATGGCAGTGCCGACCTGGTGCTGACTTTTCGTAATGTACACAACTGGTTGCGCAGCATTAATGAATCGGAGGCTTTCGCGCTGTTCTACAAGGCCTTAAAGCCTGGTGGTATTCTCGGTGTGGTTGAACACAGAGCTAAACCGAACACTGATTGGGAAACAATGAAGGCAAGCGGTTATATGACAGAAGACTACGTTATTGCTCTGGCTGAAAAGGCCGGTTTTGTACTCGACGCAAAGAGTGAAGTTAACGCCAATCCAAAAGACAGTGCCAATCATCCCAAGGGCGTCTGGACCCTACCACCAACCCTGCGCATGAAAGACAAGGATCGCGCTAAATATGTAGCAATTGGTGAGAGTGATCGCATGACCCTGCGTTTTAAAAAGCCGACGTTGGCCGCTGCGCCAGCGGCCAATCAATGATTGAGGTTCCGGCTTCTTCCCTGGCTGCTGACACCCTGCGCGCTATTATCGAGAGCTTTATTGTGCGCGAGGGCACTGACTACGGCGATGCCGAGTACAGCCTCGATAACAAGGTGGACCAGGTCAGGCGTCAGCTTGATAGAGGGGAGGTGTTGTTGATGTGGGATGAGGCACTTGAGAGTTGTAACCTGATTACCAAGGCTCAATGGCAGCGTTATTTAAAAGAGAGCGATTCATCAAACGAGGCCAATGGATAGTTTTGACGTAGTCTATTCAGCCCTGTTTTTAGTTGCTCAGGGCTGCTGGAGTATTTCCTTGTACAGTTTTTCGTAGTCGCTTGTCATGCGCTCGACGTGAAATTTTGCTAGCACCCGTTGGCGGGCATTGTTGCCAATAGCGCTTAATTGCTCAGGTGTTTGTTGGGCGATCAGGGTAATTACTTCTGCAATACTTTGTGTGTCTTCTGGGTCAATTAGCCATCCACAGCTGCTATCACCAACGGCCTCTTTCATACACCCAGTACCCGATGTGAGGGGAGGCAGACCTGAGGCCATGGCTTCGAGCAGAGCCAGGCTAAGGCCTTCGCGTAAGGGTAGGGAGGGTAATGCAAATACATCAAGGTTTTGTAAGAGGGTGGGGATGTCATTTCTATAACCGAGAAAAAGGACCTGTTTGTCAACTTTCAGAGAGGTGGCCAGGTCTTTTAATTCTTGTTCCAGTGGACCAGTGCCAATTACCACAAGGCCAATATTTGAAACACTTCGGCTGGCGATAGCAAAGGCTTCAATAAGGCGTCGACAGTTTTTACCCTCGGCAAGCCGACCAACGGTACCGAATAGTTGTTTATCTGCAAACTCCTTGCCGAATAAAAGCTGTCTGGTTTGCTTCTTCGATGCTCTATCGTGTTCTTCATGGAGGAAGGGCTCGGGGTCGATGCCGTTTTGTATTGCTGTTACCTTTTTGGGATCCAGCTGCCAGCTCATCGTGATAAGGTCATTAGCACAAGTTTTCGATACGCAGACTAATCTTGTTAAGCGCTTGAAAACGAACCAGTTTAGCAGTCGCCGGGAACCGCTGATTCTGCCGTTAACGATTCCGTGTAGTACACCGATAACACGAGGCTTTTTGCGAGCGAGCAATGCAGCCCAGACACCGATGGGTATAGCGCGGCGAAACTGACAGGCCAGCAGGTCGACACCTTCCTCGTCGATCAGTTTTGCCAAGGTTCGCAAGGTACTAAGCTTAAACCAGTTGATGGCTTTTTTTTCGAGTTCAAGGTAAACGGTGCGATCAACAAGCGTGTCCAGAGAATTTTTGCCATCAGGTTTGCCACTGAGATAACAGACAATAGTGCGTGTGTTTTCGCGATCGCGAGGCAACATGGCATCGAGCAATGGGTAGCTGCCTCTATAGCTTTTTACTACTTGTAATAGAGTGTAGGTCATCCTTGTAATGATAACCCGTATTACTAATTAAGTAACGATTCAAGTTTATGCTACTAGAGTTTGTTGCTTGTTAATGAGGCGCGTGGAATGGGGCCGTACAGATGTATGTGTGAATCTATTATCACAGAGGCGGGATATGTCCTGCTCTTTTTTACTTTTCTTGGGTATGGGCAGTTAGAACTCGATATCACGCTTGAAAACCTACAAATCGCCCCTATTTATGGGCTGCACCTAATATTTGAGGTGTTGGCCAGTGGGACGATTATTTATTCCACCGGTGGCACAGAATTGTAGGCTTAAACACATTGCTTTAAGCCCTTGAACCTATTACCGACGACACACCAGGAGACCTCAATGTCCGCCACTCAGCAAGCCGAAACCATGGGCTTTCAAACAGAAGCCAAGCAGCTACTGCATTTGATGATTCACTCCCTCTACAGCAATAAAGATATCTTCCTGCGAGAACTGATATCCAACGCCTCCGATGCCTGCGACAAGTTGCGTTTTGAGGGTTTGCAAAAGCCCGAGTTACTGGAGGGTGGTGACGAGCTGGTAATTCGCATCGAAGTGGATGAGGAAGCCAACACCATCGCCATCATTGACAACGGTATTGGTATGAGCCGCGATCAAATTGTTGCCCATCTGGGTACTATTGCTCGTTCCGGCACTGCAGAGTTCTGCAACGCCCTCAGTGGTGACGAAAAGAAAGATTCCCAGTTGATCGGCCAGTTCGGTGTCGGTTTTTACTCCGGATTCCTGGTGGCTGACAAACTGGTGGTTGAGTCTCGTGCCGCTGGGGAGGCCGCTGATCAGGCCGTGCGCTGGAGCTGTGACGGCGAAGCCGAGTTCACTGTCGAAAACATTGAGCAGGCCGAGCGCGGTACTAAAGTCATCTTGCACCTTAAGGAAGATGCCAGTGAATACGCCAGTGATTGGCGTCTGCGTAGCCTGGTGAAAAAATATTCTGACCATATCGCCGTGCCGGTGGAAATGCTCAAGCCGACACCACCACCAGCAGAAGATGAAGAGTCAGAGGAAGACATTGTCGATGTGCCTGAATTTGAGCGCGTTAACGCCGCCACCGCCATGTGGACACGCCCCCGCAGTGAGCTGAGTGACGAGGATTACATTGAGTTTTACAAGCACGTCTCCCACGATTTTCAGGACCCTCTGACCTGGAGCCACAACCGCGTCGAGGGCAAGTTTGACTACACCAGCCTGATTTACATCCCCAGTCACGCACCCTTTGACCTTTACAATCGCGATGGTGCCAAGGGCCTAAAACTCTATATTCAGCGCACTTTTATTATGGACGACGCCGAGCAGTTTCTGCCGATGTTCCTGCGCTTTATCAAGGGCGTGGTCGATTGCTCTGATCTGCCGCTCAACGTATCGCGAGAAATTCTTCAGGATAGCCCCGCTGTTGATAGCATTCGCTCGGCGCTGACCAAGCGCGTACTCGACCAGCTGACAAAAATGGCCAAAGAACAGCCCGACGACTACAAGAAAATTTGGGAAGCCTTTGGCTCTGTGCTTAAAGAAGGCCCAGCAGAAGACTTTGCCAACAAAGAAAAAATTGCCGGCCTACTGCGTTTTGCCAGTACCCGTGAAGGTGATGAGCTGGTTTCACTGGCCGATTACGTGGCGACCATGAAAACCGGTCAGGACAAAATTTACTACCTGATCGCCGAAACTGATGTTGCCGCACGCAATAGTTCTTACCTCGAAATCTTCCGCAAGCAGGGTATTGAAGTACTGCTGCTCAGCGAGCGGGTCGACGAGTGGACTATGTCTAGCTTGCAGGAGTTTGACGGTAAGCCACTACAGGATATTAGCCGTGGTGAGCTGGACCTGGGTGAGCTCGGTGAAAGTAAAGAAGAGGCCGATAAAGAAGCCACTACTATCAGCGACGACTTACTGGGACGGATTAAAACCGTACTCGCTGATCAAGTTGACGATGTTCGTTCGACGAATCGTCTCACCGAGTCGCCAGCCTGTTTAGTGCTGGGCGAGGGCGATGTTGGCCCACAAATGCGCAAAATTCTCGAAGCCGCTGGCCAGCCGGTGCCAGAGACCAAGCCGGTGCTTGAAATTAACCCCGATCACCAACTGCTTGCACGCCTGCAGGATGAACAGGACAATGACAAGGTTGAAGACTTGGTTGGTGTGATGTTTGACCAGGCGGTATTGTCGGCGGGTGAACAGCTGGAAAACCCCGCTTTGTTCGTACAGCGCCTCAATCGCTTATTGTTTAGTTAAGACATTGACTGGCACAGGGAAGTGCAGCGCTATTCGTTTGGATGTGCCCTGAATTTAGAGTGTCAAAGGGCGATTGCTGAGCAATTTTTTCTGGGGACATTTTGAAAAATAGTAAAATCACGGTACTGGGTGGTGGCAGCTTTGGCACCGCCATCGCCAATATGATCGCCAGCAATGGTCACCCGGTGACCCTGTGGATGCGCGATGCCGAAAATGCCCGCCACTGTATGGATAGTGGTGAGAATACGGCTTATTTGCCGGGCTATAAACTCGACCCACGGTTGCAGGTGAGTGCTGACCTTGAGACGGCCCTTGAAGGCGCTTCGGTGGTATTTTTCTCTATTCCCAGCAAAGCCTTTCGTGGTGTCTGCCAGCAGGTGGCGGGCTTGATTCCCGCTCAAACCATGGTTGTCAGCACGGTAAAGGGCATCGAGGGCGATAGCTTTAAGCTGATGAGTGAGATTCTTGAAGAGGAACTCAATCAGCCTCGCATCGGTGTTATTAGCGGCCCCAATCTGGCCCAGGAAGTTGCCGCGCGGGAAATTACCGCAACGGTTATTGCCAGTGCTGATAAGGCCGTGTGCCAGACGGTGCAAGATGTCCTACAGACGGCCTTCTTTCGGGTCTACGCTAATAACGATATGTACGGTGTTGAGCTGGCCGGCGCTCTAAAAAATATTTACGCCATTGCCGCCGGTATGGCCGCATCTTTGAATGTTGGGCAAAACACCGTGGGTGTATTGATCACCCGTAGTCTTGCAGAAATGA
>JGI24025J20009_10001285_pt1 | contig 19066 bp, 11 predicted proteins | sample Cruoilmetagenom3_FD_20009 | JGI IMG/M metagenome (IMG submission 20009) | reverse complement strand
CTTCAAAAACGCAATTCCTTATATAGTAAGGGTTTTCGCATATAAGGTTATCTCATAGATGGACATTTTTGCCCTTTTACTGTCAAACTTGGGATAGAAAGAAGATGATTTTACTGGGAGGTGTAAGATGAAAGCAAGAAGATTATTTTTATGGTCGGCTTTGATTGGCATATCAGGCGTGGGATTTGCCGGAGAGACCCAAGTTACACTCCAGTTTACAAAAGCTGACCTTACTTTTTCTCATAGAAATGGTTATGATGTTGTAACCTTAAATGGAGCGATCCCAAATACAAAAATTGGCGAACCTGAAATTCCTGTTAAAGCTCTTTATATAAGCATCCCAAAATGGACGAAAGTGAAGGATGTGAAGGTGGTATCTACAAATAGAATACTTCTCGAAGGCAGTTATAATATCTCTCCCGTACAGTTTCCATATCTCATTGGCAGAGAGAAAGAAGGAGAAGTTAAACCTGATACGAATATTTATAACTCAGAAAATCCCTATCCATTACAGCCTGCAGAATACACTGGAGAGGGTTATCTTGCGGGAAATAAAGTAGTAAGTCTTCTCGTTTATCCTTTGCGATACCATCCTCTTACGAAAAAGCTTGAACTTTATACCGATATAAAAATACAAATAAGCTATGAATCTTCTGAGGATTTATCCATTCCTATTCTGAGGGAAAGCAATAGACGAAAGGAGATTTTTGGTTCTATGATAGAAGATATGGTAAAGAACCCGTTTATCTTTGAAAGTCCTCATCAGACTGTATTTAAAACTGAGAAATTTACACCGAAAGAGCTTCCATCTATAGAAGGTAGTGCAGTTGAGTGTATAATTATCACCGCTGATGAATTTGTTGATGAATTCGAAACCCTTGCTGATTGGAAGATCAGAAAGGGGTGCCCTACTGTTGTGAGAACCGTATCCTGGATAGAGGCAAACTATCCCGGCTGTGACCGCGCTGAAAGGATAAGGAATTTTATAATAGATGCATATTCAAAATGGGGTATCGTATGGATAGTTCTTGGTGGTGATTCAGACTTAATCCCCCCTCGATTCTGCTGGGTTAATACAGGTGGTTTCCACGGAACATATATTCCATCAGACCACTATTACGCATGTCTCGAAGGTAATTGGAATGCAGATGGAGACGATAGATGGGGTGAGGCATACAGGGATAGTGTTGATTTGTATCCCGATGTATTTGTTGGGAGAGTTCCAGTAAATGTAGGGGGTGAGGTATCGAATTTCATCACCAAGATTATGAATTATGAAAAGTCTCCCTCTATTGGATATCAAACCAAGATGCTACTCGTTGGGGGAATAGATAATATTGGTAAATGGTTCTGTGACTCCGTAGATGCCCATGTTCCCGATTACATCACAAAGAGAAAACTTTATGAAGTGTATGGAAACGCAACAAAACAGGCAATCATTGATTCAATGAATTCGGGATTTGGTCTAATATTTTCTGAAGACCACGGGTGGTTTGATTGCGTAGCAGTCCAGAATAATGAGCATATATACCGGGAAGATATCGATGGTTTAACAAATCTGGATAAATCATCCGTATGGTACGGTGTCGGTTGTTTGCTTGGAGCTTTCGACCATGACTGTATAGGTGAGCATTTTGTTTTGAATCCTGATGGAGGAGGTGTTGCATTTATTGGTAGCAGCAGTTATGATGCGCCATTTCAGGGCAAGGATTTTAATGTTGCCTTCTTTGACTCTTTATTTGGTCAAGACGAAACCCCTGCCGGTAAAATGCTATCTTTATCAAAACTGAACTGTATCGGTCATTCTGTTGGTAATACTGCTCAACGCCTGCTTCAATTTGGTCATACCCTCTTGGGTGACCCTGAGATGCCTATATGGACGGAGGTGCCGGATTCATTCATTGTCTCCCACCCGCCCGAGGTTACCATAGGACCCACCAATTTCACCGTTACCGTAAAGAGATGGAAATGGCATGACCCATACAAGGACTGGATACAGGTTCCCGTCCAGGATGCAAAAGTCTGTATCCTGAAAGAAGACGAAGATTACGCATACGGGTTCACAGATATAAACGGGGAAATCACCTTCTCCTTCACCCCCGAGTCTCCCGGCGTAATCAGTGTCACCGTGACCAAACATAACTTCCTCCCTCACGAGGGTAGTTGCCCCGTGATTCCCGCCTCTCACCCTTATATATGTTACTTTGGTTCCCGGATCGATGACAATGGGGTGGGAGCGAGTAACGGCAACAATAACGGTAAAATAGAGGCGGGGGAGACCATCGAGCTTTCGGTTATGCTGAAGAATACAGGAGCTGGAACCGCTCATGGAGTTCATACAACACTCTCTGCTTCTGATACTCTTATTACCGTGATAGATAGTTTTGACCTGATCGGCGATATACCGCAAGGGGGTACCGGGACGGGTAACTTTCTATTTCAGGTGTCCACAAACTGCCCCGATGACCATACAATCACATTCAATATTAAAACCGGTACTCAAGAACCAATGAAACCATGGCACGACGAATTCACCCTCAAGGTCTTTACGCCATCACTTATACACGCAAGTCACGAACTCAACCTTATTGGAGTGAATGGATGGTATGAATACAAGCTTCCAACCACCGTCAGAAATATGGGACTCGGTGATGCCGATAGTGTTACCGCCGTCCTCACCTGCTCCGACCCCATCGTCGTAATAACCGACAGCACGGAAACATTCGGTAATATACTGGGTGAGAAAGAGGTTACCTGTGAATCAAGTGAGTTCACATTTAGAATCCCCTGGGATGAACCGTTTCCCTCTGGCAAGGTCTTCACCATGAGAATGAGTGACGGGTATAACCGTGAATGGGTTCATAATTTTGACCTTCAAAAACCAGCTCCCCCATCAGAACTCTCCACAATGCCCTATTCTACTTCAATAGAGCTGTCATGGAAGTCACCAACTGCACCGGATTTATTCGGCTATAATGTTTATCGAGGTTCCGCATCCGGGGGACCATACACGAAGTTGAACGAGACCCCGATTTGTGGAACCGCCTACTATGAGGATGTCGGTCTCTCTCCCGCAACTGGATACTACTATGTTGTTACAACGGTGGACTCGTCAAGGAATAAATCTGGATATTCTCCCTGGGTCTTTGAGGAGACAAACCCACAATTACTTCCCGGCTGGCCAAAATCGCTCGCCAATAGAAATGTCTCCTCTCCCCTCATCTGTAATCTCGACCGCTCATATCCCGGTCTCGAGGTAGTCGTGGGTTCGGACAGCCTCTATGCCTGGCATTACGATGGCACAGTCGTTCCCGGCTTTCCCGTCTACTGCGGAGGGAGTGGCTCTCCAGCGGCTGGAGATATAGACAATGATGGAAAACTCGAGGTCGTATCGGCTCCCTGGTCTCCTCTCAACAGGGTGTATGCATTCAATGGAGATGGCACCCCCGCAAGTGGCTTTCCGCAGGTGATGGACTCACTTGGAGAAGATGCATGGAATTGCGGGGTAATTGGTGCACCGGCACTCGGTGATATAGATAAAGATAACAAGCTTGAGATTGTGATTGGGTGTGTGAATGGATGCGTGTATGCATTCAACGGGGACGGAACGGGTGTTGTAAATCCCGATGGATTCCTTGCCAAAAGACCCGGCGATTCCTGGTCCACCTCATCACCAGCGATAGGAGATGTCAATTCTGACGATACACTGGATATTGTCGTTGCATCGAGGAACGACTCTCTCTATGCATGGTATCTGTCCTCCATAAAGACAGTCGGCAACTGGGTTGTCAGAAATGTCCCGGGTTTCCCCGTGAACATCGACGAGCCCATACAGTGTGATGTTGCAATGGGGGATATCGATAATTATGGTGGGCTTGAGATCACATTTGCCACCCAGAGGGGAAATCTCTTTCTCCTCCATTCCAACGGCACTATTTACGATAACTGGCCAAAGAAGCTCTGGTTTGATATGTCCACACACACAAATATCCCGAGTTTCTCTGACATCGATGGGGATGGAAGACTCGATGTGGTGGTCGGCGATATAAAAGGGATATGGGCGTTCGGTGACGACGGTTTTCCTTTACCAAACTTTCCCCTCTACAGGGAGAAACCCATAAACTCCCAGCCCGTGATCGGTGGTTCTCACATATTTGTCGGTTCCTCAGACGACAGACTATATGGATACGAGAAAAGCGGAGAAAGGCTCGCTGGATTTCCCATAAAGATGGGACACTGGGTACAAAGCAGTGCTGCCCTTGCAGACCTAAATTGTGATGGGAATATGGAAATTGTTACCACCTCACTGGACGGAAATGTCACTTGCTTCAATCCGGGATACGCCAATTCCGGGATAGAGTGGGGGATGGATGGACACGACATCTGGCACACGGGTTGTTATGAAACGGACATCATCCCTCCACTTCCACCCCAGGGTCTATCAGGCGTCTGGAAATATATTGGCAAAGATTGGGCGGAGATAACTCTGAACTGGAATCCAAACTCCGAGTCAGATCTATCGGGCTACTATGTCTATAGAAGTGAATCATCCGGTGGTCCCTTTACTTATGTGGGAACTGCGGAACCCCTTGAGAAACCGGAATTTGTTGACATAGTCTATGCGTGGAGGAAATACTGGTATTATGTTACAGCCTTTGATGTGGTGGGGAATGAGAGTGGCCCATCGGATACAATAAGGGTGGACCCGGAATACTACATTCCCTGTCCCTTCCTCTTCACATGGAATGGCACGGAGTTCGTGGAGGATAACGATATCCTCACGGGTTCAGACCCCGGAGAAGTGATGACCGATGCATATAAACTCACCCAACCACTTATTGAAACGGACCCTCCGAGAAGATACAAACTTGAGATAAGGGAAGAGGAAACCGAACATTCCTTCTTTGACCGGGTTATCCTTAAAACCGTGGACCATCCCGGGGATGTGGAGGTCGGGGTAAATACGGAGGACGAGATCGTATCCGTCACCACAGCCCATACCCCTATATCTGCCATCTCGGGAGGTGAGGACTATGCCGATGTTCTTGGTGATGAGGAGTCCTGGTTTGAAGGCTGTGCGGGTGATACCATGGTGGTTGAGTTTGGTACAATAGAGGAGACGGACAATAAGGAACTCTGGCTCAATTCTGACAAGAGTGGCTTTCCCATCAGCATCGAGATAGAGAGAGAAGACGGTTGGGAGTATGTAACCTCCGTATTTCCCAGGGAAAATTTCTCGACCGTGCCAGTTATCTCTCTTACGGAACTCATTGGAGACGGTGAAGCCCTGACCCTCAGGCTTGTCTGGTTTGCTGACCACGATCTCAAAACCATAAAGATTGTACAACTTGAGGATGTGTTAATAGTGGAAAGGACAGCCCCTCTCATCTTCGCCATCCACTCAAGGTTGGGTAATGTGAGGCAGGAATTGTTGAACGAGGATGGGGAGTATGCGGAGGTATTACCCGGTGACACCATACGACTTGAGTTTGCGGTTACAGGTCAAACACCCGGATGGACTCGAAGTTTTGTATTTGTCTCAAATGGATACTACATCATAGGAGATAAGGACATCGCCTTCAACAACGGAGATATTACCCCTTCTGTATTTGCCTTAAAGGGGAACTATCCAAATCCATTCAGTAGAGTGACCACTATAAGGTATAGTTTACCAGAAGAGGTGGGGGTACGCCTGAAGATATACGACATTATGGGCAGGCGTGTTATGACACTCGTGAACAAGAACCAGAAACCTGGTTATTACAGCGTCTCCCTGGATGGGAAGAACCTATCATCGGGTGTGTATTTCATAAGGCTTGAGGCAGGGGACTTTAAGAAGACCCAAAAGGCGCTTTTAATCCGATAGAATGAGCGAATCTATGGTTGTAACAGTACAGGGGGCGTTGAGTTTGACGCCCCCTTATATTTCTATACCTTTTCTCTTTGTATCCTTGTCCACCCTCTTATTCTTCTAATCCTCTCTTACCCATCACCCTGATGATTTTCTGTGCGATTTCATATCTACCTGTCCATGCGGGTCCGTAGGGATCGGTAGACAGGAAGGGTGCACACAATGTGTGGTGGTCAAGTAAAAAAGACCACAATTTTTTCCTTGAATTCTCCCCATTTAATAGCGTAATGTCCACTTTTACATAAAAAATTACTTGACTTTTAAAATATCTGTAGTATAATTAATAATCCAGAATATGCATTAACCACGCCTGCCTGCGGTAGGCAGGGATGGACGCAGAGAATAAGTGTATCAGAAAACCAGAGGATCAGTAGGTAGAGTATCAGAACAGACTGGTAATCGGTTGTCAGTAATCGGTAGATTTACAAATACAGACTATATAAGTCAGGTAGCCGATTACTAATTACCTGATACTCTGGTATTCTTCCCGCTGATAATCTGATCCCCTGATATTCTCTGAAATATCCTGAAAATATATAAAATTAGACACAGGTGCAGACGGACAGAGTCTTTGGAAATAGATAATTAGCAAAATCTGCGTCAGAAAAAACATAAATTATCAGCGTACATCTGCGTCCTAGAAAATATCGGAGATATGAAAGTCTAAATGGGGAGGCTTTATGAAGATAAAAGGTAGGGTGTGGAAGTTTGGAGATAATATTAACACGGATGTCATATTTCCAGGGCGGTATATGTCGATCACGGACCCCGAGGAGACCGCCAAACATCCCTTTGAGACCGTGTACCCCCAGTTTCTTAAGGAGGCAAAGCCGGGCGACATAGTTGTGGCGGGAAAATATTTTGGATGCGGTTCCTCGCGGGAACAGGCTGCCACAGCCCTTAAGTATTTTGGGGTCGGTGCTGTTGTGGCTGAATCCTTTGCCCGGATATATTACAGGAATGCAATAAACCTCGGTCTGCCGATACTTATAGCACCCGGCATAACAGAAAAGGTTGAAGATGGGGATACAATTGAGATCGAGTTTGAGAAGGGTATAATAAGAAACGAGAGAACGGGCGAGGTTGTCAATGCCCAGCCCCTACCACCGTTTGTGATGCAACTTATAAGGGATGGAGGGTTAATACCACATCTGAAGAAGGCGAGAATCGGAAACTAAGGTATGAGCACAATCTTCTCAATTTTTTGACGGGTGGAACTCCCATGCCCTATCTGTAGTCTGCAGAAGTATATTCCCGCGGACAACCTTCTGCCGTAATTATCACATCCATCCCATTTGAGTGAATAACGGTCAGATACTTTTTTCTTGTTGAGCAACCTTCTCACCAATCTTCCCGTTATATCGTACATTCCCAGAGACGCCAAAGTTTCCCCCTCTACCGATATCTCTATACACATACTCTCTCTGAATGGAGCGGGATGGATGCGCAACCTCACATCTGTGTATTTTGCAGATTCCTCCACCCCCGTCAGGGTTGCCCGTTTCAATACCCAATTGTGGGGATCGAACAGAAGGTCACTGGGTCTGGAGGATACCGGGAAATCAAAATCCTGTGTCCGCAGCGAATCCTGGATAACAAAAAGTATGCTATCCCCGGATTCTGTGACGATTTCAATATCTATCGGCATCTTGAACACGGGGACATTCCACTCACTCGACTGTACCTGCTCTACCTCGAGATGTACACCGAAACTATCGGTCCCCATTTCTTCCCAACTCCACAGGCATTCATATTTTGGATGTCCCGCCTTGTGCAGCCATTCATCAAAAAACCAGTTCAGGGTGAGTCCGGAGACCGCCTCCACGGCGGCTTGAAATTGAGAAGTGTTCGCATTGGCGTATTTGTATTGTGAGTAATAGAAACGAAGGGCATCGAAAAATACACTGTCTCCCACTATGTGACGCAGCATATGGAGCACAGATGCGGGCTTCTCGTAGGTTGTCGGGGTCCACACGGCACCATCGGGTGGGTCATATGTTGGATAGGGATGTCCCAGGGGGTAGTTTTCATGACCGAGGTAGTAGTTCATGATATTTGACACCACATAGTCGTGATACGAGATTCCATCCTGCCAGTGGTCGGAGTACAGTGCCTCGCAATAAGTGGCGAATCCCTCGTTGAGCCAGATATCTTTTATGGAATGGGGTGTAACCGAACATCCCCACCACTGATGCGATGTCTCGTGTGCAAATATAATCTCGTAGTAGTGATTACCCGGGATATTCAGACCCCAGAAGACATTTGTCTGATTTTCCATTGCCCAACCAAGAGGGGGTAGTTTAACATAGCCGTACTTTTCACTGAAGAAGGGATATTTGTCACCGAAGAGATCCGAGAAGAAAGTAAGTATATCCGGTGCATTGGAGAACGCAACGAGTGCATTTGCCGAATCTGGATGGCGCACCCAGTGATAAATGGGCATCGTGCTGTCGCCGTATGTGAAACTGTCGGAGAGGATCGCATAGTCCGATACGGCGAAAACTATATACCAGGTGGGTATGGGATGAGATTCAACGAAGTGATACCTCAGGTTGTTCTCAACCGTATCGACCTTCTCGAATGAGCCATTCCCCACAACCTCGTATCCCGGGGGAACGGTAATTCGGAGTTCCGATGTCGCCTTGTCCCAAAAGGCATCCCGGCAGGGAAACCAGTATCTCGCACCTATGGGAAGGTCTGTCCAATCCCATGGAATGCTCATCACATAGACAAGACCTCCATTGTAGTTGCTGTAGTATATGCCCTCGAGGGAACTGCCGTGGTAGCCAACCCCTATTGTAAATGTATCCCCTGCAGATATTACTTCACCAAGTTCAACTGATAGGATTTGATTTGCCCCCAGTCCGATGCGTTCATATGAAGCGGGACTCCCATTTGCCCAGACGAGGTCAACATCCAGTCCCACAAAATTGAGATTGACCCTTGAAAGGCTGTCGGTCTCACTCACGGCGGTCACCTCGGTCCACGCGTTCTGAATCGACCCATCTGTCATATCCAGTACAACGGAGATGTCGTAGTGCAGTACATCGTAGAGATGCGTACTGTCGAACATTATGGGTTGTGCTGATTTTACACCCGACGACCTGTGTAGCAATCCCCTATCGGGCAGGTTGGGCTGCATGAGAAGCATTAAAAATAGTATGTTCATTATTTCCCCCTTCTGTTTCCTTACTCTTTAATACTTGAGAATGTCCCAAACTCTCGTGATGACAGAAAAGAGGACACCCGTCATTGCGAGGGATGTCATTGCGAGGCAAAGCCGAAGCAACCTCCGAAGTCTCGAGTCGAAGCCCCGAACCGAAGCTCCGAGCGAAGCGAAGAGGAAGTGAGGGGACAAACGAGGGCCCTCAGCGAAGCAATCCCATTGAGATTCCTCGCTTCACTCGGAATGACCCTATGGGTCAGATTGCTTCATCCGTACGGATTCGCAATGACAGACTAGATTTATGTCATTGCGAATGAGCATGACAATCCCTATTACACCTTGTGATGAATTCTGTTGATAAATTCTCTATCGAAACGAAACATGTTGACATCCAATATAGATAGCTTTAACGATATCACGAAACTTTGGGACACTACCTAATTTTTAATTTCTACCTCTTACTATTTACTACTTGATACCTTTCTATAAACTCTCCCACCCTCTTCCAGTATTCGTCGTTCAAGTATATATCCTCGTGTCCTGCACTCGCCTCATAGAACTCCTTTGGTGGTTTTGCCGCCCGGAACAACCTCTCTCCGTGTTCAAATGGTATCATCTTATCACCTCTGCCGTGCATAATGAGCTTCGGAATAGTAACCTTTTCTATCTTTGAAAGGGCATCGTATCTATAAGAGAGAAACCTCGCCGGTATCCGAACTCCGTATACGACCTTTGCCATATCCATTGTGGATGTGAATGAACTTTCGTATATGAGCATACCCTTATTAACCCTTGCGGCGAGGTCTATGGCGATCGGTGCCCCGAGAGACCTTCCGAAGATACATACATTTTCACTATCGACATCATCCCTTCCGATGATGTAGTTGTAGGCTGTAAGTGCATCGCGATAGGTTCCCTCTTCAGAAATGCGTCCCTTACTTCTACCATAATCCCTGTAATCGAATATAAATATACTGTATCCCATTCCGTGGAACATACTTATGGTGTGGAGCCTGTGACTTATATTACCTCCGTTGCCGTGGCAGAAGAGCACGGTGACTCCGGCAGAATGTGCGGGGATGAACCATCCGTTTAATCGCGCGCCGTCTGTTTTGAGAAATACATCCTCGTAATCCAGGCCGATGTCCTTCGGAGTGGCTTCTATTCTCCTTGTGGGGAAATAGATATTTTTTCGCTCAAAGAGTTTGAGGAGATACCATATCAATAACAGGACTATAAGAAGAATGACGATGCGCATAGGCTTATTATATTCTACCTTTTATTTTCGGATGAGGGTCTTAAAAGACTCCCTATTGCCCGACAGTATTTTCTTGATGATGTCTTCGTCATTTTTCATATCTTCATAATAATAGACAAAGATGAAAGGCAGGTTGTTCCATGTTTTTTGCACTGTCTGGGGTTACTTACGCCCAAGTTTAAATCTGAAACCTATACCATGGTCAATATCAGGGGTTCCTTCCCCAAAAGTTCTGCCGCAGTGAGAACCCTTGATTTACCCTCCTCATAAACCCTTGAAAGTCTCTCTTTGTATCTTCGCTCCCTCAGGAGGTGATGGTCATAAATTATTGGGTTGGTCTTCGTTCTTTTCAATATCTCCATTATATTATCAATCGCACGATTCAGGTTTATGCGGTTCATCATATAACCAAAAAGATAGGTTGCGGGTCCATCGAGAACCATCGCGTCGGGATTCTCGTCTATTATCCACTCGGCGTAATCCTCTATCTGGGGTCCCTGCAAATCTGATGAATAGATGAATTTTTTGCCGTTCCGTTCAACCACGAGCGAGACAACCCACCCCACCCTGTCGTACTCTATTCCGTGGAAGAGCGGTTCGGTGAACCTTATCTTGGTGCTTCCAAAATTATATTCTCTACCATCGATAAATTCAACGGTACAATCGGGTGTACTGAATTCCTTTACCCAGCTCTCTGTCTGCCAGACAGTCAACAATTTTTTAAACCACATCTCTCCCTTTTTTAATAATTCCCTTTTACGTTGGGTATAATCGCCATAATCCCTGCTCAATGCAAACGGAAGTTCTTCTTCGATCGGTTTATAATACACCTCTCCCGGCTTTATGTATATCCCTTCTCCCCCCAATTCTTCAAAGAATTTTCGCGCACGCCTCCACTGTGAGTGGTTTATATATCTATTTGGGTCCTTTGCCCAGATTGTTTTGTTCATATAGAAGTTCGCAACTCCTTCGGGGATATTGCTCGGCAGGGTGTGATGGTCGTAATGGTAGTGAGATATGAAGATAAAGTCACAGGACTCACTTGCTACTCCAATGCGTTTTAACGCCTCGAGACGAAGCCTTTCTTTTTCCTCTGGGGGAAGGGGATAACTTCTCTGCATGCCTGCAGCACCCGGGTCAACGAGAATTCTAATATCGGGGGTTTCAATAAGAACTGAGCTGCACTTTGCTCCCATGGAGTCAAAAAATATGGGTTTGATTTTTATTTCATTCAGAATTATCATAAAGAATGCAGCAGCAAGCTATTGCAATCACTTGTTCCTTGAGGATGCAAACAACACAAGCGCAGTCAAACTCAGGACTATCGCATATATAAATGTACCTTCTGGTGATATTTTATCCCATATGAGACCCGCAATAAATCCACCCGGCAGTGCGGCGAGACCGACTGCCGTATGGAAAGTTCCCAGCGCTGTTGCTTTAAGATGCGGCGGCGCAAGGTCAGCTACATAAGCCCTCTGAACGCCGTCTATACCCGCATAAAATATTCCGTAAACAATAAAAAATAATAGCAGAGTGGGCATAGTGGTACTAAATATGAGTCCGAATGATGTAAGTGCGAACAGCCCGTATCCGAGCATGAGCACCGGCTTTCTTCCTATCCTGTCGGACAGAATGCCAGCCGGTATACTGAATATCGTGTAAACACAATAGAATAACACATACAGGAGAATTGCAGATTGGTCGGAAAGCCCGATATTCTTCGCCCTGAGAAGTAGAAAGACATATCCGAAGTGTCCCAGGGTAAATACGGTTGCAATCATTATAAAGAATTTCAGCTTACCGGGAAGTGCGGTCAGGCTGACCCTCAGGTTGAGCTTTTTCCCCGCTAATTCCCCTGGCTCACGCCTTTCCTTTACCGGGGCAATGAAGGACAGGGCGATTATACCCGGAAAAAGTGCGAACAAAAATGTGTTGCGGTAACCGAGGTGCGGAAGAAGCAGAAAGGCGAGAACCGCGCCAAGTATGGAACCCATTCCATCCATTGCCCTGTGGAAGCCATACGCCTTACCCATTACATTTCTATCTGTGGATTCGGCGACTATTGCATCTCTCGGGGCGGTTCGAATGCCCTTGCCTATCCGTTCAATAACCCTCACAATCAGAACGATTGGCCATATGCTGGCGAACGCAAACAACGGTTTCGTCACTGCTGACATACTGTAGCCAAAGACAACAAAGGGTTTTCTCCTCTGCAACTTATCTGACCAGTATCCCGAAAAGACCTTTAATAATGATGCGGTGGTCCCCGCCGCACCTTCCACGAGACCGACAGCCCATGCCCCCGCCCCCAGAACGGTAACCATGAACAGGGGGACGAGGGGAAATACCATCTGACTCGATATATCCGTAAAAAGGCTTACCAGACCGAGTACGATGACATTTCTACCTATCCCCGAAAAGAAAGATTTCTTATTCATAACGCCTCCTTTAACCGCACCTGCCTGTCCATTCCATTCGGATGCTGTGCAACGGATCCGTAGGGACCGGTAGGCAATGAGAACACAGAGTATACAAAGAGAAAATATAATTGAAAATCCCAACCTATTTTGTTGAATTTGATAGTATTTGCTTTAGATATTTTCCTGTATATGACTTTTTCTTTTTCGCTATCTTCTCCGGTGGTCCCTCCGCAACCACATAGCCTCCCTCATCCGCGGCCTCCGGTCCAAGGTCAATGATCCAGTCTGCACACTTTATAACCTCCATATTGTGCTCGATCACAATGACCGTGTTTCCCCTCTCTACGAGCCGGTTTAAGACATCGAGGAGAAGTCTCACATCCTCAAAGTGGAGCCCCGTCGTGGGCTCGTCCAGAAGGTACAGGGTATTTCCCGTTGCGATCTTTGATAGCTCCTTTGCAAGCTTTACTCTCTGTGCCTCCCCACCGGACAGTGTTGTGGCGGATTGCCCAAGCTGAATATATCCGAGACCCACATCATTAAGGAATCCCAGTTTCCTTTTTATCCGTGGAATTACTTCAAAGAATTCCATTGCCTCGCTCACTGTCATAGAGAGAACATCTGCTATGTTCTTTCCCCTGTAGCTCACCTCCAGGGTCTCGCGGTTGTATCTCCTCCCCTTGCACACCTCACAGGGTATATATATATCGGGGAGAAAGTGCATTTCAACCTTTATAAGTCCGCCTCCATCGCACGCCTCGCATCTTCCCCCTCTCACATTAAATGAGAACCTGCCGGGTTTATATCCCCTCATCTTCGATTCTGGAAGGGCTGCAAATAGTTCCCTTATATATGTAAATAGACCGGTATATGTTGAGGGATTTGAGCGGGGGGTCCTTCCTATCGGTGATTGGTCTATATTCACAACTTTGTCTATGAGTTGGATGTTCTCTATTGCCCTGTGTTCACCCGTGGCAAGATTTGAGCGATAAAAGCGCCTTGCGAGGGCACGATACAGTGTCTCGTCTATAAGGGAAGACTTTCCACTGCCCGACACACCCGTAACCACCACGAAGAGTCCGAGGGGGATTCTCACATCTATATTTTTCAGGTTGTTATGCCTCGCGCCCCTTACGATTAGCCACTTATCAGAAGGGTTTTTTCTCTTTTTGGGGATCTCTATCTTTCTTCTTCCCGAGAGGTATGCACCCGTTATCGATTTTTCATCCCCTTTTATATCCTCCGGTGTTCCAGTTGCGACTACCCATCCGCCGTGTTCACCGGCGCCCGGTCCGAGGTCGATGACATAATCAGATTGGAGGATGGTTTCTCTATCGTGTTCCACAAGCACAACGGTATTTCCCATATCGCGGAGTCTTTTCAGGGTGGAAAGGAGTCTTATATTATCTCTCTGATGCAATCCGATTGATGGCTCATCGAGTATATACACGACGCCAACGAGCCCCGAACCAACCTGTGTTGCAAGCCTTACCCTTTCGTCCTCTCCACCCGAGAGGGTATCTGCATTCCTTGACAGTGTGAGGTAGGAGAGCCCAACATCTAAGAGAAAGGTCAGTCTTCTCTCGATCTCCCTCACAATGAGTCGTGCAATGCTCTTCTCCCTATCTGTCAGTTTCAGATACTTAAAAAATTTACTCTCTTCTTCTATGGTCAGGTTTGTCAGTTCATATATATTCAATCCCCTTATCTTCACGAACAAGCTCTCCTTTTTAAGTCTTGCTCCCCCGCACTCCTTGCAGGGTGTTACAACCATATATTTCTCGATCTCCCTCCTTATAAAGTCGGATTCGGTATTCATATAAAGTCTCAGAAGACGGGGAAGTACACCCTCAAAATTGGGTGTTCCATCGAGTATTATGCCCTTTGCCTCTTCGGACAGTTCCTCCCAGGGGGTGTTAAGTGGAAGGTTGTATCTCCTTGATAGTGACTCAAGCCGCCACAGAAGACCCCTTTTGGGTTTACCCCAGGGTACAACTGCACCCCCGAGTATGGAGAGTGACCTATCTCCCACAACGAGTTCGGGGTCGATACCGAGCTCCGTGCCGAGCCCGTGACAGGCGGGACAGGCGCCGTAGGGAGAGTTGAATGAGAATACCCTCGGCGTTATTTCCTCGTATGATATTCCGCAAATTGGGCAGGATAGTTTCGTTGAGAATATGTAATCCTTTCTCTTCGAGATATCCTCTATTATGACAATCCCATCACCCTCTGATAGTGCAGTCTCTACAGAGTCTGCAAGCCTCGAACGGATACCCTCTTTTCCATGGGATTCTTTGAACATAACCAGACGGTCGACAACGATCTCGATAGTGTGCTGTCTGTATCTCTCGAGTTCCGGCGCATCTGAGATATCGTATATCTCTCCATCGACCCTCACCCTCACATATCCTTTTTTTGACAGTCTTGAGAATAGCTCTTTGTATTCTCCCTTCCTCCCGCGGACAACGGGTGATAGTATCTGAAACCTCGTCTCGTCAGGAATCTGGAGTATCCTGTCGACGATCTGGTCTACTGTCTGTGCGGTGATCTCCCTCCCGCATTTATAGCAGTAGGGTATGCCAATTCTCGCATAAAGAAGCCTCAGGTAGTCATATATTTCTGTTATGGTCCCCACTGTCGAACGCGGGTTTCTCGATGCGGTACGTTGTGAAATGGATATTGCGGGAGAGAGTCCCTCTATATAGTCAACATCGGGTTTCTGCATTATACCGAGGAATTGGCGTGCATATGCGGAGAGAGATTCCACATATCTTCTCTGTCCCTCTGCATACAATGTATCGAATGCGAGGGATGATTTACCCGAACCCGATATACCCGTTATCACCACCAATTTATTCTTTGGCATCTCCACATCTATATTTTTCAGATTGTGGACCCTTGCACCCTTGATCAGTATTTTATCCGGAATCATAAGTCAGTAAGCAAGAAACAAGGAAAAAGGAACAAGGATAAAGGGAAAAAGATAATCGGTGATTTTCAGTGTTTAATCTTAATTATATCATCAAATCCCATAAATGTCAAGATTTTTTTGTCGTGTAACATCCGTTAATTTTTTTCTTGACAAAGGGCAAAATTTGTGATATAATCTCATAAGGGATTCTGTTTAATCTCATTGGGTGAAGTTATTTAGAAATAAAGCCACAAATTATACTGATTAGGAAGGAAATCCGCACAATCAGTGAAATCAGTGGCTTGAAACCTGTGGCTAAAAAAGGAGGTGAGCATGATGAGATGGCTCTCTGTTGTGGGTATAGTGTTTTTTCTCTTCGGATGCGGACCCAAGGGGGCGTCCCGAGAGACTTTGGACCGCCTATCCGAGGCGAAGATGGCCTGCCAATCGGCGGAGACACGGGCAAAGAACCTTGAGGCACAGAGGATAAAGCTCGAGGAAGAACTTGCTCGAAAGCAGGCGACATTGGGAGACCTGCAGAAACAGTTACAGGAGTTGGAGAAACCAACTCCAAAAGAATAGATATGGGAGGTAAGTATGAAGAGAACTGTAACAATTGTAATAGCCATTTTGCTGATTGCCATACCTCTACTTGCCCAGGAAGAGAAATACACGGAAGAGGAAGCCATTGAATTGATAACCGCTTACGAGGCAAGAGAGGCAGAGGCAAATGCAAAGGCAAACGAGGAACAGGTAAAAATAGAATCTCTTAAGGCAAGTTTAACTGAACTGGATGGGGCGATAGCAGATATTGAGGCAGAGCTGAAATCCAAGAAGGAAGAGAAAGCATTCGATATATACATCGTGAAGTCTGGGGATTGGCTTTGCAAGCTCGCGGAGTATCCTAAAGTTTACGGAAAGGGCAATTATATCAGATGGAAGGATATCTACAAAGCCAATAAGGATATTATAAAAAATCCCAACCTCATCTATCCCAACTGGAAATTGAAGATACCCAGACCGTGAATAATGGGAGGAGGGAAGGGAGATGAGAAACGGGGGATACCCCTCACTCCTCTTCCCTCCTCGCCATTTTACTCATTGTAGTTCGTTCTTTATTATCTTTACCACCTCTTCTGCTATCCTCTCCTGTGCCTGCTTGGTTGATGCACCGATATGGGGAGTGAATGTAACATTCGAAAACCCCATAAGTTCTGAGACCTTTGGTGGTTCAACCTCATACACATCCAATCCCACACCCGCAATTTCACCCTCCCTTAGTGCCTCGATCAGTGCATTCTCATCCACGATACCGCCCCTCGCACAATTCACGAGTATCGCACCCTTTTTCATTTTTTTAAGTTCGTTCCTCCCGATGAGGTGTTTGGTTTTGTCGGTAAGTGGTGTGTGAACGGATATGTAATCAGAATCCCGCAGGAGTTCATCGAGGCCCACCATATCCACCCCTTCAACCTCGACATAGGGGTCATATGCGATAACCTTCATGCCGAGCGCCTTTCCCCTCTTTGCGAGTTCTTTTCCGATTCTCCCGAGTCCTATGATACCGAGTGTTTTGCCGAATAGTTCCACTCCCTTCAATACCTTTTTCTCCCATTTTCCCTCTTTAATTCCCACGGTGCCTTTCACAATGTGTCTTGAGAGGGCAAGCATGTGGGCGAACACAATTTCTGCAACCGATATGGACGATGCAGCGGGGGTGTTCATGACCTTTATACCCTTCTCTTCCGCATAGGAGACATCTATGTTATCTATTCCGACACCGCCCCTTATGATGAGTTTCATCTTGTCCATGTTGTCTATCATCTCCTTTCTCACCTTTGTTGCAGACCTCACAACCATACAATCATATTCCCTGACTTTATGAATCAGCTCCTCCTTCGGAAGAGAGGAAAGGTCATCGACCTCTACTCCGCATTCCTCAAGGTTGGTTATTGCGGTTTTGGCTATTGGGTCGGCGAGAAGTACCTTCATAAACCCTCCAATGTTGATGTTTTTACTTTAATATTTCCATTGCCCTTGCAACACCCTTTCCAAGAATAACTCCATATCCGAGGTCCTTGAGTGAGAGTTCAAGTGCGGATAAGGCAGTTATAACATCGAACTGTCCCATGTACCCGAGGTGGGCTATACGGATAATCTTTCCCTTGAGATGTGCTTGCCCACCCGCAACCTTAACGCCGTATTTCTTATCGAGTGTATTCTTAAGTGCACTACCATCTATACCCGGGGGGATATCTATTGCAGTTACAGCGTTGGCTGGGTTCTTCGAAAATAGTGTCAGCCCAAGTGCCTTAACTCCCTCTCTCGTCGCCCGGGCAAGTTTTGCGTGTCTTTCAAGCACATTATCTATCCCTTCTCCCTTTAACATGGATAGTGCCTTATCCAGGGCTACCACGAGAGATACCCCCGGTGTATATGCAGTTGGAGACCTCTTCTCAAGCGCCTTATTTGCCTTTTTAAAGTCAAAGTAATATTTTGGGCATGTTGAAGTTTCGGTGAATTTCCACGCCTTATCCGACACGGAAGCAAATGCAAGTCCCGGGGGTAGCATAATTCCTTTCTGAGAGCCCGAAACGCAGATATCAACTGCCCACTCATCCGTACGCAAATCACATGCACCGAGTCCCGATACCGCATCTACAATGAGAAGCGTGTTTTCCCTTCTCCTCACGATTTCTCCGTACTCTTTTATTGGAAATAATGTTCCCGTGGATGTCTCACACAGAGCCGTAAAAACAGCCTTTATGTCGGGATACTGGCCGAGGAGTTGTCTCACTTGCTCGGGTCGTGCGTAATCTCCCCAATCAACATTTAGTGATACGACCTCTATGCCGTAAGCCCGACATATCTCACTCCACCTTTCTCCGAACTTTCCACCCGTTATGCATAACGCCCTGTCGCCGGGTGAGAGCGTATTCGCAACTGCGCCCTCCATCGCTCCCGTTCCCGATGAGAGGAATGTAAGGACCACATTCCGGGTCTTGAATACGAGCTTTAGGTCTTCACTTACCCTCTCGTATATCTCCACGAATTCCGGTGTTCGATGGTGTATTATGGGTTTTGCCTCTGCAAGTCTTACATCATCGGGCACGGGTGTTGGTCCCGGAGTCATGAGATATACCTTTTTCATATGGCCTCCTTGCAAAATGACAAATCAAAAATCAAATACGAGTTGTAGACTCCCGATATATCGTGAATCAAAGCCATTTTTGCATTTTAATATGTCCCGCCATAGCGGGATCCCGCCAACGGCGGTGATATTTTTGATTTTTAATTTTTTGGGAATGTCCCAAAGTGTTGTGATAGCAATAGAATAAATTAATTGATACAGGCTTTTTAACTTCTTGTTCATTAAATTCCCCATTATGTTTTTTAG
>JGI24025J20009_10001283_pt1 | contig 19097 bp, 13 predicted proteins | sample Cruoilmetagenom3_FD_20009 | JGI IMG/M metagenome (IMG submission 20009) | reverse complement strand
AAACGCTGGATCGCCGAAGGTCGTCGGGTCGTCGGGCGCAAGATCGGCCTGACCTCAAAGGCGGTTCAGGCGCAGCTGGGCGTTGATCAGCCCGATTCGGGGCTGCTCTGGGCCGATTACGCCTTTACCGAAGGCGACGTTGTGGACACGCGGCGCTTTATGCAGCCCAAGGCCGAGCTGGAAATTGCCTTTGTGATGGAGCGAGAGGTGAACGACCCAGACCTGCCGATGGCAGAGTTGATCCGTTCGATCGCCTATGTTGTACCAGCGCTGGAGATCGTCGACACGGCGATTGCNNACTGGNACATCCGGCTGGTTGATACGGTGGCCGACAATGCATCTGGGGGCGGATTTTTGCTTGGTCTAGGGGCCCGCAAAATCAGTGATCTGGATCTGAGGTTGGCCGGAGGAATCCTGTCGCGCAATGGCGAGGTCATGTCTAGCGGTGTCGGCGCTGATTGCTTAGGTCACCCGCTAAACGCGGCCCTTTGGCTGGCCCGCAACATGGCAACACTAGGAAGGCCGCTGGCTGAGGGAGAGATCGTGATGTCGGGCGCGCTGGGGCCAATGGTTCCGGTCGCCCCGAACGAGGTTTATGTCGCCGAAATCGCCGGTTTCGCACCGGTGCAGGTGGCTTTTGAAAAGGGTGGAACCGTAGTATGAGCAAGATCAAAGCCGCGATTATCGGGTCGGGCAATATAGGCACCGATCTGATGATTAAAATCCTCCGCAATTCCGATGTGCTGGAAATGGGCGCGATGGTAGGTATCGACCCTGAAAGCGACGGGTTAAAACGGGCCGCAGGGCTGGGCGTGGCCACCACGCATGAGGGGATCGTCGGGTTGACCGGCATGGACATCTGGCCCGAGATCGGTGTGGTTTTCGACGCCACTTCGGCAGGGGCGCATGTTAAAAATGACGCGATTGTGCAGGCAGCAGGCAAACAGATGATCGACCTGACCCCGGCGGCCATCGGCCCCTATGTGATTCCGGCGGCCAACATGGAAGAACATCTGGCGCGCACCAACATCAACATGGTGACTTGCGGTGGGCAGGCGACAATTCCGATTGTGTCCGCGGTTTCACGCATAGCGGAGGTAACCTATGCCGAGATCATTGCCTCGGTCTCGTCGCGCTCTGCCGGGCCGGGCACGCGAGCCAATATTGACGAATTTACCGAGACCACTTCACAGGCGATCAGTGCCGTGGGGGGCGCGAAAAAGGGCAAGGCGATTATCATCCTGAACCCCGCCGAGCCGCCGATGATTATGCGCGACACAGTGTTCTGTCTGGCCAAAACCACCGACCGCGATGCGGTGCGCAAATCTATCGAGGATATGGTGAAAGAGGTGCAGACCTATGTGCCGGGCTACCGGCTGAAACAAGAGGTGCAGTTCGAAACGATCGGGGATAATGCCGCCATGCGGATCCCCGGTGTTGACGATCACGCCACAGGCCTGAAGGTCAGCGTGTTTCTTGAGGTCGAGGGGGCCGGACATTACCTGCCGAAATATGCCGGAAATCTAGACATTATGACTTCGGCGGCGATGCGAACAGCCGAACATGTGTTTGCCGCTAGAAATACAGGAACCGTATGACATGACCGCTACAAAACTCTATATTCAGGATGTCACGCTGCGTGATGGCATGCACGCGATCCGCCACAGCTACACGTTGGAACAGGTCGAAAGCATTGCTCTGGCGCTGGACCGTGCCGGAGTGGATGCCATCGAACTGTCGCATGGTGACGGGCTGGCCGGAAGCAGTTTTAACTATGGTTTCGGGCGTCACACTGATCTGGAATGGATCGCGGCCATTGCCGACAAGCTGACCCACGCCAAGCTAACCGCCCTGCTGGTGCCTGGCATCGGCACCATCCATGATCTGCAAGAGGCATTTGAGGCCGGGGTTAAATCTGTGCGCGTCGCCACCCATTGCACCGAGGCCGATGTCGCCGCGCAACACATTGCCCATGCCCGCAACATCGGGATGGATGTGTCCGGCTTTCTTATGATGGCGCATATGTCCGAACCCGCCGAACTGGCGAAACAGGCAAAACTGATGGAAAGCTACGGCGCACACTGCGTCTATGTCACCGATTCAGCCGGTGGGCTGGTGATGGACGGTACGCGCGACCGGATAAAAGCCTACCGCGAGGTGCTGAACGACGAAACCCAGATCGGCATTCACGCGCACCAAAACCTGTCGGTCGCCGTTGCCAATTCGGTTGTCGCCGTTGAAGCCGGCGCTTATCGGGTTGATGCTTCATTGGCGGGTATGGGCGCCGGGGCTGGCAACACACCGATTGAGGCATTTCTGGCTGTTGCCGACAAGATGGGCTGGGATCACGGTTGTGACCTGTTCACGATCATGGATGCCGCCGACACGCTGGTGCGCCCGTTGCAGGACCGTACCGTTCAAGTCGACCGCGAAACCCTGTCTCTGGGCTATGCTGGAGTTTATTCCAGCTTTCTGCGCCATGCTGAAACCGCCGCAAAAGTACACGGGTTGGATACGCGCGACATTCTGATCGAACTGGGCAAGCGTAAGATGGTTGGCGGACAGGAAGACATGATCATTGATGTCGCCCTCGATCTGGTGTCTGGCCGCTAAATCGCATTCACATTGTGGCGCGCAAATCTTGCGCGCCACAAGCCCACGTTACGATCTTTGGTCTCTCAAATTGATCTGACCAGCCCCCCGTCAACAAGGATCGATTGACCATTGATATAGCCTGCGCTGTCAGACAGCAGGAAGGCGACCGTTTCCCCCAGTTCCTGCACCTTGCCATACCGCCCTGCCGGCACCTTTTGGGCGTTGGCCTCCTGCACTGGATAGTTATCCATAAACCCCGGCAGCACCGCATTGATGCGCAAACCCTCAATGGCATGACGATCTACGCACAGCTTCATAAACGAGGTCAACGAGGCCCGAAATGCCGAGGACAAGGGGTAGACAAGATCGGGTTGTTCCGCCGCAAATGAAGACATGGACACGATCGCGCCGCCTCCCTGCCCCCGAAAAACCGGCACCAGCAACCGAGCCAACCGCACAGTTGGCATCAAAACGATGTCCAGCGCGCTGTGCCAGTCTTCATCCGATATTTCCAGCAATTCCCCCTTGGCCGCGTGGCCTGTGTTGATCATCGCGCCATCAATGCGACCGTGCAGGTCCAGCGCGGTTTGCACCAGCCGCTTTAGCGCGGCAGGGTCGGTGATATCGCCCCGGATCGCAGTTGCGCCCAGTTCATTGGCAACCTCTTCGATCTCTTGCGAGCGCGACATCACCACCAGCGTCCAGCCCTCGGCTGCCAGTGCCCGTGCCGCCGCCAACCCCAGCCCGGAACTGGCTGCGGTAACGATGGCGACTTTTTTCGTGTGGTCGGTCATAGCGTGTCTCTTTCTATCGGATTGCCTCCCAAAAGAGGACAGGTCTTTCAGGTTCTACCGCAAAGTTTCCGATAGCATCCTTCTACGCCTGATTTTGCCATAAGCCGCTTCGAAATGCTACAGGCGGAGTGCATTAACTACAATTTAGCCCTGCTTTTCCGGACAGGTTGCAGCCGCGAAGTTGCGCCGAGCACGGCGCTCACAAGAGGTTAAACTAGCGCGGGGAAAAACGCCTCCCCCCCTCAGCCACGTTTTATCTGATAGCGCAGGCGCGCCCGATCCATGCAATAAGGTCACCCTTGACTTGAGAGAATGACCGTCCCAACATGATTGGCGAGAGTGCCGCTTCGAGCAAGAAGTTAAAAATTGCCACGTGGTTCTATCGGCAGACCCAAAAAATAAGGTATTGCCAGCATATATCATGCAAATTGGAGATTTGACGTAAAAGGCGGGTTATGAAATTTTCATTGGGTCTTGTCGCAGCCGCTACGGCGCTGTCTGCATACATGTTCACCGGAACCAGCGCCGTGGGATCAGAACATGAGCCTCCGATACCTATTGAAGCCCTTCAACCCCTAACGGGCGATGAAATACGCTATCTGGCTTTTCAGGTCTTTGAAGGTGGCGCAAATCCAGAAATCCCTTTTGATAGGGAGATGATTTACACCCCCAAGGCGGCGATTGTGCGCATGGTTCGTGACATTGTGACAACCATCGATGCAAGGGGAGGGCAAAGAACGCGGTTAGCGTTTATTCTCGGACCAATCTCGTTTGATCATAGTGATGCCGAGGTTCGCCAGATCATTGATGACGGTTTTGACATCGCATTGTCCGAAAATATTTCCGTAGGATTTCATATTGACGGCGCAATGTTCTGGGGCAAAAGGCAGGATCTTATCGGCAACCCGGAAAACGTGGAATGGACAGATTTTGATGGTACGCCAGCCACCGGATTAAAACTTGACTGGGCGCATGCGCCAGCCAGAATGGTGTATAATGCGCCTCAAATTCAGGCCGAAGTATCGCGGCGCGCGCGCGATGTTATCGGCGCGCGGATATCCTTGCACCTAAAGACGCTAAAATCGCTTGGCAAAGAAGATTCGTTTGCCGGTGTGATCGCGGGGTGGGAAACCCATATGGGTCAGGATATCACGGCAAATGACCGAGTGGGCTTTCATGCCCTTGCCAACCGTGGTTTTGGGCCGGGCCAGCCGCCAAGAGATGTTCCCGCTGAAATATCTTCGATTGTGAATGAGTTCATTAGCTTATGGACCGATGGTTTGGCGGCGGGCGGTGTCGATAGCAACCGTATTTACTCCCATGTGGCCTTCCTGCCACGCGCGCGTTTTGACGCCATGCCCACCCCGCCGGGGCTGGCCTATGAAACGGTTCTCGATATTGCGCCAAGTTCACAGCGCCCCGCAACCGCATTCACCACGGCCGCACGACCAGGGTTTTCAACCTATCCGGTTGCGGGGACGTTTGATCAAATCAAGCAAGAACTTGCATTGAACGATAACCCTTGGTGGGCTTCGGCTGAGGGAACAAATATTGTTCCCGGGAATCCCCCGCGCAGCTCTGGTTTAACCATGGAAAACTATCTGGCCCGCTCATTTAACCACGGCGCAGCTCTTGTGACCCTGTTCGGGTGGGGCATAGGTGGGGATATGATGCCGGACAATCCGTTTAGAATTGCTACAGAAGGGGACGAGGCGATCGCCACCTATCGGGCATTCTTATCGCAATGACCTTACCAGGTTTTGCGCACGGATTGCGCGGCCAGCCCATTCCCCTCAAAGCTGCACCTCACAAGGTTCGCTTTTTTGCGGACGGCCGCTCATTGCCGTTCGACCGCTTTCTATATTGCACTATAACTAGTTGTTTATAATTTCTTTTATTACCAATCCACCAAACGGAATTTCTTTAAGCTTCTCTACTTCTCTCGATTTTAAGCTTACCTAATGCTTACCTTTATGTATGAGAATGGCTGTGCCAATAACTAGACTTACTAAAACTCTCGTGGACAAACTGGCAGCATAACGCCATCAATTTAATCCCAAGGACTCTCCGTCAAGTGGAGGATACTTGGGGCGCAGGTCACTTCCCATCACGCCAAACAGAAGAGGATAGAAAATCTGCCTCTATCGGGTGCAGCTCTTCTCTTGCTTTCGACAATGCATGAAGTCGGGTTAGCTTCGGAGTTTCTGTATCCCTTCAAAAAAACCCAGAGAAACCACTGTATGATTTGAAGAGGTTCTGGCCATCAATAATGATTTCAGCAGACATAAATGACTACAGAATACATGACAACAGGCATACCCACGCGTCACAGCTTGTGTCTAGCGGTATGAGTTTGGCGATCGTAGGCCGCCTGCTAGGTCACACAAATCCGATGACTACTCAGCGCTACGCACATTTGGCGGATGATCCTCTTCGTGAAGCTGCCGAAATAATGGCAGAAAAGATGCGGGAATGGGCCTCAGCTCCCGTATAGTCGGTTTTGAACATACTATGCGAAAAACTAATCGGGTCTTTGGGGAAATCGGGCCAAGAGATTTGGCTTTGCTCACCTCGCCACTTTTCTTGTAGGCCAGTTACAAATTGTCGCTTCGCTCAGCCAATTCCCCTTTAAGGTTTTCAGGTCGACTTTGTTAGGTACGCCCACTCGTGTGTCAGATTTTCTATCTGACCAAGTTTCCGCCAGCCTTTTAGATTTCGCACATTTTTTGTGCAAATACGCGTTGTGCCAGCATTTAGATGCGAAAATTATTTTCCCGGCGCGCCTTCCAGTGGTCTAAAAACGTATCTCAATGCACATTTGCCAATGATGAGGAGTTCGCAAGCAATGCCGGGTTCACGAATCATTGAGGCGCGCTAGATGGCTCGTAAACTCCATATCGCCGTCGTCGAGAAAAACGACGAACGAGCCCACACGATTTCCAACGGGTTGCGGGACGCGGGCGATTTCGACATTACGATTGTGAATGATTCCATTGGCCTTTCACGCAAACTCGCNGAGATGGCACCGGATGTCGTGCTAATCGCACTCGATGACCCAAGTCGCGATACGCTGGAGGATTTGACAGCTGCCAGTTCTCCTAACCAGAGGCCCGTCGCCATGTTTGTAGATAAATCAGACAGCGCGACCATGCGGGCGGCGATCGATGCAGGCGTGAGTGCTTATGTTGTGGATGGCCTGAGGCAGGACAGGATCAAACCAATCCTGGAAGCGGCTATCGCCCGATTCCATAATTTCGCGCGGTTGCGGGCCGAGTTAACCGCGACTAAGGTCGCATTAACGGAACGCAAAACGATTGACCGCGCGAAGGGCCTGCTGATGAAGGCCCGTGGCATTAGCGAAGAGGAGGCCTACGCCTTGTTGCGAAAATCCGCGATGGATCAAGGCAAGCGACTGGCAGATGTTGCCGAGAGCCTTGTTACAGCAGCGGGATTACTGTCATGAGCTTTACGCGTGTAGATATCGGCTTTGTGCCTTTAACCGATGCGGCAACATTGATAGTCGCACATGAAATGGGGTTTGCTGCCGAGGAAGGGCTGGAACTGGCACTCCATAAAGAAGTCAGCTGGTCGAATATACGCGATAAAGTATCAATGGGGATTTATCCGATGGCGCACATGCTTTCGCCTCTGGCGTTGGCCATGAGCCTAGGCCTAAGCCCCGTTCCCGCGCACATCATCGCACCTTTTGTTCTAAACCATAATGGCAACACAATGGTCACGAGCCGCGCACTATTTGCACGTTTGCAAAATGACTTTGGTGATGCGGCGACCCTCAAAGAATCTGTGCGCCATATGCTTAAGGAGCGCCCGTTGCGAATAGGCATACCCTATCCCCAAAGTATGCACCGCGAGCTGATTAATTTCTGGCTCTCCGATGGCATCGGAGAGCCACTCCAAAACGTAGAGTTTTCTGTTGCCCCGCCCAGTATGCTCGGGAGAGTCATGGGGGCGGGGGAGATAGATGCTTTTATGGTCGGAGAGCCGTGGGGAAGCCTTGCCGTTGAGCGGGGTGACGCACAAATGCTGTTATGCGGTGCATCAATATGGAATGCGGCACCGGAAAAAGTGTTGGGCGTCCATAGTGAATGGGCAGAAAAAAACGCAGACACGTTGCATCGGTTAATTCGCAGCCTTTTTAGGGCCAGCCTCTGGGCAGGTGAACGGGCGAATGCTTCCAGTTTAGCCGAACTATTGGCAAAACCCGACTATATCGGCATTTCGGCTGAAATTATTGAACGCGCCCTTATCGGCGAACTGATTGTCGACCAAAAAGGCCAAACCCGCATAAACGCGGATGTTGTTAAACTATCGGGCGCGTCGGTTACCTACCCGAGCCGAAGCGGCGCATTGTGGATTTGCGATCAAGCGGCGCCGGGTTGGGGTGTGTCACGATTCGAAGCGCATAAGGCAGCGGCTAAGGTATTCCGACCGGATATATACCGCGCGGCACTCGAATCATCCGGCGTCGAATTTCCAGAAACCAGTGATTCGCTTGAAATTTTTGGTGTGTAATTCTCTAACGGGCATTCGATATTTTGAATGTAATGCCCAAATTTTCACACCCCGCCTAACTGACTGCCTATTTATTACTCACATTTGCTGCAGTGCACATAAATGTTGCATTGCACATTGCACTCTCAAAAAAAAGACACGAGAAAACAGTATCGAAGCGAACAAAGAGGTTCGTTTCTAACTTGCCCCATGCGGGGTTTAACAGAGCAAAGCCGCTCGTATTGCATCCAAATATCGGCCCTCCCTCCGATGTGATGCTTTACGTCCGGCTTTTTTCGTTTCAGAGGACTAATAGATGAAAAAGACTCTTTCCGCGGTTTTGGCGGCCAACACATTGCTTTTTGCCACAGCCCCCGCGACCTGGGCTGAAATGCTGGATGTTGAAATTGACGAGCTTACTTTTGGCTTTATTAAGCTGACCGACATGGCACCGCTCGCAGTGGCCTACGAGCTTGGCTATTTCGAGGATGAAGGACTTTATGTAACACTGGAGCCGCAGGCAAACTGGAAGGTTTTGCTCGACCGCGTTATTGATGGCCAGCTGCACGGCGCGCACATGCTCGCAGGCCAACCGCTGGCCGCGACCATCGGATATGGCACAAAAGCCCACATCGTTACACCCTTTTCGATGGATCTGAACGGCAACGGTATCACCGTTTCCAACGAAGTGTGGGACTCGATGCGCGCACATATCCCTTCAGACGAAAACGGGCTGCCGGTTCACCCGATCAGTGCCAGCGCGCTGGCCCCCGTGGTGGAAGAATACGCCGATGAAGGGCGCCAGTTTAACATGGGTATGGTTTTTCCGGTTTCGACACATAATTACGAATTGCGCTACTGGCTTGCGGCCGGTGGGTTGAACCCCGGTTACTATTCGCGCGAAAACACCTCTGGCCAAATTGATGCCGATGTGTTGCTTTCAGTCACACCGCCGCCACAAATGCCTTCGACTATGGAAGCCGGCACCATCGACGGGTATTGCGTAGGTGAGCCGTGGAATCAACAAGCCGTGTTCAAGGGCATCGGTGTGCCCGTGATTACCGACTACCAGATATGGAAAAACAACCCGGAAAAAGTGTTTGGCCTAACTTATGAATTTACGCAGGAAAACCCAAACACCACATTGGCCATCACAAAAGCACTGATCCGTGCCGCGATCTGGCTCGATGAAAACGACAATGCAAACCGTGAAGAGGCCGTGGAAATTCTTTCCCGCTCCGAATATGTCGGTGCTGATGCCGACGTTATCGCCGCGTCCATGACCGGCACATTCGAGTTCGAAAAAGGCGATGTCCGCGAAATCCCCGATTTTAACGTGTTCTTCCGCTATAACGCGACCTTCCCGTTTTACTCCGATGCAATCTGGTATCTGACCCAGATGCGCCGTTGGGGCCAAATCTCCGAAGCCCAGCCGGATAGCTGGTATCACGAGGTGGCGGCATCGGTTTACCTGCCCGAAACCTATCTGACAGCCGCTCAAATGCTGGTTGATGAAGGCTTGGCAGACGCGGCCGATTTTCCGTGGGAAAGCGATGGCTACAAGCCTGCGACCGATGAGTTCATTGACGGTGTTGCTTATGACGGCCACGCGCCCAACGCCTATATCGACAGCTTCGAAATTGGCCTGAAAAGCGAATAGCAGACCCGTGAGAGGGCGACCCCCGCCCTCTCGCCACTCCTCCATAATCTAAGACCATAGGCAACCCCATGACCATGACATCCGATGCCCAACCCGCCATAGATCCTGCCAAGGAAGCTCGCCGAGAGCGGAATTTTACGCGGATCACCAAGGCCGATGCCTGGTTCAAAGTGCTGGGCTTTAGCTGGCTCACTCCCGCCCTCAAAATCGCGGCTGGTGACAATGTTAACCGCAACGCCCGTGATATCTGGCGGATGCTGGGTGTTCCGGTCCTGTCTATCGTTATCTTCCTTTTAGCGTGGTCGGCGCTGGCGCCCAAGGTGCAAACCAGCCTCGGGGCTATTCCCGGCCCTGCGCAGGTTTGGGAGCAGGTGGGCTCTTTGCATGAAGATTATTTGCGCAATAAAGAAAAAGAAGCCGCCTTCTATGAGCGCCAGGCCACGCGCAATGCCGAATTGATCGCCGATGGCAAGCCGGACAAAGTGAAAGAGCGCAGCTTCACCGGCTCTCCAAGCTATTATGCGCAAATCTGGACCTCGGTCCAAACCGTGTTTTTCGGATTTGCCATTGGCACCGCCATTGCCATTCCGGTTGGCATTATGAGCGGGCTTTCCCCCAGCTTTAACGCGGCGATGAACCCGATTATCCAGATATTCAAGCCGGTTTCGCCGCTGGCATGGTTGCCGATTGTCACAATGGTTGTATCCGCCGTAGTGTTGACGAATGACGGAACCTTTTCAAAATCCTTCCTGATTTCTGCCATTACGGTAACGCTATGTTCCTTGTGGCCAACAATCATCAACACCGCGCACGGTGTGGCCAATATCGACAAAGACCTCGTGAGCGTTGGCAAGGTGCTGAAACTCACCACCTATACCAAGATCACTAAACTGGTGTTGCCTTCGGCCCTGCCGCTGATCTTCACCGGTATGCGCTTGTCGCTCGGGGTCGGCTGGATGGTGCTGATCGCCGCTGAAATGCTGGCGCAAAACCCGGGATTGGGCAAATTTGTCTGGGACGAGTTCCAAAACGGTTCATCTGATAGCCTCGCGCGGATCATGGTTGCTGTGTTTACCATCGGCATCATTGGCTACATTCTGGACCGCGTAATGTTTGCGCTTCAGTCTATGTTCACTTTTGAAGAAACACGGTGAGCGATATGAGCATCCTTTCCCTCAAAAACGTCAGCAAATCCTTTGGTGAAGGCAAAAGCCGCACCGACGTGCTGACAGACATTAACCTCGAAGTGGAAGAAGGCGAATTTGTCGCCATCCTCGGGTTCTCGGGCTCGGGCAAGTCAACGCTGATGAACATGCTCGCAGGGCTTGAGTTCCCCGATACCGGCACGGCCTGCTTTCGGGGGTCCGAAATCAAAGAGCCGGGGCAAGAGCGCGGCTTGGTGTTCCAGTCCTACTCGTTGATGCCGTGGCTGACGGTGCATAGCAACGTGGCGCTGGCCGCCGATGCCGTGCACCGCAAAATGCCGCGGGCTGAAAAGGATGCCCTGATCGACAAATATGTCGAGATGGTGGGCCTTTCCCACGCGGTAGACCGCAAACCCTCCGAGCTTTCGGGTGGCATGCGCCAGCGGGTTTCGGTGGCGCGCGCTTTAGCGATGCAGCCTGAAGTGCTGCTGCTCGACGAACCACTTTCCGCGCTTGACGCCCTGACCCGCGCCAACCTGCAAGACGAGATCGAGCATATTTCGCAGGTCGAAAAGAAAACCGTCATCCTGATCACCAATGACGTGGATGAGGCGATTTTGCTGGCCGACCGGATAGTCCCGCTTAACCCCGGCCCCAAAGCCACATTTGGTCCAGCCTTTGAGGTTAACATCGCGCGCCCACGGGACCGCACCGCCATGAATGACAGCGCCGCTTTCAAAAAGCTCCGTGCGGATGTGACCAAATACCTGATGAATGTCGGCTTTGATGCTAAAGAAGCCAGCGCGCGCAACTTGCCGGATGTTGAGGCCGTGCACAACATGGCGCCCAAGGTCTACCGCGAGGCGGCGACCACACAAGTCAGCCATCGCTATGTGCAGTTCTCCCAAGTGGACAAGGTTTACCCAACCCCGAAGGGGCCGCTGACCGTGGTCGAAAACTTCGACTTGTCGATTGATAAAGGCGAGTTCATTTCCATCATCGGCCACTCGGGCTGTGGTAAATCAACTGCGCTTACGATGGCCGCCGGACTGAACGAGACCTCAAGCGGCGCGATCATTCTTGACAACAAGCACGTTAACGGCGCCAACCCCGAGCGTGCGGTTGTGTTCCAGTCTCCCAGTCTTTTCCCGTGGCTCACCGCTAAACAAAATGTGGCCATCGGGGTGCAGAATGTTTACCCCAATGCGAGCCAGATCGAGCGTCAGGAAGTAGTTGAATACTATCTGGAACGTGTTGGTTTGGCTGACGCAATGGATAAAAATGCTGCCAGCCTTTCCAACGGTATGAAGCAGCGCGTTGGCATTGCCCGCGCCTTTGCGCTCAGCCCCAAGCTGCTATTGCTTGATGAGCCCTTCGGGATGCTCGACAGCCTGACTCGNTGGGANTTGCANGAAGTGTTGATGGAGGTTTGGTCGCGCACCAAAGTGACCACAATCTGTGTGACGCACGACGTAGATGAAGCGGTGCTTCTATCTGACCGCGTTGTGATGATGACCAACGGTCCGCAGGCAACCATAGGTAAAATTATGGATGTTGACCTGCCGCGTCCCCGCACCCGCAAAGCCTTGCTGGAGCACCCCGACTATTACCATTACCGCGCCGAAGTTTTGCAGTTCCTTGAGGACTATCAAAAAGGCCACACAAAAAAGGATGCCGCATAATGGCTATGAAACTGGTTGTTATCGGGGCTGGAATGGCCTCGGGGCGGGCAATGGAGCACTTGCTCGCCGCCAATGACGAGATATACGACATCACGCTGTTTGGCGCAGAGCCGCGCGGGAACTATAACCGCATCATGCTTTCGCCCGTGCTGTCTGGTCAAAAATCCTACGAGGAGATCGTGACTCACGATGCCGAGTGGTATCGCAGTCACGGTGTCGATTGCCGCTTTGGCGAGATCGTGACCGGCATCGACCGGATCCGGAAGGTTGTGATCAGCGCCAAGGGGGAAACCCCCTATGATAAGCTGCTAATCGCGACCGGCTCCTCCCCGTTTATCATCCCGGTCCCGGGCCGGGACCTAAAGGGGGTGATGGCTTACCGCGACCTTGGCGATGTAAACGCAATGCTGGAATATAGCCAGCGGCCAGACCCTCGGGCCGTGGTCATTGGCGGCGGTTTGCTGGGGCTGGAGGCCGCAGCCGGTCTTTCGGCGCAGGGCATGAAGGTGACGGTCGTGCATCTGATGCCCCATCTGATGGAGCGCCAGCTGGACCAGTCGGCAGGTTTTTTGCTGCAAAGCGAATTGGAAAAACGTGGCATTGATATTCTGTGCGGTGCGAATACCAAAGAAATTCAAGGGGAAGCGCAGGTTAGCGGCGTATTGTTGGAAGATGGCCGCGAGATCCCCGCTGATATGGTGGTGATGGCCGTGGGCATCCGCCCCAATTTCGGCTTGGCTCAAGCTTCCGGCCTCAGGTATAATCGCGGCTTGTTGGTTAACGACCAAATGAAAACCGACGATCCGGAGATTTTTGCCATTGGTGAATGTGTAGAGCATCGCGGTGGCACATACGGTCTTGTAGCGCCGCTTTATGATATGGCCAAGGTCGCCGCCAAAAACCTGCTCGGCTTTCACGAGACTTTTGAACCCGTGGAGATTTCAACCAAGCTGAAGGTCACGGGTTGTGATCTGTTCTCGGCGGGTGATTTTGCTGAGGCCAAAGGGCGCGAGGAAATCGTATATCGCGATGCGACCCAAGGCATCTATAAACGGCTGGTGATCGAAGATAACCGCATTATCGGGGTTGTCATGTATGGTGACACCGTTGACGGCCCGTGGTTTTTGCAAAAACTCAAAGACGCCGAGGATATCTCCGAAATCCGAGACACGCTGATCTTTGGCCCGAATTTTGCCGGAGGGGCCGCGCTGGACCCGTTGGCAGCCGTTGCAGCCTTGCCGGATGATTCAGAAATCTGCGGCTGCAACGGCATTTCCAAAGGCGATATTATTTCGGCCATTAATAATGGCGCTGGCTCGCTGGCCGAGGTGCAGGCCTTACCAAGGCCGCAACTTCATGTGGCACGTGCCTAGGCCTAACCACCCAGCTCACGGCGCTAACATTGGGCGACGGTTTTAAGTTGCCCGAAGCGGCAGGCATGTGCAAATGTACTGACCTCAGCCACCAGGATGTCCGCAAGTTCATCCGGCTGAAAGCGCTCAAATCCATTCCGGCGATAATGCAGGACCTGGAGTGGGGCAGTTCGGGCGGCTGCGCCGCGTGTCGCCCGGCGCTCAACTATTATCTGGTGGCTGAATGGCCAGGTGAATATGTGGATGACGGCCAAAGCCGGTTTATTAACGAGCGTGTGCATGCCAACATCCAGAAAGATGGCACCTATTCGGTGGTGCCGCGCATGTTTGGCGGTATGACAACTCCGGACGAGTTGCGCGCCATTGCGGACGCGGCAGACAAATATAACGTGCCGAGCGTGCACGTAACCGGTGGCCAGAGGATAGATCTGCTCGGCGTACAAAAAGAAGACCTCCCCGCCATGTGGGCAGACCTAAATGCAGCGGGTATGGTCTCGGGCCATGCATATGCCAAGGGCTTGCGGACGGTTAAAACCTGCGTCGGTAAAGACCATTGCCGCTTTGGCACGCAAGATTCCACCGGCCTAGGCATAAAGCTGGAAAAGGCGCTTTGGGGCGCATGGTCACCGCATAAGTTTAAGCTGGCGGTATCGGGTTGCCCGCGCAACTGCGCCGAGGCCACCTGCAAAGATTTTGGCATTATCTGTGTTGATAGCGGCTACAAACTGCTGGTTGGCGGCGCGGCAGGCATGGATTTGCGTGAAACCGAGCTGCTCGGGACGGTCGAAACCGAAGCGGATGCTTTGGAGCATTGTGCGGCCTTTTACCAACTATACCGAGAAAATGCGCAATATCTGCACCGGCCCTATAAATGGATCGCTGAAGTGGGCCTTGATTGGGTGATCGAGCAGATCATGGACAATGCCGAAAACCGCGCCGCACTGGCGGATCGGTTCTTCTTTTCACAATCTTTCTATCAGACAGACCCGTGGGCCGAGCGCGCCCAAGGCGGCGAAGCGCATGAATTTACGCCAATGGCGGACTTAACACAGGTGGCAGCAGAATGAGCAATTTTATTGATATCGGCGCCCTTGGCGACATCCCTCAACAGGGAGCCAGGCTCGTGAAAACCGCCGCCGGATGTATCGCCATTTTTCGAACGGTTGAAGACAAGGTCTTTGCGCTCGACGATAAATGCCCGCACAAAGGCGGCCCGCTATCCAATGGCATTCAACATGGCGAAGCGGTGACATGCCCGCTGCACAACTGGGTGTTTGACCTAAACACAGGTGCAGCACAAGGCGCTGATGTTGGGCAGGTGCAAACCTATCCGGTTAAGGTCGAAAACGGGCGGGTTTTGATAGACAAAAACAGCATTGCGACGAAGGCCGCCGCCGCATGAAAGCCGTGCGGACAACCTGCCCCTATTGCGGTGTCGGGTGCGGAATTATCGCTACACCCGATGGTGCGGGCGGTGCCAAAATAGAAGGGGACCCCGAGCATCCAGCCAATTTTGGGCGCTTGTGCTCCAAGGGCACGGCGCTGGGTGAAACGCTTGATCTGGAGGGCCGCTTGCTGGCGCCTCATATAGGCCAACGCGAGGCTGGCTGGGACGAAGCGCTTGATCTAGTCGCAGATAAGTTTTCGACCGCGATCAAAGAGCACGGGGCAGATAGCGTGGCGTTTTACGTTTCCGGCCAGTTGCTGACCGAGGATTACTACGTCGCCAATAAGCTGATGAAGGGCTATATCGGGTCTGCGAATATCGACACCAATTCGCGGCTCTGCATGGCGTCTTCCGTAGCCGGCCACAAGCGCGCTTTCGGGACAGATACGGTGCCCGGCACCTATGAGGATATTGAGGAAGCCGACCTCGTCGTGCTGGTCGGGTCTAACCTCGCATGGTGCCACCCGGTTTTGCATCAGCGCTTGATGGCAGCCAAGGAAATGCGCGATTTAACCATCGTCAATATTGACCCGCGGCGCACATCGACCGCGGAAATGGCTGATATCCACCTCGCCATAAAACCGGGCGCTGATTTGCACCTGTTTAACGGGCTGCTGACGCATATTGTTGAAAACAACGCGGTGGATGCCGACTATGTCAAAAACCACGTATCAGGTTTTGAGGCGGCAGTAGAGGCCGCTAAAAGCGAGAGCGATTTGGCTGAGGCCTGCGGGCTCCCTCCCGCGCAGCTAGACACATTTTTAAAGCTCTGGACGGGCACCAAAAAAGTGGTCACGGTTTATTCACAAGGGGTAAATCAAACCACGAGTGGCACCGATAAAGTGAACGCGATCATCAATTGCCATCTGGCAACCGGCCGCATCGGGCAGGCTGGCATGGGGCCGTTTTCAGTGACAGGCCAGCCCAATGCAATGGGTGGGCGTGAGGTTGGCGGTTTGGCCAATATGCTGGCCTCACACCTCGAAATCACCAACCCCCATCATCGCGCGACGGTGCAAAAATTTTGGGACTCACCGCGCATTGCAGACCATATGGGCCTAAAGGCGGTAGACCTGTTTAACGCCTGCGCCGAGGGGAAAATCAAAGCCCTGTGGATCATGGGGACAAATCCGGCCGTATCGCTCCCGCGTGCTGATTATGTTCGTGAGGCCATCAAAAATTGCGAATTTGTTGTGGTGTCTGACCCTGTCAAAACCACCGAAACAACAGTTCTGGCTGATGTTTTGCTGCCCGTAAACGCGTGGGGTGAAAAAGGCGGCACCGTAACCAACTCTGAACGTCGCATTTCCCGCCAACGCGCGTTTCTAGAACCGCCCGCCATGGCAAAGCCCGATTGGGAAGTCCTTTCCGATGTGGCCCGCCGCATGGGGTTTACCAAGGGATTTGACTATTCAAACCCCGCTGAAATATTTGACGAATACACTCGGCTTTGCGCCGTTGCCGCGCATCAAGGGGTTGATCTCGATCTGTCCGGTTTAGCGGGAATGTCTGCCCAGGCTTACAATGACATGTCACCAGTGCAGTGGCCGGTTTCGACCACCCACACTGGTGGCCGCTTCTTCGCCGATGGCAGGTTCTACACTGAAAACGGTCGCGCCAATATGCTGGCGCTTACCCCTCGCGCCAGCCCCAGCCAGGCAAGTGCAGCCTACCCTCTATTGCTTAACACCGGTCGTATACGTGATCAGTGGCACACCATGACCCGAAGCGGAAAGTCAGCGACGCTCAGTCAGCATTACGCGGAGCCATTTGTGGAGATCCACCCCGAGGATGCCGAAGAACTCGAAATTTCGGCAGCGGATATTATAGCCGTTAACAGTACCGACGGTCACATTGTCGCGCGGGCACTCATCACTGACCGTACACAAAAAGGCCATGTATTTGCTCCTATGCACTGGTCGGGGCCATGGGCGGCCAACGGGCGGGCGACGTCATTGGTGGCCGCTAATACTGACCCCATATCCGGGCAGCCAGAATCGAAGCGCACAGCCGTCAGAGTCCAAAAGTTTCAAGCCGAATGGTTTGGGTTTGCCGTAAGTATGCAAGAACCGCAGTTTTCTTCGGGATACTGGGCCAAAGCACGTTGTCACTCGGGCTGGCGCGCCGAGTTGGCGGGCTTGGCAAAACCGGATGACTGGGAAGTTTTTGCTCGCCAGGTTTTCAAGGCACCGGAAGCCAAGGCTGTGCTAATGTCTGACGCAGGAAATGGCACGGCGCGTGTCGCGCTGCTGAAAAATAGTAAGGTCATTGCCGCACTGTATATATCCCGAGAACCCGTCGCCTTGGCGCGTAGTTTCTTGGTTGATTCACTGGCAAAAGAATCCCCGCTGCAATCTATACTCGCCGGACGCCTATCCGCCGGCCAGCCCGACCCTGGTCCAACAATTTGCAGCTGTTTTTCGGTTGGCGCGAATACAATCGCCGAAGCAATAAAATCCCAGAATTTGAGATCACTGGACGAAATCGGTACGGCTCTACACGCGGGCACGAATTGCGGATCATGTCGGCCTGAACTTGGATTCCTATTAAAGACTATCTACGGTCAGCCATCATTAGTGTGAACTATGCGTCAGGCTCTACACCCCTTAAAGCAGGTAGGCCTTAGCGCACAATGTATGATGTCTAGGTGGTTGACACATCACGACCAAGAGAGGTGTTAGCGGCCTATGACAGAAAAACAGAAGCAACAAGATCGGCAGCCTAAATGAAATGTTGATCCCCTCCTTTCTAGCTGCCAAATGGCCTAAATAGTAGAGCCGCCTCTACATATTTATCTATCCTCTTCAAAATGAATTACTCAGCATGGCAGCTTCTTTTCCAGCGAGATGAAAATGTATTGCATTGTGCAAGCAGTTTTACTGAGCTATTTAATTGGTGCCCAGCTTTTCCTTATCTAAGTCACAGACTGTACTTTCAGACTCATTGATATCAACAACTTAGTGCTTCGTCTGGTCACGACTTTTAGTCCCCTGTCGACATACTTCAATTCTTGTCTCCCGCATTCTTAACTCAGAAGCAGATCGAACTCACTCGACTGTTGAAGAACCTAAGAGGTGTTCGCAATGACGTTGCTGAACCAAGACCAGCTCGCAGAGCGCTGACAGATATCGCCGTGACCACTCGAGCAATGGCGTTGGCTCGGGAAACAGACTTGCGGCATGATGGTGAATTCACAAAAACGGATTTTCTTTCGAAGGCTCTTGATATCTTCAACGACGAAGTTGAACCGCTAATGAAGGAAATTGAAGATTTAATTCAAGAAAAACTGTTTCCTGCATTGGGGAGTTGAATAAATGACAGATAGAAAACACGTACCTTCAGTCACAGTCACTTATGCCCAAACAGGTAAAGACCAGAAGTCCAACGAACATGGTATGCGCCCCATGCAGGAACGTGCCTATGAAAAACGGGGTGAACCATATCTTCTGATTAAATCACCCCCTGCATCTGGCAAGAGCCGCGCATTGATGTTCATCGCATTGGACAAGTTGGCCAATCAGGGGATGAAGCAAGCGATTGTTGTTGTGCCAGAAAAATCCATTGGAGCCAGCTTCAATAACGAACCTTTGACCAAGTTTGGTTTCTCGGCGGATTGGATTGTGGTTCCAAAGTGGAATCTATGCAACGCACCAGTTGACGATAGCGGTAAGGTCAACGCTGTCAAAGCTTTCCTAGGCAGTAACGATGAGGTGCTGATTTGCACCCATGCCACTTTCCGTTTTGCAATTGATAAATTCGGTGTTGAATCCTTTGATAATCGACTGATTGCGTAAGCGTCCACACGCGTCCGTCGCCTACGCCTCCGAAGTATAATTCCAGGGCATTAGTTCGTCTAGCCTGTTGATTTTGTGGTCGGCGATGCGTTCCA
>JGI24025J20009_10001280_pt1 | contig 19108 bp, 28 predicted proteins | sample Cruoilmetagenom3_FD_20009 | JGI IMG/M metagenome (IMG submission 20009) | reverse complement strand
TTTGTATTTAACTTTCTCTTCTGCAATCGCCTCAACCCATGGGCCTATCCCCTGAAAAGGCATGTGGTTCTTTACCCAATCATCTGTAATTGGCTTATCCCCCATGAGTCTTCCTCTTTCTCTTACAAGCTTGTTGAGCGTTTCCTTGTTGATCTCTCCCCAGGTGAGGTAGTCTTTAACTTTTTGCAGCATGCCTTTGTTGGTATCGTTTGCCTGAATCAAGATGCAATGATTTGCTCGAGTTAGACGTAGAAGATCCAGTGTCAATCGGATTTCACGCCTGACTCCNATTTTCCCTTTTACTCTCACAGCTGCATACAACGTTTGCATCTTTACTCTCCTAATNCNCTCTTTACACCCAAGACTTTCTCTTGGCCTTTGGAAACTCTGATCTGTGATGNCTTTTTTAGTGCATCAAAAGTTGCTTGCGCATAATTTACCGTTGTCCTCGTAGTACCTTTTGTGAATGTCCAAACATCCTTGATTCCAGCCAGCTCTAGAATGGGCTTGACCGTTTTACCAACAACGAGGCCGACCCCCCAGGGCGCAGGCTTGAACGTTACCTCTGCGGATCCTGATTTTCCCTTGACCCGATATGGAAAGGTGTGAGGCGCTCCGCATCTGCATTCCCATGATCCGCAACCACGAGTTACTTCTATAAGGTTGAGTTTTGCATCCTTTATCGCTTTGACAATTGATAGTCTTGTCTCCTTTGTTTTGGCTTTTCCTAAGCCAACAAAACCATCCCTGTTTCCCACTGCCGCAATAACCAAAAAGCTTACTTTTCTGCCTGAATCGGTCATGCGTTGAACTAGATTCACGTTGATCACCTCTTCTTCCAGGTTTGGCAGCAGTAAATCAACTATCTCCTGTTCTCTCAGCACCAGTCCGCTCCTCAATGCTTCTTCCATTGTCTTTATTTTTCCCTCTTTCACCATGCGACCCAACTTGGTTTGAGGATCCCACAAGTCTTTCACTTCTTCTTCCATTTTCCTGCCTCAATTTCTTTTTTAACTTCGTTGAACAATTCTGGAGTATTTTTGGTGAGATGCATCCCTTCGATTCGGTCTTTCTTTGGGATTACATCTTTTTTACAGGGCACAGAAACCCCAGCATCAATAACTCCTTTTGCTGCTGCAAACACCTTAGAACCTTTGGATGGAGCCCACAAGCCAAGGTCCAACACACCTGCTTTAATTCCTTTGTCGACTGCTCTCTTTCCAGCGAGCAAGCCGGTCAGATAAGCACAGGGCGTGTTCGATTTGGGCTTATCCCATTTTAGCTNGGTGAGTTCTTTTGAGGTTGCGCTAGCCAGAACCTGGTCTCCCTTGGGATCATAGATAATGAGCTGCACTGTGAGATTGTTGAGAGAGCTTCTTACAACCACCCTGGGACGCTCTGACTTCAACAGCTTTAACCGCCGACGATAATCTGTTTTGCCCTCTCTTCTTCTTCGGAATGGGATTCTGTAGTTAGCTTTCATTCTTAATAACCCCCTCCGATTTTAAATGCTGTTTCAGTTGAGCTTTAGAATAAAACTCTCCCGCTCCCGCTCTTTTATAGTATCGTCGATAGGTAGAAGAGTCGATCGCACCGCTCTCCCTCAGTCCCTTGAGAAGCGACCTCAGAGCCCTTATCTTTTTGATCCATTCCCTCTTCTTTGACGATCTTGTTTTTGCCCCTCCTTTCTTTGAACCGGGACCTCTGCGCCGTCCCTTGTCCTTCTGGGCCTTGATCTTTTTTTTCCTAAAGCTGGAAATTCCCTGTTTTTGCTTCGCTTTTATTGCTCCGCCTTGAATTAAATGCCTCACATCCTCGCGCGTTGTCGCTTTGCTTACATCATCAATTCTTTCGGGATCAAATCTGACCCGATTCCTTCCACACTTAAGCAAGCTCGCAGACAGCCTTCTCTGATTCTTTAAATTGGTCAACTTTCCCTCCAGTTTAATATTCGAATTCTGCGTTTAATGGCCTCATCTGCTATTAGAGTCCTTTTCTTTCGTCCCAGCCTTCCCGAGATTCTTATTGCCTCATGAGCGGGATCAACCGAAGCAATCTGATTAGGATTGCTGATAAAAACTTCCTTAAAACCTGAAGGATGTAGACCTCTAGTCTCCCTGGCTGAACGATAGCCAATCGAAGGAGAAGGAGGCCGATACCGTTTGTTCAGCCTAAGTTTTGAGTGATGACCCTTTGGCCTTCTCCATGCATCACCCAGGCGCTTGTACCTAAAAAATTCTTGCCTTTTGAAATCAGGCTTCTTTCTCCTGGACTCTCTTGCCTGTTTTATTTTTTCCTTGTCGGCCTTACTGAGCGCGGGCTTTATGCTTAGAGGACGAATGGGTCTTATTTCGCCCAGCTGGTTCTTTATCTTTTTGGCAATATTGGGCCCTATCCCTTTGACCTTTGCAATGCGGTCTTCATCTGCCTCACTCAGGTCTTCAAGAGAGCGGAACCCTGCCTTCAAGAGCAGTTTGGCTTTTGATTCTCCGATTCCCTTTAACCCCGAAAGTTCCTTTAAAGCCTCTTTCTCATCCATTAACCTCCCCTCCTGCCTTTCACCAGGTAAAAGCCGTCCTTAAACACCCTACGATCTCTATTTCGTATCTTAGTAGCGGATCGAATGTTTGCGGCTGTTTGACCAACTGCTTCTTTGTCAATTCCACTGACCTCCACAAACTCCTTGGTAATCCCTACTTTGGTGTCTCCAACGATTCTGGCCTTTCGTGGATATCGTTCTCCGAGAAAATTGTCTATAAAAACAGAGTTTTCTCTAGCAGATACTTTTACGGGAAAATGAGAATAGTTTATTTTTAACTTGTACACAAAACCATCAGTCACTCCTGCAAGCATATTTTTCAAATGAGATTCAAAAGTACCCACAAACGCCTTTGCTTTTCTTTTCTTGCCTTTGGCTTGAACAACGACGGAGTCGTTAGCCACTTTCATATCTAGCAAGGAAGCTCCAAAATTCTTTTCTAACTCGCCCTTTGGTCCGCTAACAAGGATTCTGCCATCAGCTATCTTGACCTCTACAGTCTCGGGAATTCTGATCTCTTTTTTTATCACATTTTCTTCAATCATTTTCTCACGTTCAGTTCAGTATACATAAGCAAGCAGTCTTCCACCTATACCCAATTCTTTGGCTTTCTGCTGGTCGACAACCCCTTTGTTTGTGGTAAGGATCAGCAATCCAAAATCTCTTGCCGGCAGAAACCTTGATTCCCATCTCTCAAACTCTCGATATTTGATAGGATGCCGGGGCTTTATTACCCCGCAGTCGTTAAGGTTTCCAACGAGCTTGATTTTGAACTTTCCTCCCTTTCCATCCTCAATTCTTTCGTAAGAGCCTATGTATTTGCTTTCTTTTATTAGCTTTAACACTCCGTCAATGAGCTTTGAAGCGGGCCTTATCTCCACCTCGATCTTTCCCGCATGGGCTGCATTTTTTATCGAAGATAGAGCGTTCGCAAGAGGTTCTTGAGCCATTTTTTCTCCTCACCTNTATTTTTTAAATCCTAACTCTTCTGCTTTTTCTCTGAAGCATTGCCTGCAGAGGTGCAAACCGTATCTTCTGATGATTCCTCTTTTTCTTCCGCACCTTTCGCACCCTTTTATCCGGCCATACTCTTTCTTTTTTTGCTTTATCTGCATCAAACCACCTTTATATCCAGCTTCTTGGTCAAAAAGTTCATTGCCTCGTCGGGGTCTATTTGATGTCTGTGGGGAATTTTACTTCTCTTTCTCTTTCTGTGCTTTATTCTGTATCCGGGCCTTTCCAGAGTTATTGAAACGTCCAACCCTATGGTCCCAATATTGGGATCATACTTTAGACCTTCAAAATCAGTGTAGTCCAAAATACCAAACGAGAGATTCCCTTGAGAATCAAACGAATATTCTGCGACTGAGTCTCCTTTGGCTTTGAACGCTCTCTTAAGAAAATTCTCGGCCTCGCCTCCTCTTAAAGTCACCTTGCAACCGATTGTATCTCCTTTTCTAATTCCCCAATCTTTGTTCATTATTTTTGATATGGTCCTGACGGGTTTTCTATTGGTTAATAGTTTTATCACCTTTTCAGCTTTTTTTAGCCTTTCTACGTCTGACCCAACACAAATGTTCACTGTTGCTTTTTCTATTTTTGGATGGGTCATAGGATTCTGTTCTTTACTCATCTTTCGCTCCGTGCTTGCCCTGTGCGGGTAGACTTATCACAGGTTTTTGTTTACCCACCACAAATGCATAGGGTTGAATGGTCGAAAAGACCTCGTCTGCTTTTAGCACTATTTTATTTGGAAGGGGCGAGCTTACCTTTTGGACTTCAGAAATAGTTGCCAATTTGCCAGCATGTTTGCCTCCGATGATCATCGCAAGATTTCCTTTTTTAAAGCTAAAGTAATCCAATATCTTTTGATCTTTAAGAGAAATTTTTAGAGTGCCGCCGGTGTTATAACCATCCTGTGCAATTAGATTCCTGCCGTCGTGCAGATTCAATTGAATTTTTCCTCCCTTGATGTTGACCTTGTCTTCGATTCTTGCAAGCTTCCACGAAGCATTGGCCGAAGGAATGTCGACCAGTGAAACTTTACCTCTCTGGTCAAATAACACCCGATAATGCTTTCCCATTTTTGGGATAGAGATAACATCCATAAATCCGCAGGGAAATTTGTAATTCTTTCTTGTTCTACCATCGACCAACACGTCGCCTCGACCAAGGATGATTCTGGCTTCTGGTGCTGAATCGCACACCTTAAGGTAATCTCTGAGGATCATACCCAAAGGAATCGCTTGTTCTAAAGGATGAGGGCCCGGTGAAGGTTTTATTGCCCAATAAGAGCGTTTTCTTTCAATTTTCCAGCTTCTTGGTGCTACAAGTCTTTTAAGGTGTCTACTCATTTTTTCTCCTTATCTTTGACTTTTCTTTCTTCCTCTTCAGGTTCTTCTTCTTCCTCTTCAGGTTCTTCTTCTTCCTCTTCAGGTTCTTCTTCTTCTTTTTCCTCTTCTTCTCTTTCTCTTTCCTTTGCCTCTTCTTCCTTTTTGACTTCTCTCTCAATCTCTACTCTTCGCTCAGGCGAGAGACGTTCCACTATCTTTCTTCTTCTCCAAGGATCGCTTAGATTCAGCTTCAATATTTTAACATTTGAACAAGAAATATATCTTGGTACTCTTGTGCCATCNGTCTTTGCGTATGTGGCACCCTCTACAACGAGAGAACTCTGCTTTACGTTGACCTCAACCACCTCGTTCTTATAACCTTTATATCTTCCTCTCATTACCTCAATTTTGTCCCCCTTTACAACAGGGAAATTTCGCCTTTTGTATTTTAGAGCAAGATCCATTGAGAAATGAGCTGATGTGGATTTTCTCTTCTTGTGCAAAGGCGCATTGAAGAATGCCTTTCTCTGTTTTCTAGATTGAATGGATTTTGTCATTTTTTACCTACACTATCATTGAAGATAGGGCTGCAATTCTGGGCCATCTTTCGGCAGCTTCTTTTGCAACTGGACCCTTGATCATTGAACCCTTAACATCTCCGTTAGGAGCGGTTATCACGGCGGCATTATCCTCAAACTGAATCATCATACCGTCCGGCCTGCGAAAGGACCTTCGTTGGCGCACTACCACCGCATTTAGTATTTGTTTTTTAAATTCAGGCTTCCCTTTTTTGACAGACACTTTTACCATGTCGCCTATTGCCGCAGTAGGGATTCTTCGGTGGGTTCCCCCGTGCCGAATGACTGTGATTACTGTCAAGACTTTTGCGCCCGTGTTGTCTATACAAGTCAATTTAGCCCCCACTGGCAAGCCTCTGGTTGCCCTGCCTGCAATTCCTTTCATTCTTCTACCTCTTTTCTTTCTCAATCACGACCCATGAGCATGTTTTGCTTAAAGGTCTGCACTCCATGATCTTTACCTTGTCGCCAACCGCTAGGTCTATGCAAGGAGGACAGTAAGAAGTGTATCTGTAGGTCCTTTTTTCCCATCTCTCATATTTTGGGAGTTTGTGCATTAATTCTCTTTTTACCACAACTGCTTTTTGCATACCAGTTGAAGCTACCTCGCCCTGAATTATCTGACCACGAACACGAAGAGTTCCATGAAATGGACACTTCGGGTCCTCGCAACTGCGAGAGGGCAAGGAAACGTTGATTCCTATATCTTTGGCTTTCAATTCATTCACCTCACTTTTTTAATCCTATCCTCAGGCCTACACACTATTCTCGTTCCACTCAACTTGCATTTTTTTTCCGGAAATTCGAACTCGCATATTGACTTAGCGACTTTTTTTTCATTCTTCTTGCTTTCTATTATTAACAGCTTTTTGGTTTCATCGACTATTTTTCCATCTACTCCAACTAGTGAGGGGTCTTTACTATGCACCACCGAAACCTTGAGACCAATGAGTTCTCCTTTCATTAACCTTTTTATTTTATCCATTTTTTACTTATTTCTAGTTTGGAACCCCATTTCTTTTAAAGCTTCTCCAACTTTTACCCTGTGATCGCCTTGCAGTTCTATTGTTCCTTTTTTTATGGTTCCGCCACAAGCACATTTTGCCTTCAACTTGGTCACGAGAGATGAGAGATTAATTGATCGTGAATCTATTCCATTTATGATAGTTACAGATTTTCCAAATCTTCGTTTATCCAGATATATCTTTATTTCTTGTTGCTCCTTTGCAATTTCTTCACAAACACATAGCTCTTTGGGTAATCCACAGACTGGGCAGATTTCGCTCATATCTCTTCTTCCCTCTCGATTGTATTGATTCTAGCAATGGTTCGTTTCAGGGCTTTTATCTTACCTGGATTTGAGGCTGATCCACCCATCTCAACCGATCCTTTTTGCTTTAAGAGCTCATCTTTTAAGCTTTTTAGGATTTCCTTTCTTTCTTCTTTTGGCATTTCTCTAATTTCCTTTAGCTTCATTACTCACCTCTTTCTTTTTTTTGCATTTTTAACAACACTAATTATCGATTCAGCGGTTTTTTTACCTATTCCTCTTATTGACATCAAATCATCGATTGTCAATCCTTTTAACTCCGCCAGAGTATTAATATTTGCTACAGATAGTTTCTTAATTACAGGAGGACTCAACTGAGAAATCTCTTCGAGGGAGACCTCCTTTGGCTCTTTTGCTGGCTTTCCCTTCTTGGTCTCCTTTGGCTCTTTTGCTGGCTTTCCCTTCTTGGTCTCCTTTGGCTCTTTTGCCTCCTTGGCCCCTTTACCTGGAGCCTCCTCCACCTGAGGAGCCTCCACTTCTTTCTCTATCTCTTTTACAGGTGCCTTCTCCTTGATTTTATCAGGCAACAGCACATCTGATTTCATAATGCTAACAACGACGCCTACTACACCTGGCTTGAGCTTTGCCTCTGCGTAACCTTTCGACATGACTTCTTTAGCAGCCTCGCCGGAGTGCTTTATGTAACCTTTCGTGATCTTAAGGGTCCTGTGCCTTTGAGAAGTTAACTTTCCTGAAATAATGACTTCGCAACCCTTGGCTCCTGCTTCCATTATGCGGGTTACAATTGTATATGCTGCCCTGCGATGATTCCATCCTCTTCTAAGCATTTTGGTCAGTTGATAAGCCATCAGATTAGAATTCAGTGAGGGATTATTTATATCCTGAATCTCGATTTGAGGATTTTCCATACCAAATTTATCTGAGATGCGAGCCGTTAGATTACTTATGGCACTTCCTTTCCTTCCAATCACCAAACCCGGCCTCTGAATTTCCATAGAGATGTTTGTCGACATGGGGCCTCTCTGTATTTTCATGCCTCCAAACCCGCTCCTCTGAACCTCTTTTTGCAAGTACTCTTTAAGCAACATTTGGGTTACTAAGTCTCTTATTAACTTTCTTTCTCCTGCCATTTAACCCTCCAACTCTTTAACCACGAGCTCAATATTTGTCCTTTGTTTGTCCCACTTTGTTGCTCTACCGTGAGCCCTTGGTTTGGTACCAGGAATGGGTCTGCCTTTATAGGCTGAGCAGTGGATTATGACCGAATTTTCGGGATCTAAACCGCTTGACTCTGCGTTGCTTTTAACATTTTTTAGAACGCCAGCTATCATAGAAGCAGCCTTAACTGGATATGCTCCGGGGCCGAACCCGCCTTTTCGGTGAGACATTTTTCCTAGATGCGTTCTGAAGGGCAAAGGCTCCCTTTTCTCACAAATTTTTTCCAGCAGCTGTTCCGCCTCTGAGATTTTCATTCCTTTTATTGCCCTTGAGATATTTTGAGAGTGCTTGGGTGAGCAGTGAAGCTCCTTTCCAAAGGCCTTGCTGAATTTTCCCTCGCCCAATGTTACTGAGTAGGACATTTTTTCACCTTTTATTTTAGAGGTACATATTTGGATGAACGCGTCGCTCCAACGCCTGGCCCTGTGTGTCTCACCACTTTTCTAGTGACAGCCAACTCGCCCAGATAGTGACCCAACATTTCTGGCTTTATTCTAACTTGAATGAAAGATTTCCCATTATAAATACCAACCAAATGACCTATAAATTGAGGCAATATAACCATATCTCTGAGGTGTGTTTTGACCAAGGTATCCTCCTTAACTTTCGATACTTTTTCGAGAAGCATGTTCTGCTCCTCGGTAAGCCCCCGCTTTAAACTTCTTCTCGCCCTAGCCGAAAGGAGAGACAACAGCTTGTCCATATCGAGAGATTTTATTTCATCGGCTGACTTGCCTCTGTATTTAAACTCCTTTGGTTTCTTTAACTCAACTTTTCTTCGCTTTTTTGGCATATTCCTAGTCACCTCTTACCTGTTCTCTTTGGAGCGACCTTACCTGCTTTCTGGCCTGGCGAGGCACCTCTTGACAGGGAGGTCGGTCCGCCTTCATAGCCATGAGAGCCTCCGCCATGAGGATGATCAACAACATTCATTGCTACACCTGAAACTCTTGGAAACACTTTTCCCGCTTTCCTAAACGCTTTGTACCTTTTACCTGCACTTAAAAAAGGCTGATCGCCTCTGCCTCCTCCTGCAGAGATACCAATAGTTGCTCTACAATCAGGATTTAACTGCTTGAATTTGCCAGAGGGCAGAGAGAGAGTCGCGCCTTTTGCATCGTGAGACGTAACAGTTGCATAAGCTCCCGCGGCTCGAACCAATTTTCCTCCATCCCCAGGCTTTAATTCTAAATTAAAAATGGGGGTTCCATCAGGGATGTGCTTTAAAGGCAAGACAGAGCCAAGTTCGACGTGTGGCTTTTGGGAAAAAAGAATTTCATCCCCCACAGCAATTCCTTCTGGCGCAAGAAAAGGAATTTTTTTACCATTGTGCAATCTAAGCTCCGCTACAGGCGCAGTATGCCCGGGTTCGTGAATGAGATCAAGCACTTGCCCTTTTGACTCGGGGGATGGAGGGATATACTTAACTTTTATTTTTGAGGACTTGTTTCGATATTGAAATGTTCCCCTTCCGCGTCTCTGCTGAATCATTTTTTTACCCATTTTACCTCCTCTAGAATATTCCAATTCTTGTTGCTATATCCTCCGCTTTGTAATCTGGATTTAGTTTTATTATCGCTCTTTTTCCCTCTTTGGTTATTCTTGTGTTTACTCGATCGACTTTTACTTCAAACAGCTGCTCTGCAGCGTGCTTGATGAGCTTTTTACTTGCTCTCCTCCTAACTACAAACTCAAGTGAATTGTTTTCTTCAATTAGCTGAGATGACTTTTCTGAAACAAACGGGAAGAATAGTATCTTATGAGGATCCATTTGGCTCACCTACCTTTTTCAGTGACGATTTAGTAAATAAAGTTAACCTGCCGGGGTCTGCTCCTGGAGCAAGCAGTTCTACTGTTAGTTCTTTTGGATGAACCACGTCAACACCAGGCAAATTTCCAGCAGCCTTCTGAACAAAGGACTTCTCTGATAAAACTAAGAGCAAGGACTTTGCCCTCTTGTATTTTCTCCCCCTCAACTTTCCTTTTCCTGGTCTGATGTGCTTCTTTTCCTTTGATCTGCAGACATCGTCCCAAATTCCGAGAGCTTGGAAAATATTGATAACTCTCTTGGTATTACTGAGCTTTTCGAAGTCATCCGTAACAACCAGAGGCAAGCTCAGCTTTTGATTAAACCTATGGTTCCTTGACAAAACGAGTTCTTTATCAGCAGTGGCTGCGAGAGCTGAGTTTTTGGCAAGCCTGGCTTCCTTCTTGTTCAACTTTTCTTTCAATTTTTTGTCTGGTCTCGGTGGATGAGCTCTTCTACCGCCAACCGAACCGGGCATCAATACCGCTCTCCTTCCTTGTGAGAGGCGCGGAACCCTTGATACCCCCCTACCAACGCTCCAGGATTCTTCGGAGTGCTTCTTTCCTGCAAGAGGAGAAGAACCATAAGGCTGTCGCTTGTTGGACTGAGCGATGGACACCGCCTTCCTAATAAGATCGGGTCTAAAAGAAGTGCTGAATATCTTTGGCAGTTCTACGCTTTCCTTCACTTCTCCTTCCAAATCATACACATTAACCAGCATTCTTATCAACCTCATCCTTGTTTAGAAGTTTGTGATACATAAGACAACGTTACTCGATCAGGTTTAACCCCTTTCTGGTATCTTACTGCATCTCTCATCCTCAACAGTCGCTTTGCTGGACCTGGAATTGAACCATGTATTACCAGATACTTGTTTTTGACAACACCATAATGTGGGAATCCACCGTTTGGGTTAATCTCTTCAGCGTTTGTGCTAACTTTGAGCACTCTTTTGTTGCATTCTGTTCGTTGGTGATAGCCCATCTGACCATCGGATGGAACTGACGAACGAATCCAACTTGGATGCCATGGACCCTGGGTACCAATCATTCTTCTATGCTTTGAATTCTTGTGTGACAGCAACTTCGTACCAAAACGCTTAGTCCTGCTTTGGAACCCCTTGCCTTTTGTTATCCCCACAATATCAAGCATGTCTCCTTCCTTGATAACATCACTGGCATCTATTTCTTTACCCAAAATTGATTTTGCGTACTCAATTCTATCAGCTACTGTTCCTCCACCGATTCTAATTTCCATCAATTCAGGCACCTTGCTGGGGATTGAATGGACTTTATCTGGAAATGTCTGTACAAGAGCGAAAATCTCATCAGCAGAATCGATTGGCCCCCATTTTTGTGAGGGTTTTTTGGGAAGTGGTATTCGCTTTGCCAATTCTTTAGAAAGATTTGTTGCCCATGCCTCGGTGAGAGTCTTGTAGCCATAGGGTGTTAGCTTGTATCCGCGAATCCCAACCACATTAATTGGGGGAGTTTCGATGATGGAAATTGGGACCCTAACCTCTTGCCCTGCCGTTGTGGAGGCGGGTCTATAGTCTGTCATGAACGCATGGCTCATTCCTACTTTGTAACCGGCGAACCCTTGGATTTTGACCCTATCGCCATTTGTGGACCACGCGCTTATATGTGGCACTATTGACCTCGCTCTCTTCCTCGGCGAGTAGGCGTGAGAACCCTTCTTTGGTCTGCTTTTCTTTGTCATTTCGAATCACTTCCCTTCTCGGGTTTCATAGGCAGACCCGTAACGCTCTATCAGCCAAAAAAGTCCATTAGGCTAACGGAGGGATGCAGTAGCATAACCCTGGAGCGTTTGGATTTACCTTTTTTACTACCCTTAGAATAAAGGAGTGGTATATAAAGCTAACGATTAATGCTAGAGGGGTAGACATTACCAAATATCTCTTCACCATCCTAAGACGGGCCCAAGATGGCTACCTCGGGAAAGAGAAAGAAAGCGCTATCGACGTTTCAACTCCGAATGGGACATGGAAAGTTATTAATATACTGTTTTGTATTTTACCATGATGAGTGCTTTAACATGCTTTGAATCATGCAATTACTTTCTAAGAGAGTTTATTGAAACATGGTCAATGACTGCCCTGTATTCTTGCTGCTTTTGGTATCAATTGCCTGTGATTGCAACTTGCTTGCTGCCATTCTCTGCGCTCCCGATGTGTTGGCCAATCAGCTGCACTTTTCCGGTGCTGTGGCTTTCTTCTATGGCATACTGTTGTGAAATGCTTTGCGGATGCTTTATTTGGGTTCCGAACACCTTAATAGGAGTCAAACCTTGTATATTGCCTTTGGTCACTTCACAATGTGAGGCGATTTTGGGTGACAGGGTAATTTCATGTCTAAACAGGCCAACCTGCCTTCTCCTTGAAGTTACAGGTGGAAATATGCTTTCTTGTGCAGGTCTTCATTCTTGGTCTTTCCATTTTTTCTCTTCATTCTGCATGGGAGTTCCTATGTCGTTTTTGCTGTCCTTCTGCTCATTAATCTGGCTTTGTCCATGTACTTTGCCGTGTGGTTACTCTTTTCTGTCGATTCAAAATGCGTTGGTCTGCTGCCACGCTTTGCCAGCGCAATGCAACGCCATGAACTCAGGTGCAAGAGCGGCGACCACAGATTTACCCTACAAAATAATTGAGCCTATTGCAGGTTTCTGTATGGCCTGTCCATGCTGTTTCCCTATTGGAGGGATGACCTACAGTTTTGGCGGCTTAATAATGACATTCTGGAATGGTTGCTCGGCGTCAACATGGACTTTGACAGAATTGTGTTTAGCAGGGACAAGAGAAGACTGCATTTGTTTGCCATCGATTGAAGGCTTGACATGGTGGCTTCAGAATTTGTTGGGGACATTGACAGGAAGAATGGTGCTGTGCTCAAGATTGCTTACAGGGATATCTTTCTGCCCAAATGCTTTGTGTCTCCTAGGGAGGAATTTTAATGCATGTTGCTATTATGTTGGGGCAGTACTGACATGCTCTCCTTGCTGCTGCATCGGGGTTCCTTTGGTGTCACTTGCAACCACGATAGAAGGATGTGGACTTTGCACCTCATGGTGGAACTCACTGCTGGGCGATTGGATTGCCAATCAAACGGCAATGCTTATTCCCGCAGCCGAAGATTTGGTAGATGAAGCCGATTTCTTTGATCTACTCTCTTTGTTTTACCTAAGTGTTTGCGGTCCTACAGCCTAGAGATTGTTCTGGTAAACACCCAAGAGGATACACTGAACTTTTTTGGTCATTCTATCACTCCTTACCTGACTTTCCAAGTTTTACCCATTACGTCCAACATTAGTTGAACGATTTTAGCTTATCCAGACTCCTCATAATCGAATGATACAAACATTTAAGTCGTAATGGGTAATACCCATTACTGTGTACAAGAAGTACATCGACAGGAATGGGCAGAAGTATGCATATCTCGTAGAGAGCTACAGAAAAGATGGGAAGGTAAAGCAGCGGACCATCAAGTACCTGGGCAAAGTGGAATATGAGGATGGGGAGGAGATCATAGTCGAACCCAAGAAAAGGCTGAGGAAGGAAGTAAAGGTGAAGCATGCTCGAAGGTTTGGAGATGTATTCATTCTCTACAACATCTCCCAACAGCTATCCCTCAAAGAACTCATCAACAGACAGATAGTGAAGAATGGGATCGACCCGGGAGATCTTACCACGATAGTAGCTATCAACAAGGTCGCTGATTCCGTATCTGGGAACAAACTCGGTGCGTGGTATGGGGATACAGCTTTAGGATCCTTAATCGGACTTGATGAGAAGAAGATATCCACGGAGAACATAGGGAATATGTTCGATGCTATGCTTACAAGAACTGAAGCGGGAGGCATAGATGATAAGATCTTCCAGTTCGAGATTGACGTCTGGGAAAGGCTGCAGGAGATGTTCGCTCTCTCAAACTCCTCGATAGTTTACGACGTCACATCCACCTATGTATACGGGAAATCGATCCCGATAGCTGCGAGAGGATACAACCGGGATGGTAATTCTTTACCCCAATACAACATAGGGCTTGCCGTTACCCAGCCCTATGGAATCCCCATCCATTTCAGAGTATATCCCGGCAACATCGTCGATGTCTCCACGGTGAGAAATTTCGTGAATGAGCTGAAACCGTTTGGCATCACGGATGTGACCTTCGTCATGGACAGGGGGTTCTACAGTGCGTCCAATCTAGTCGATCTCGCATTAGGTTCACACGTGATTGGGGCAATCCCCGCCTCCCTTAAGTTGTATGGGAATCTCCTCTCCAAATCGAGGGAGATTGAACATCCAAAAAATGCTCATGTCCGTGATGAGGAACTGCTATACCTGATGGAACATCGGGATACCATCAACGATATACCGGTAAAGTTCGTCGTAGTTCTCAATCCGAAGAGGAGGGAGAGAGAACGAACGAAGAAGATGAGAGACATCCTCGAGATCGAGGAACGGCTAAACCAAATAAAGGTGAAATGGGAGGAGGGTAAATTCAGAGGTGATTTAAAGGAGACCATTGCCAATCTCATCAGGGGTTACAAAACCTGCTTCAAGATAACCATCAAGAGGTACGACCTGCAGATAAAGCGTAGGGATAAAGCCATCCAGAGGATCCTTAACCGGTGTGGGAAGTACGTCCTGTTCACAACTCATATCGATATGGNTCCTGTAGAACTCGTGGACAGATATTTCGAAAAAGACGTCATCGAGAAGACTTTCTTCGTGATGAAGCACCTGGAAGATCTGCAGCCTACCAGATACCGGTTGGAGAATCGGGTCTGGGCAAATGTCTTCATGTCCTATCTCGGGCTTTTACTGTACAGCGTACTCAGAGCGAAGCTCAAAGGATTTACACCCAAGGCAGCTCTAGAGGAGCTGTCCAGGGTGAGGGAGGTGGAGTTCACAGATGAATCCAAAATGGATAAACAGCTAACCGAGCTCACCAAAAAACAGAAAGCCATCATAAAAAGCCTGGGCATNGCTTCCCTATTTGGTTTGTAGATCCTGTAGTGGGTAAAACTCTGAAAGATGGGTCCTTACCCTCTTTAACAAAAAACAAAAGCGGTTTCCGTGAGTATAAAGAACCAAGAGGTAACTAATCAGTTGGACTATGTTCAATAATTGTGATAGCGTTCTTCTGCCTTTTTTGTTATATTTAGCAGGACATCGAAAATTTCTTTCAATCCCTCNAAATCTTTTGAAATCCCTCTTTCCCAATACGTGGCGAAACCTTTTTTTATTCTCACATTAAATTTTATGGGTTCCTTTAAACTCAAGATCTGTCGTTGTATGGATGAGTCAATCAATACCCATGCATCTTGCTCACGAACGTTTCCTTTGATTCTGAATAATTCGTCAAATTCAGGATTTCCTATCTTGAGATCTTGGCCGCCAAATCTTTCGCTTATTCGTGTAAAGAAGCTCTTGGTGGATAGCATAAAAAGGAGTCGCTTCGAATTTAACAAGTTTATTTTTAGGTTGGTCGTAGGTGGAGAGTATTGGCTACCCGGTGCGACCCACAGCCTAAATTGATGATTTTCATAAATCCCTTCGATTTTGGGATAGTGCAAAAAGCTGGAGGGTTTAAAGTCAGCTCCCAGTTGGTTCGCAAACTTTTGCCATTGCTCGTTTATTTCTTTAGCCTTTCTAACCATCTGTAGTTCTCTTAAGTCCTCTTAAAAAGAGAATTTGCTTTCTGCAAAGTTTTTATTTTATCATATATTCAAGCACATCATTGATGGTTCTCACTTCTTTCACTTTCATTCCCCTCGCTTGCATTTCCTTTTGCAGATCAACTTCCACTAGTCTTAGGATAGTACGTCCAAATATTTCGATAGTCTCTGTTTTATAAGCTTTTGTCCCTTCGGAAACTAAAAACAATTTTACTCCCTTCTCGCATGCTGCATTTGCTTTTTCAAGCACCGATCCTACCTGGCCAATTTTTCCTGATGGTTCAATTGTGCCTGTAATCACAACATCCTTGTTGATTGTTTTTCCTTCTAAAGCTGCATAGGTTGCAACAGCAATTGGAGCACCGGCAGAGGGNCCACCAAGAACGCCGACTTCANTATCACCTATCTCAAAGGAGACTACTATGTCTTTCTGAGAAGTGTNCACTCCANTCAGGTTCTTAATGACTTCAACAGCTATGTTAGCGGAAAACTGGGTATCTAAGTCCACAAAAGGAGAGGTATCCATTAGTATTTTCCCGTCGCCTTTACGCACTTCGACCAACACTTTTCCAAGGATCCCTTCATTGTTGTCCTCTCTCACAGCCGCAATCCAAGTCGAAGCCGCTACCTTTCCAACAAATGGAAAGTTCAGCACGGTAGATTCAACTGAAGATTCTGGAGTTTTCTGGATGATCGAATTTAGAAAGAAAAAATAAGATACTAGGAGTATTGCAAAGATAAGTGTACAAACAAATCCTTTTCTTGAGGCCATGCTGATATTTATATAGAAAACGTTTTAAAAACTTATGGTTTGCGTCAGAGTCGAAAAGATTCTACGAGAGGGACAAATTATTTCTTGGTTAAAAAGAGACTGTAATCAAAGTGTCCGACTACAAATCTTAGCTGTAGATGCTAGTTATTGACTTAATTTTTTGTATTTGTTTAGCTAGGCTCTCTTGGGCGTGCTAGATACTATCATTCTCTTCTCTCCTTTTACTGTGGAGTAAAAGTTTTTTAACCTTTTATATATATTGATATATATGGCAAGGAAAGTGCTTATCAATAAAGGTAGATTAGAACTATAAAGGTATATTAGAACTCAAAGAGGAGGTTATAGGTTTCCTCGAAAAGCATGTAACAAAGTTTGGAACTGGAGCCAAGGTGGATTGTCCCAAGGAATATCTGGGAAGAAGAGTATACTTGGTAGTGTGCAGGAAATGAAGAAGTCCTATATTGAACAGCTTGGGGAGAGGGTCATCCAGTTGATAAAGGAGAATGAAAGATTGAAAAAAGAAAATGAAGCATTGAGAAACANGCTCAGATTTTATGAGAATCCAAATACTCCTCCTTCTCAACCCACGCTAAAGAAGAGGGTTAAAGATGAGAGAATTGAGAAGAAAAGGGGAGCACCTCCGGGGCACAGAGGTGCTACCAGAAAGAGAAGAGAACCAGAGGAAGTGATTCATCTGAGCACAGAAGAATGTCCCTACTGTCACCACCATGGATTGGGAAAACCGATAAGGACTGAGACAAAGATAATAGAGGATATGCCTCCACCCAAAAAGATCAAAGTAACTCAATTCGATATGGATGTCTACCGATGCCCAAACTGCGGGGCAGAAGTCAAAGCTAAGCATGAAGATTGCCCTCAAATAGGAGATCTTGGTATCTACTTGCGGGTTTACATGACCATGCTGAAATACAATCTGAGAGGCCCTTTAAGGAGAGTAAGGAATTTCCTGTATTATGACAGTGCATTTGAAATATTAAGAGTGGGAGATTCCTGTGAGGAGGGGGTATGAAGATCTGATCAGGATGATCCGAAATTCAAGATGAGTTCACGTAGATGAAACTGGAATAAAGGTAAATGGTGAGAAATGGTGGCTATGGATCCTCAGAACCGATAGAGGCAATGTTCTGGCAGTCATCAGTAAATCGAGGGGCAAGGATATGCCCCGTGAGATCTTAGGGGAATACAAGGGCGTGGTGATAGCGGATGGCTGGAGAGCATACAATGGATTCATTCTCCAAAGATGCTGGGCTCACCTTCTGAGAGTGGTCGACGATTTCAGGAAATCTATCATGGGTAAAAAGCTGTCGTCCGATATCCATCTAAAGTTCAATGAGTTGAAAGAGATTCTGGGTGAAGATCCACCCATAGAAGAAAGAGAGTTGATGAAAACCAGATTGGACAGTGAAATGGAAGAACTCGTAAAGAAATATGAAGGTTGCAAGGAGGTAGAAAAACCCATAACCTATATTAAAAATGGTCTGGGCAGATGGTACACCTGCCTGCTCCATCCAGGAATGGAGCCCACAAACAATCTTGCAGAGCAGGCTATAAGGGAGCGTGTGATCATGAGAAGAATCATTGGAACCTCCCGTTCGGAAAATGGTTCTGCTAATTATCAGTATATAGCTTCTATGCTTGCAACATGGAAGTTGCAGGGAAAGAACCCATTTGAGGAGCTTGAATCTCTACTAAGAAAGGAGCTGTGTCTCAAGTGAGCTAAACAAATACTAAAAAAAATAATAGAATGCTGTTAAACCGGGGGTTTAAATATACATGAACACCAAGATAATGCAAATTAATAATAAAAGAAAAAATTCTAAATTCCCTAAAGATATCGGAGTTTCTATATTAACTTTGAGGAATTATTCAAAGATAAATTTTCATGTATGGATGTGATTTAAAAAAAAATTTACTAGAAATTTTAAAGGTAGTGTTTTAGAGAATATGATCGAGAAAAAAATCAAAAAAGTTAAAAAAAGAGACGGTAGAATTGTTGATTTTAACCAAGAGAAGATTACAAATGCTATTTCAAAAGCAATGATAGCTGCTGGAGAAGGAGACCCGGATAAAGATTCGCTCTCAGTTTCAAATGAAGTAGTTAAAAAATTGAAAAAGCAATACCATCTGGGTCATATTTCTGGTATTGAAGAAATCCAGGATTTAGTAGAAGAAACGTTAATACTCAAGGATTTCCCGAAAACAGCTAAGGCCTATATCCTTTACCGCCAAGAACGAACAAAGGTTAGAGAAAAACAAAAACAAATTCCAGAAAGAGTAAAAAAGTTAGTTTCAGAGAGCAAGAAATATTTCCCAAACGCTTTAGGAGAGTTTATCTACTATCGAACTTACTCTCGCTGGTTGCCAGATGAAAGACGGCGAGAAACGTGGACTGAAACCGTAGATAGATATACTAATTTCATGAAAGAAAACTTAGGAAATAAGCTAAAAGAAAACGAATATCAAGAAATCAGAGAAGCTATTTTACATCAAGAGGTAATGCCCTCGATGCGTTTGATGTGGTCAGCAGGAAAAGCTGCACAAACCACTAATACCACTATCTATAATTGTTCCTATATTGCTCTTAATAAATTATTGGACTTTGCGGAGATTATGCATCTTCTCATGTGCGGAGTTGGAGTAGGATTTTCAGTGGAGAATCAAAATGTCCAACAATTCCCGATAGTTAAGCATCAAATCGGGGAGACTTTACCTACTCATGTAATTGGAGATAGCCGAGAGGGCTGGGGTGATGCTTTAACTTTAGGATTAAAAACTTGGTATGATGGTAAAGATATCAAGTTTGACTATTCAAAGATACGGCCAGCTGGATCTAGATTAAAGACTATGGGGGG
>JGI24025J20009_10001278_pt1 | contig 19112 bp, 14 predicted proteins | sample Cruoilmetagenom3_FD_20009 | JGI IMG/M metagenome (IMG submission 20009) | reverse complement strand
TTTGCCTTGACGCCAAAGAACCGACCTTCTATACTGCCCTGACTAATGACCCGCCGCAGAAAGAAATCCAGACCAGAAAAGACAGTACCAGGTAAGANGCAATTCCTGCTCCCGGTTCTTGCGTTACTGCTCACCTTCATCGTTCGGTTCATCTTCATCCTGGAGATGCGGAGTCATCCGTTCTCGACCATCTCAGCCCAGATGGTTGATGTCTACTATTACCACCAGAGGGCGCTGGACATCCTCGCCGGCAACTTCTGGGGCAGCGATGTTTTCTTCCTGCGGCCGCTCTATCCTTATCTACTGGCCGGGGTCTATGCCGTATTCGGCCAGAAAGCCTTAGTAGTTCAATTGCTCCAGGCCCTGCTTGCCACCGGGTCCTGCTTCCTGCTCTATGACTCTGCCCGCCGCATCTTCAACCGCCGCAGCGGACTCCTCGCAGCTTTCGGATTCGGGCTCACCGGCATCCTTGTGTTCTACACCGGCACTTTACTCTATGTCGAACTCACGGTCTTTCTCAGCCTTTTGACCCTCTGGTTTATACTCACTGCTGAACAGTACTGGCGCTGGATTCTTGCCGGCTTATCCTACGGTCTTCTTGTTATCTGTAGACCCGAACTCCTGCTTCTTCTGCCATTCTTTATTCTGATTCTGTGGCACAAAACCAGATTGCGCAATCTCGGTATTATGACCGCTGCCGCACTGCTCGTTATCGCTATAGTCCCAATCCGCAATCTGGTCGTTGCGCATGACCCGGTGCTGTTCACTGCCCATTCCGGCATCAATTTCTATTACGGCAATAATCGGTCGGCTGATGGCACCTGGCAACCGGTCGGCGAACTCGAACAAACCCCGGGTTTTTCCCACCAGCGACTGAAACAAGTTGCAAAGACTATCAATGGCAAGGAACTTTCCTGGTCCAAAGCATCGAATTACTGGATGCAGAAAGGGCTGAATTTCATCTTCTCAAATCCGGGCAGATTTCTGAAACTCTTANGCCGGAAATTCCTTTTGTTCTGGAGTAATTACGAAGTCCCGAACAACTATTATCCTGAAACCGCCCGACCTGAATCAGTAACCATGAAGTTGGGATTTGTGAACTTCGGTCTCATCGCTGCACTTGGTCTGCTCGGCATGGTCTGGGCCTGGCCATTACGCAATCGCACCTGGCCTGTTTATCTGTTCACCGGTGGCTATCTTTTCTCAGCACTCGCTTTCTATATCATCTCAAGGTTACGCGCGCCGGTTCTACCTTTCCTGTTGATGTTTGCCGGATTTGCAATAAGTGAATTTCTTGATTCCATCCGGTCAAAGAAATTCGGCCGTCTGGCCACGGGTATCGGAATAGTAACGGCTATCTATATCGGTTCCAGCCTGATTCCTGTGAATCGAGCAAATTATACTGCGCAAGCCTGGACCCAGGCCGGCAACATCTATCTCAGCCAGAAACAGCCAAAACCAGCACTCAAGGCTTTTCGCTGCGCGCTCAATGCCAACCCGGAAAATCCTTCGGCCCGATATAGCCTTCTAATTTTGCTCGCCGGCATGGGAAGGACAAACGAAGCCGAACAGGAATACAACAAGCTCGCCCGCCTGGCTACCCAAGACCCACGCAACCGCATCCTTGCCACTCTTGGCGCCGCACGCATCGCCATCGCCCATCGCGACTTTCCCATGGCGACCCGTCTTTACCACAAAGTAATTGAACAGGACCCGACAAACGCAGAAAACCATTATCTCCTGGGCCTGGTGTATATAAGCATGGACAGTCTGACACCGGCCCGCTACCAACTTGCCCGGGCTGTCTCACTTGACCCGAACCACACTGGGGCCCGTTCCGCACTCGCCCAAGTAAAATCCCATTTGCGCCGCTAGTCAATGGCTTGACATCTCTCCATAAATAGGTAAAAGTTAGCGTGGCTGAAATGAGTCCTACACACTACTGGAACCTGCCCAGTCCTTTGTCGGCCGAGACCGCCAGACTCGCCCATGACCTCAAACTTCCGGAACTTGTGGTTCGGCTGATGTATCAGCGCGGGCACAGGACCACCGATGCAATCCAGACCTTTCTTCATCCCTCGCCGGCAAATCTCAACCAGCCTGATAAATTGCCCGACATCAAGATTGCTACCGAAAGGATAATTGCCGCTCTTGATACCCACGAGCGCATCTGTGTTTACGGCGACTACGATGTGGACGGGGTCACCGGCACAACGCTTCTGGTTTCAACACTCAAGCGCCTGGATGCAGAGGTAATTTACTATCTTCCCCATCGCCGGAAAGAAGGCTATGGTTTGTCAATGGCCGGAATAGACTTCTGCCGTGAACAGAAAGTAAAGTTAATTATCACCAACGACTGTGGTTCTACTGACCGTGAGGCTATTGCCGCAGCTCAAGACGCCGGCATTGACACCATCGTGACCGACCATCATGAAGTTCCAGCTCAACTTCCACCTGCACTTGCAGTCGTCAACCCGAAGCGGCCCGATTCATCTTATCCATTTCCCGAACTGGCCGGCGTCGGCGTGGCATTCAAACTGGCTTGGAGCGTTCTTGCTACACTCGGCCGGCCCAAGTCTGAATTGACCGACCTTTTAGACCTGGTAGGACTTGGAACCATTGCCGACATGGTTCCACTTATTGATGAAAACCGCATCCTCGCCCGTATCGGACTGAACGTAATTAGAAACACGAAAAGACTCGGGCTTCAGACACTCCTTGAGAAAACAGGCCCTAAGAAACGCCGATTTACCAGCCATGATATCGGTTTTATTCTTGCCCCACGCTTGAATGCTGTCGGCAGAATCAGCCATGCCAGTCAGGCAGTCAGACTACTGCTCACTGAAGACAAAAACGAGGCCGAACAACTGGTCGCCGAACTCGAAGCCGATAACCACGCCCGACAATCCCTGGAAGAGAAAATCGTCAAGCAGGCAATCAGCCTGGTTGAGAGTCAAGGACTCGACAAGAAAAAAGTCCTGGTTGTAGCCCAGGAAGGCTGGCACGAAGGCGTGATCGGGCTCGTCGCCTCCAAACTGGTAGAACGGTATTACCGCCCCGCTATCGTTATCGCCTTAAAGGACCAGTCTGGTAAAGGGTCTGGCCGCTCAATCAGCGGGTTCAACCTTTATGCGTCATTTCAAGCCTGTGCTGAATACCTGGTCAAATTCGGCGGTCACAAGTGCGCGGGTGGTCTGCAAATCGAAAGAAACTGCATCCCTGAATTCAGTGCGGCGATTAACCGTTTCGCTGATGAATTACCCGAAGAAATCTACCGGCCTTGTCTGAATATCGATGCGGTTATTAACCTCAATGAAATCGATGAGGATTTCATCCGATTCCTGCAGCAACTGGAACCATTCGGTTCTGAGAACCCCCTGCCACTCTTCGCCAGCCTCGGCCTTGAGGTAGTGGGTTATCCCCGCCGCATCGGCAAGAATCACCTGAAGATGAAACTACGCTCCGAAAATAAAGTGTTGCCGGCTATCGCCTGGCAAAGAAGTTACGAACTACCAAAACTCGAAGTCGGCCGCAAAAACCACCTTGATATTTGCTACACTGTTGAACGCCGGACCTATGCCGGCAGCACCAGTACTCAACTCAACTTGCGTGACCTTAGAACCCATTTAACATAATGCCTCATCACCTTTCTCAATGGGCGCTTCGAAATGTAGAAGGCATAAAATACTACGAGCTGCTTACCTCGCCGAACCTGCTTCTGGTCTTTTTCACCCGCAAAGGTGGTGTCTCGCAGAACAACTACGAATCCCTGAATCTGTCCTTCGAGGTAGGAGATAAAAGCTCCGCAGTCGAAGAAAACTACAAACGGGCCAAACATGCGCTCAGGATTCCAACCATTATTACACTCAAGCAGACCCATTCCGCTATTGTGCTACCCATATCCTATGACAGGATTCCGCCCGACCTGCTTGAAGGCGATGCTGCATTCACAATCCAACTGAATACCGGTCTTGCAGTGAAGGTTGCCGACTGCCTGCCGGTGTTCATTTATGCCCGGGACTCACGCTGCATTGGTATCGCGCATTGCGGTTGGCAAGGAACCGCTTCCAGAATCGCGGAGAAGCTGGCACGCACAATGTCCCGGCGTTTTTCGATTCCACTTACGGACTTGAGATTCGCTCTGGGTCCATGCATCTGTCCCAACTGCTATACTGTTGGCGACGATGTAAAGACCCGTTTTACCGAGAATTTCCCGGCGACCGATAAGTTTCTTACGTCCGTCCAGTCAAAGACCAAACGGACAAAATACCGACTCGATATTCGGGCTGCCAACCGTTGGCTCCTCAAGGGAATGGGACTCGAAGAAGTTCCATCACTGGAAATGTGTACCCGGGAAAACAAAGAACTGTTCTTTTCAGCCCGGAGAAATAAACCCACGGGCCGCAACCTTGCCGTCATTGTGCTTCGACGCTGACAATCAAAGAAGCCGAGGTTAGTCGTCCCCGGCTTTCCCTACGTTCTCCTATTATGATACAAGAAAACTCATCGGGTATTAAGGACCCGGATAGTCCTCAACTATATTATCGCCCGACAGCCCGGCCTGTCAAGCCAGGCTCAGCGTTCCAGGAACCGAAATAGAAACACAAAGACATAAAGGGACGGAAGTTCAAAGTCCAAAGCTCAAATGACTAATCAATGTCAAAACCCAAAGTCCAAGCCAATGTCAAAGCTCAAACTTGAAGCTCAAATGACAGACCGATGACAGAAGTATGTTCCTCTTTGGTCATTAGACATTTGGATTTGATTAGGCATTTGGACTTAGTCATTAGTCATTCGCAGTTGTGCCTTTGTGGTGAGATTCCTATATCGGTTTTCGGGCAGCGTCAGCTTGATGGAATGAGAATTACAGACGGGTCTCAAACCCGCCCCTTTCCAGAAAGCGGAGCCGGACCTACCAGCGATAGTGGGCAAAGGCTCGGTTCGCCTCTGCCATCTTATGGGTGTCTTCCTTTTTCTTCACTGCAGCGCCCTGATTGCGACTTGCATCAATTAACTCGGTAGCCAGCCTTTCGGTCATCGTATACTCATTCCGCGCTCGGGCTGCGTTAATTACCCACTTGCTCGCCAGCGCTTCACGCCGCCTGGGCCGAACTTCCATCGGAATCTGATAGGTCGCACCGCCAACCCGGCGTGGCCGAACTTCCAAAACCGGCTTCACATTGTTCATCGCCTTCTGGAAAACGGCATAACCGTCCTCTTTTGTGCGTTTTTCTATAAGGTCCATCGCCCCATAGAAAATCTTCTGGGCTATGGTCTTCTTACCGGCCCACATCAGATTGTTTACGAACTTGGCAACAAATACAGACCTGTAACGCGGGTCTGGTGCTTGAGTGCGCGGCGTAGCTCTCCGTCTTCTTGACATAACTTCCCCTATGACTTAGAAGGTTTGGGCCGCTTGACACCGTATAGACTTCTTCCTTGTCTGCGGTCCTCGACGCCCGCAGTATCAAGCACCCCTCGCACAACATGATAGCGCACACCTGGCAAGTCCTTGACACGACCACCTCGCACCAAGACTATCGAGTGCTCCTGGAGGTTATGCCCTTCTCCAGGGATATATGCAGACACCTCGTATCCGGAAGTAAGCCTGACCTTGCATATCTTGCGCAGCGCCGAGTTAGGTTTTTTGGGTGTGGTGGTATAAACCCGGGTGCAAACACCACGCTTCTGGGGATTACCTTTCAGCGCCGGTGTCTTGGACCGCACATGAACTACCTTGCGGGGTCTTCTAACCAGTTGATTTATCGTCGGCATATCGTAATTGCCTCCTACTCCTTTTGTTGTGACTCTTCTGTAGCCAGCTTGACCCGGTTGAACTCCCGGAAACCGGTTCCTGCCGGGACAAGCCGTCCAACAATAACATTTTCCTTTAATCCTCTCAGCCTGTCCAATCTTCCCTGAATGGCTGCTTCGGACAGCACCCTTGTCGTTTCCTGGAACGAAGCGGCCGAAAGGAAACTCTCTGTCAAAAGGGCCGCCCGAGTAATTCCAAGAAGAATCGGTTGGAAACTGGCCGGCCGCAGGTTCTCAGCCGCCAGTTTTTGGTTCTCTTCATATAAACGTCGCCGTTCGACAATTTCGCCCTCAATGAATTTTGAATCGCCGGCGTCGATAATCTTTACCTTTCGTAACATCTGTCGGACGATAACCGAAATGTGCTTGTCGTTGATTCTCACCTTCTGCAATCGGTAGACGGATTGGATCCGGTTGGTCAGAAACTCCTGAACCGCAAGCCATCCCTTGACGCGGAGTACATCGTGCGGGTCTACCGAACCTTCACACAATTTGTCACCCGCCTTCACTTTATCGCCCGTCTGTATCAAAAGATATTTGCCATACGGAATCGCATATTCTTTCGTCGTGCCACCATCTGAAATGACACGAATCGTCCGGATACCTTCCTTGGGTTCGCCAACATCAACCGTGCCGTCAATCTCAGAAATAACGGCCGGGTCCTTGACGCGTTTGGCTTCAAATAAATCCGCAACTTTGGGAAGACCGCCGGTGATGTCTTTTGTGCGTCCCGTCTCTCGCAACAGTCGAGCCAGCGTGTCGCCCGGCACGACTCGCTGGTTATTATCTGCAATTAGATAAGCACTGGCCGGAAGAGCATGCGTCTCAAGGATTTTGCCTTTGGAGTTGACTATTGTCATCCGCGGGTGACGACGTCGCTCGCGGTCCTCGGTTATAATCCGCTGCATCCGCTCGGTCCGCTCATCAATATCTTCCCGCAAGGTAACGCCAACCTCGATATCGCGATACGCAACCTTGCCTTTGACCTTCGCCATCAAGGGAATCGCATAAGGTTCCCATTCGAATAATATATCTCCCTCAGCGACTTTCTGACCATCAGCCACCCTTACCAAGGCCCCAGCCGATACGGTGAATGGAACCGCACGGTCATGAGCAGTCATAATTATCCTACCTTGTTCGAGGGCAACTTGCTCACCGTCGGATTTCCTGGAAGTAACTAGGCCTTCGTACTTGACTATACCTGAGAACTTTGCAGTAGCCTTGGTCTGCTCGGCAACACGTGCTGACACACCACCTACATGAAAAGTTTTTAATGTAAGCTGAGTGCCAGGTTCACCGATAGACTGTGCTGCGACGATACCACTTGCCTCGCCAATCTCTACCATCCGGCCGGTTGCCAAATTCCGGCCGTAGCATTTCATACATAAACCGTACGGAGCCTCGCAGGTCAATACCGAGCGCACGCGTACCTTTTCAATTCCGTAATCTTCAATCTCCTGCGCTGTCTTATCAGTAATCTCTTCGCCTGCTTCGACGACGACCTCTCCAGACACCGGATTAATGACATCGTCAACAGTGAACCTGCCGACGATCCGTTCCGCCAGTGACTCCACTACATCACCACCCTCGCGCAGCGCCGTTACCTCCTGACCCAGAATTGTACCACAGTCTTCCATGGTAATCACCACATCCTGCGCCACATCTACGAGCCGCCTGGTAAGGTAACCGGCCTCAGCGGTCTTGAGCGCGGTATCGGTCAATCCTTTGCGGGCACCATGTGTCGACATGAAGTATTCCCAGACCGACAGCCCTTCGCGGAACGAACTCTTAATCGGCGTCTCGATAATCTCTTCTCCAACCGAACGGCGCTGGGGCTTTGCCATGAGACCACGCATTCCGCCGATCTGAGAAGCCTGGGTACGGGAACCACGAGCACCAGAATCAATCAGCATATAGACAGGGTTGAAACCCTCTTGGTCCTGGACCAGTCGTTTCATCAATGCCTCTTCGACTTCAGCAGTAGCCAAAGTCCAGGTGTTAACGACAATGTTGTACTTTTCTGCATCGGTCATCAGCCCGCGTTCGTATGCCCGGTAAACCTTCTGGAGCGTTCGCTCGCTCCGTTTCAGAATCTCATCCTTCTCTTTCGGCACCGCCACATCGTCTATGCCTATGGAAAGGCCGGACCGGGTGGCCATCTCAAAACCAAGGTCTTTGATATCATCCAGGAATTTAACAGTAATATCGGTGCCGAGCTCACGGGCACACCGGTCTATCAATGCTACCAGTTTATCCTTGGTAAAGGTATCATTCACAAATCGCAACTCATCGGGCAGAATTTCGTTAAAAATAACCCGTCCGGCATTGGTCTCGATGAACTCGCCCTTATACCGGAATTTAACCGGGTCGTGAATATTGAGTTCGTCAAGGTCAAAAGCAGAACGGACGGTCGCAAAGTCATCAAAATAGCGCTTCGCATCACCACGACTCGGCTGCAACTTGGTCATGTAATAAATCCCAACAACAATATCCTGGGAAGGCACCATCAAAGGCCGACCATGGGCCGGCGACAGAATATTATGTGAAGACAATGTGAGTACCGCTGACTCGATTATTGCCTCGGGGGTAAGCGGCACATGAACAGACATAGTATCGCCGTCGAAGTCAGCATTGAAAGGCGGACACGCCAGCGGATGAAGACCAATCGCCCGCTGCTCCGACAATCTGGGAAAGAAAGCCTCAACCGATACCCGGTGCAGAGTAGGTGCGCGGTTCAGCAAAACCGGATGGTCGCGGGTAACCTCCTCAAGCACCTCCCAGACCTCAGGTGCTTCTTTGCGGTACATACTCTTGGCCCCCCGTTCGCTCTCTGCCAATCGCTGTTCCTCGAGCTTCCGCAGAATCATCGGCTTGAACAGCTCGAGAGCCATTTCCTTTGGCAAACTGCACTCATGAAGTTTCAGTGTTGGGTCAACAACAATAACTGACCTCCCAGAGTAATCAACGCGCTTACCCAGAAGGTTCCGCCGAAAACGTCCCTGCTTGCCGCGCAGAGCCGCACACAATGACTTCAAAGGACGGTTACCCCGTCCACGCACAGGACGAGGCCGGGTTTCGTTGGAAAAGAGTGTATCAACTGCATCTTGAAGCATCCGTTTCTCGTTCTTCAGGATAATCTCCGGAGTTTTGATTGACATCAAGTGCTTCAGCCTGTTATTACGCACGATTACCCGCTTGTATAAGTCGTTGAGGTCAGAAGTAGCATATCTTCCACCTTCCAAAGGCACCAGGGGTCTCAGGTCTGGCGGTATGATAGGCAGAACATCGAGAATCATCCACTCGGGACGCGCGCCTGAACTCCTGAAGGCCTCCACAACCCGTAACCGCCTGAGTAACTCAAATCTCCGTGAAGTTTCGTGCTTAATCCTGGCACGCAGCTCCGCTGCCAAATCATCAAGCTCTATCCGACTCAGAAGGGTTTTAAGAGCAGGTGCCCCGGTGTCCGCTTCAAATCCCTCAAAACGATGTCCGTTCTCCCGGTATTCCTCCTCAGAAAGAAGCTCCATTTTCTTGTAAGGTGATTCACCCGACTCAATCACAACATACGCTTCATAGTTCAGGACCGTCTCCACCTGGTTGATGGAAAGCGCAAGCATTAACCCGACCTTTGACGGCGGAACTTGATAGAAAAGGGCGTTGGCAACCGGGACAACCAGTTCGATATGACCCATCCTGTAGCGCCGGACCGCAGAACTGGTCACCTCGACTCCGCAACGGTCACAGACTATCCCCTTATATCTGATCTTCTTGTACTTCCCGCAATTACATTCATAATCCTTTACCGGACCAAAAATCCGCTCGCAGAACAAACCATCCCGCTCCGGTTTTTGAGTCCGGTAGTTAATCGTTTCAGGCTTGATAACTTCACCATACGACCAGTTGCGGATAGTCTCGGGTGATGCTATCCGCAATCTGAGGGCGTCAAAATCCTGAAAAGCGCGGTCATTAATCATACCGTTTCCTCCGTGTGCTCCGGGATCAACTCAAGCCCGAGACCCTGAAGTTCCTTAACCAGCACTGAGAACGAAGCTGGCGGTTTGGGCCGCGGTGGATTCTTGCCCCGTATAAGAGCTTCGTAAAGAATGCTGCGCCCTTCGACATCGTCTGACTTTATCGTCAGCATCTCCTGCAATGTGTGGGCAGCACCGTATGCCTCCAATGCCCAGACCTCCATTTCACCAAAACGCTGACCTCCAAACTGCGCCTTCCCACCCAGCGGCTGTTGAGTTATCAACGAGTAACGACCGGTGGACCTGGCGTGAATCTTATCATCAACCATATGAATCAGTTTCATCATGTACATGATGCCCACCGTCGCCTTCCCGTCAAAAGGCTTACCGGTCCTGCCATCATAGAGCGTAATTTTGCCATCCTCAGGCAAACCGGCTTTTCTCAATTCCGCCTTAATTTCTTCGGGCGTGGCGCTCTGGAAAACGGGACAGACGGCCTGATATCCAAGCACCTTTGCCGCCCATCCCAAGTGAGCCTCAAGCACCTGACCAAGGTTCATCCGTGACGGCACGCCCAGAGGATTGAGGATCATATCAACGGGCAAACCGCGCATATTCCGAACAGTCTCACTTTCTCCCTTGCTATCAGAAGCAACTGAAATATAAGGCATATCCTCAACCGACAGCACTTTCGAAACAACACCTTTGTTGCCATGACGGCCCGACATTTTGTCGCCGGGCGAAAGGCGGCGTTTTTGGGCAATGAAAATCGTAATCCACTTCAGCACGCCGTGAGGCAATTCGTCACCACGAGAAACTCGTTCTACTTCCAACTGCTTCTCATGCTCAGCCTGAGCCAAGGCATCATCATACTCCTTCAGAATAGCACGAATCTTCCCCTGCCGCTTTGGATTTGAAACCAGTTGTTCATAATTGCGGACTCTATCGAATCCCTCTGATTCAACGAATTCGTCCATCATCGGATGACCGGCCTTGTGCAGAATCCGTCCTCTGTTATCCTTGGCCGGAGCGGCCGCCTTCTGTCCACGCAAGATATTACGTAGTTTCTCATTTCTGCGTTCCAGCAGAAACTGCTTTTTCAATTCGTACCCGCGTTCTGCCTCGGCCGCCCTTTCCTTTCCCAGTCGCCGTGACATCGCATCGCCAACCTTCCGGCTGAGAATCCGTCGGTCAACCACAACACCGAACACACCGGGGTTAACCCGCAGCGAAGTGTCCTTTACATTGGACGCCTTCTCACCGAAAATCGCACGGAGCAGCCTTTCCTCGGGCGTGAATTCCGTTTCTCCCTTGGGTGTTATCCGACCAACCAGGATATCATCGGGCCCTACTTCTGCACCAACACGGATGACCCCAAACTCATCCAGATTCCGCATGTCCTCCTCGGTCGCACCAGGTATATCGCGGGTTATTTCCTCGGGCCCGAGTTTGGTTTCCCGTGCCTGGATTTCAGACTCAAGAATCTGGATAGAAGTAAAAGCATCCCCCTTGAGCAGATTCTCGGAAACGATAACCGCGTCTTCGTAATTATACCCGCGCCAGGGCACGAAGGCGACAAGGACATTGCGCCCCAGAGCCAACTGTCCATCGTCGGTAGCCGGGCCGTCAGCCAGAAGGTTTCCTTTTTTCACCCTGTCACCCACCCGCACAACCGGACGCTGCGAAAGGCAGGTGTACTGGTTGGACTTCTTGTACTTACGCAGTTTGTATTCAGCGAGCTCATTTTCACTGCGCACCACGACCGTGCGGGAATCCACACTGGTCACGACACCACTCTCTTTGGCCAGCAAGACCGCACCCGATTCGACAGCAAACTTGCCTTCTACACCGGTGGACACCAGCGGCTTTTCGGGCAGAAGCAGCGGCACACCCTGACGCTGCATGTTCGCACCCATAAGTGCCCGGTCCGCATCATCATGCTCCAGAAACGGAATCAGAATTGTCGAAGGCGAAAACAACTGCCGGTGCGAAACATCCATGAAGTCAACCTGGTCTGGAGATACGGTAACCACATCCCCTTGCCAGCGGCAAATGATATCTTTCTCAGCAAAACGGTGGTCTTGGGTCAATTTACTGTTGGCTTGAGCAATGGTATACCGTTCTTCTGTCTCAGGACTAAGGTAAACCTCCTTGCCTTTACCGATAATGACCCTGCCATCGTGAACCGGCCAGTAGCAGGCATTCAGAAAACCGTAACGGTCTATCTTGGTATAGGTGGCCACGGTTGAAATCAAACCGATATTCGGCCCCTCAGGGGTTTCAATCGGGCAAATCCTCCCGTAGTGGGAGTAATGAACATCCCGGACCTCAAAGCCAGCAGTTTCTCTGGTCAATCCACCCGGACCGAGTGTTGAAACACGCCTCTTATGCGTCAATTCGGCAAGCGGATTGGTCTGTTCCATGAACTGACACAACTGATTCTGAGTGAAGAACTTCATGATGGAATTGGCAACCACCCCGGTGTTCACAAGTTCCTGCGGGTTTAGATGACTCTCGTCGATAAATGCGGCCCGCTCACGGATATTCTGGGCCAATTGCAGCAGCGCCACCCGGAATTGATTCTGCAGCAATTCTCCCACCTGCTTTACCCGCCGGTTCCACAAGTGGTCAACATCGTCCGCCTGGATGCGCACAAATTCACTGGTCGGCTTGGCACCCAACTTGCGCAGCAGTCGTTCCGCTTTTCCCCCNTCTTCTTCACTGGCATAAACCAGCTCGAGGTGCCCGAGCCGTTCATGCCAGAAAAGGCCTCCGGGCTCCAATCCACGAGTTTTCAGCCCCTTGAGAACAGAATCCCGCTTGCTGGAATCATTGAGCGAACAACTTATACGAGGGTAGCGTCCCTCCCCTGCGAACCGCAGCAAACGGGAAATGATTACCAGCACATCGTCCTTCAAAAGACCGGTCTCGCTAAGAGGCACCTTGGATATGAGCCGACGGTTGAGTTTGTATCGGCCCACTTCGCTCAAATCGAATCGCCGACGGTCAAAAAGCATCCCAAGGATAACATTCTCTGCCATCTCGATGGAATGAGGGGCTATCGACCGCAAGCGGTAATAGATCTGTTTTATTGCATCCTCTTTCGACCCCGCCTTGTCTACCCGGATTGTGTTAGCAAGTATATCAAGCCCGGGCGGTTCACCACTGACCACCCAAGCCTTGGAAATCCCTTTGGAGGCAAGAAACTCAAGCGAACCTTCTGTAACATACTCACCGGCCTTGGCATACGTTGCTTCTTCACCCTCTCCTTTTATTTCCTTGGCAATCAACTGACCAGGAGCCAGCTTCTTTTGTTCTACTCGGAAAAGCCGCNCGATGACATCCTCATGCCCGAAACCGATGGCCTGCAGGAAAGTAGCCGCAGAAATACGCCGCTTCCTATCCANCAAGACTACCATATTCCGGTGCTTATCTACAATTACCTCAAACCATGCACCGCGTAAAGGCACCAGCAATGCGGAGTACTCTTTCTTGCCGTGAGTGAAGTAAATCCCTGGTGACCGGTGCAACTGGTTCACTACCACCCTCTCAACGCCATTGATAATAAAGGTCCCCTTAGGTGTCATCCAGGGCAGGTTACAGAAAAACACCGGCTGTTCGATGATGTCACTTATGCGGTCTGACTTTTCCCCGAACTCCTTTTTGGTCAGCCTGAAGACGATATTGAGAGGCACGGAGTAATTCACGCCTTTGGCAATTGCTTCGTCAGGCGTGTATTTGGACTCGCCGAAGTTGTAGCTCACGTACTCCAGACGGAAATTATTGTGAACATCCTCCACCGGGAATGTTTCTTGAAATACCAATTCGAGTCCGCGACGCTTCCGCTTCGAAGGCTCAACACCGGCCTGAATGAACTCGGCAAAAGAGTTAAGCTGCAACGAAAGCAGGTTCGGAATCTCTAAGAAATTACCGCCCTCAGAGAAATCCTTCTGCTTCATCATTTACTTTACCTCGACTTTTGCGCCGACCTCTTCCAGCTTCTCCTTTATTTTCCCGGCTTCTTCCTTAGACACATTCTCTTTCACAGCACTCGGGACACTGTCGATAATCGCCTTCGCCTCCTTGAGACCAAGCTGAGTCAATGCCCGCAGTTCCTTGAGCACCTGGATTTTCTTCTCACCCACCGAGGTCAGTGTCACTGTAAACTCGGTCTGCTCTTCAAGTTGCTCTTCGGCCGGGGCACCAGCAGCCCCAACCGGTGCGGCACCTGGAGCCAAAAACGCCGGGCCGGTAATCTCGAACTTCTCCTTCAGTTCCTTGACAAGCCTGGCCAGCTCAGTAACAGTAAGTCCTTCGATCATTTCCATAACCTGCTGGATTTTATCTTCTGCCATCATTCCTCCTAACGGTTATATCAAATATAAACGACATTCCAGATTCGACCTAGAAGCAGCAATCTTCTCGGCACCAAAATCAAACAAATCAACTACCTGTCGGCATACTTTCTTTACGCCCCTTGAGTTGGTCAAGCACATAAACAAACTCGCTCGTAATCCTTTCCAGACCCGATGCCAACTCCCAAACCGGGCTCGCGAGCGTACCCACCACTTGGCCGCGCAACTCATCCTTGGTAGGCAGGCTCGCGAGAAACCCGAACTGTTCTGCAGGATAAACCGCATCATCAACATAAGCACCCTTCACCTTCAAGGCCCTAAGTTTCCCTGCCATCTCTTTGATAATGCGTGCCGGTGCAATCGGGTCTTGGGCCGCAAGAACAAGCGAAGTCGGCCCGTGCAGAAAATCGGCTACCTCATTACCAAAACCGCTCTGGTCCAGTGCCCGCAACGCCAACCGGTTCTTTACTACTTTTATCGTTGCGCCGGCTTTTCTCAGACTGCGTCGCAAAGTGTTAAACTCATTGGCCCCGACTTTAGTGAAGTCGAGAAAATAAAACGCCGATGCCTGACTGACTTGCTCCTTCAGTCTGGCAACTTTCTCAGCCTTTTCCTCTTTGGGCATTCTACACCCCTTTCCGGACCTTCTCGGTCAATTCGCGCGTATCCACGCGCAACCCGGGCCCCATCGTTGAGGAAAGCACTAGATTCCTGATATACTGGCCTTTGGCCGCGGCTGGCTTTGCCCGAATCAGTTCTTCCACAAAAGCCCTCACATTATCCACCAGCATACCGGTATCGAATGAAACCTTACCCACAAGTCCATGGACATTACCCGTTTTGTCGGTCCGATAATTTATTCGGCCGGCCTTAAGGGCCCGCACAGCACTGCCTACATCGAATGTCACCGTCTTTGTCTTGGGCGAAGGCATCAACCCCTTCGGTGCAAGAATTTTCCCTAGTCTTCCGACAACCGGCATCGTATCAGGAGTTGCCACAGTCATGTCGAACTCGTGCCAGCCACCCTTTATCTTTTCAGCGAGGTCTTCAAACCCGACATAATCAGCTCCGGCAGCACGCGCCTCGTCTTCTTTCTCTCCTTTGCAGAACACCAGAACCCGCACATTTTTGCCGGTCCCGTGCGGTAACTCGACCGTTCCACGCACCACCTGGTCCTGCTTCTTCGGGTCAATGCCCAGCCGCACTGCAACATCAATCGATTCGTCAAACTTGGCCGTGGACTTTGATTTCACAATCTCCACCGCTTCCTCCAGACCGTGCTGACTCCGCCGTTCAAACTCTTCTGTGAGCGCTCGATACCTCTTGCTTCGTTTCATCAATCCTCCACCGAAAGTCCCATTGTATGGGCGGTTCCTTCAATAATCCTCACCGCAGCTTCAATATCGTTTGCATTCAGGTCTTTCATCTTCCGCTCCGCAATTTCCTTAACCACTTTCCGGCTGACAGAACCGACCATGGCGCGGTTGGGCTCGCCCGAACCCTTGGCAAGACCGGCCGCCTGCTTCAGGAGTACAGACGCGGGTGGGCTTTTGGTCACAAAAGTGAACTTCCGGTCCGCATAGATGGTTAATACAACCGGAATCACCATACCCGGCGGTTCCTTCCGTGTGGCATCGTTGAAGGCCCTGATGAACTCCCCGATATTCACACCGTGCTGACCCAATGCCGGGCCAACGGGCGGTGCCGCGGTCGCCTGGCCGGCAGGAATCTGAAGCCTCACGATAGCCATAACCTTCTTTGCCATGATTCGCTCCTCCTAATCAGATTGGCTGAACATCCAGAAAATCCAAATCGATCGGCGTCGGTCTTCCGAAAATGGTAACTGTTACCTTTACCCGCCGGCGCTCTGTAAAAATCTCCTCGACCGTTCCGGTGAAACCGGCAAAAGGCCCCTGGGTAACCTTGACATTTTCCCCTTTGTCGAACGGTGCCTCTGGCTCTGCCTGCTCCCGGCTGCGTTCTATCTGTTCAAGCATTGAGCTCACTTCCTCCTCAGAAAGCGGCGTCGGTTCCTTGCGTGTCCCCAAAATATGCGTCACCCCGGGTATCGAATTGACGAGCTTCAGGGTTTCCTCGGACAGGTCCATTTCCACTACGATATATCCGGGATAAAGCCGCCGTTCCTCTGACACGAGTTTCGACTTTCTGACCCGCGTAACATTCTCCGCCGGAAGAATAACTTGGCCGAACGACTCGCTCAATCCACTGACCTTAATTGCCTTCTCCAGNGTCTCTTTTACCTTCCTCTCACGGCCNGTATAGGTATGGACCACATAAAACCTCATGCTCAGGTGTCAGTTTANTTTAATACAAGAGAAAGTAGTCGGGAAAAAATGAGGTCGAAAATGCCGATGAAAGCCGCCAGAATTGCCGAGAACACAATAACCACCAGAGTCGTAGTCATGAGCTCCTTACGTTTCACCCACGATACTTTCTTCATTTCGGCCATTACCTCGACCAAATAGTTACGGATTCTCTTAATAACTTTCACTTTTTCCTTACCAGGCCAGGAGGGATTTGAACCCCCAACCTACGGATTTGGAGTCCGCCGCTCTACCAGTTAGAGCTACTGGCCTCTATTTTACCTCCTTGTGCAGGGTATGTTTCCTGCAGGCAGGACAGTACTTGCGCAATTTCAAGCGCTCTGTTTTCCTCTTGTTCTTCTGAGTATGATAGTTCCGGTTTTTGCATTCACTGCAAGCCAGCACAACATGTATCCGCATCGTTACTATTCTACAATTTCAACCACTGTGCCCGCGCCCACGGTTCTACCACCTTCCCGGATGGCGAATTTGGAATTCTGCTCCAGTGCTACTTCTGTTATCAGTTCGATGTCCATTGTCACATGGTCTCCGGGCATTACCATCTCAACACCTTTTGGCAGACTCACCGCGCCGGTCACATCGGTAGTTCTGATATAAAACTGAGGCCGGTAGCCTGGGAAGAATGGGGTATGTCGACCGCCCTCATCCTTAGTCAGGATATAGACTTCACCTTTGAACTTCTTGTGGGGCTTAATCGAACCCGGAACTGCAATCACCATACCGCGCTCAACCTCATCCTTACCAACCCCGCGCAGGAGCAAGCCGACATTGTCACCCGCCTGTGCCTGGTCAAGCGTCTTGCGGAACATCTCGACGCTGGTAACAACGCATTTATCATGCTTGCCTAAACCGATAATTTCAACCTCGGTGCCGGGCTTCAAAATGCCGCGTTCAACACGACCGGTTACCACGGTCCCACGGCCGGTAATCGAAAAGATATCCTCAATCGGCATCAAAAACGGCTTATCGACATCCCTCACCGGGTCAGGAATGGAATCATCAAGCGCCTGGACGAGCTTCAGGATTGAATCGACATTCGGGCCCTCATCCTCCTGAAGCGCCTTGAGCGCGCTGCCTTTAATGATCGGCACCTTATCGCCCGGGTATTCGTACTTGTTGAGAATATCGCGGATTTCGAGCTCCACGAGTTCAATCAGGTCCGGGTCATCCACAAGGTCAATCTTGTTAAGATAAACCACTATCGCCGGCACATTCACCTGCCGGGCCAAAAGAATATGCTCTGTGGTCTGTGGCATCGGTCCGTCCGCAGCCGAAACCACAAGTATCGCGCCGTCCATTTGTGCGGCCCCGGTAATCATATTCTTGATATAGTCGGCATGGCCTGGACAATCGATATGGGCGTAGTGTCGCTTTTCGCTTTCGTATTCGACATGCGCGATGGCAATTGTCAGAATTTTGCTCTCATCGCGGCGTCCCTGCGCTTCGCTCGCCTTGGCTACCTGGTCATAAGTCATATAGGTCGCCAGGCCCTTTTTCTCAAGCACCTTGGTAATCGCAGAAGTCAACACCGTCTTACCATGGTCGACATGTCCGATGGTCCCAACATTGACATGCGGCTTGGTGCGCTCAAACTTCGCCTTCGCCATTTTCCGGTCCTCCTTAGTTAATAGCTTTCAAATAAAAATGCGGCAAAATATTCCGCTTCTAATATAACTCAAAGCCCACGGCCGGAGTCGAACCGGCGACCACTTCCTTACCAAGGAAGTGCTCTACCGACTGAGCTACATGGGCCTATTTTAACAGCCAAAGATTATAAACACAACTTACGGGCTGTCAATGACTAAATCCAGACCGGCCCTTTGAACTCTATCCTGACCGGCCCACCATGCCCCTTTTATCGCAACTGCGTGACTTCAATCCTAAACCTTTGTAAATTTAGGACTTAACTGCTTCCGTTCCAGCCATCGACCCAACTCAAGCGGGCGATGGGAGTTGAACCCACGCAAACAGCTTGGAAGGCTATTGTGCTACCACTACACCACGCCCGCAAGGGTATTACTTAAAACCCGTATGGACGGGGGAGGGTTCGAACCTCCGAAGGCGTCTGCCAGCAGATTTACAGTCTGCCCCCTTTGTCCACTCGGGAACCCGTCCATGCTACAATTGTCTGAGCCGACAGAGGGATTCGAACCCCCGACCTGAGGTTTACAAAACCACTGCTCTACCAACTGAGCTATGTCGGCACGCATTCATCCAGAATACTTATATCAACTATATCCCCAAAAAACATACCGTCAAGACACACCGCTCACCATTTTCAAACACAAAGAGAGAGTTGGATGCATGTCAACACGGACTGGGGTCGGGTTTGGTGCCTGGGATTGTTTTGGGAAGCGATTCGGGAATAAAGTCTGGAAGGATTTCGGGAATACAATCCGGAATAATTGCGCGTTGGAATCCAGCGATTGAACCTGGAGAAGTTTCTGGAAGCATCACTCAAGGAATATCTCCGAACATTCCGGGATTAGTATTTCCGAGCATTCCCCGATAGAAATCCGGGTTTGAACCCGGAAAAGAACCTCGGTGCAGAAAAGGATTCATTTCCGGGATAATATCCGGGACAAAATCCCGAATACAATCCGGGAACAAAACCGGAACAGAACCAG
>JGI24025J20009_10001276_pt1 | contig 19122 bp, 21 predicted proteins | sample Cruoilmetagenom3_FD_20009 | JGI IMG/M metagenome (IMG submission 20009) | reverse complement strand
CAGGATCGCCAGCGTCATCATCGCCGGACGGGCGAGCGGCAGCCTCACGTACCAGAAAATCTGCAGCCAACCGAGGCCTTCGATGCGCGGGACCTGCTCGATATCGTCCGGGATCGCCCTGAAGAATGGCATCATCGCAAACACGCCGATCGGCACGGCCATGCAGGGCAGGATCAGCGCGTGGTAGGAGTTGTGCCAGCAAAATACGCGAACATCGTTCAAAGTCGGATGGGCACCGCTTGCTCGGGCAGCATCAGCCCGATCAGCGCCACCACGATCAGGACGCGTTTGAAAGGAAAGGTGAGGCGGGCAAGCGCATAGCCGGCGGTGGTTGAGACCATGAGCACGCCAAAGGTCATCCCGAGCGAGACGATCATCGAGTTCAGAAACCACCACGGCGTTTGCCCATGAGTGACCAGGGCGCCGTAGTTCTCGGCCGTGAACGGGATTGGCAACACTCCCAGTGAGGTTGACGACGTCGTGTGCGCCAGGACCTCGTTGGGCTGGAACGAGAGCGACACCACCCAGATCGTCCGCACAAGCCAGATGTAGGCCGGGACGGCAAGCCGGGTCACCAGCCAGTCGTAGCCACGGTTCATTGGTCCGCCTCCTCACGTCCAAGAACGAAGAGCAGCACCGCGACGATGCCAAGGACGACCGCCATGGCACGGCTCAACCGGTTCGTCCGGCGAAGGAAGACGGCCAGGCCGATACCGATCAGCCCGATCGGCCCGTTCAACTGGAGCGTGGGACTTGCCCACCCCCCCAACTCGATGTTCTTGCCTCAGATGACCTTTTGGTAGCTCGCGAACCCGATGAAACCAGAGCCAAGCGACGTCGATTTCTTGGCGGGCATCGGAACGCGCGCGCGCCATGAAGAATGGGACCCAATACCCGTCGAAACGGCCCTCCACTGTGGCGGCCTGAACGGCCGATACTTCGGTGCAGGCCTCAACGGCATGCGCAAAGACAGCGCGTCTGTCCGGCACCATCGCCGCGCCCTCCGACTCCGCAACCGGCACCACACCTGCCCACCGGCACTTCGGGCTATCGCGACCGATCCGGCGTCCCAATGCCCTCACTCAATGTACCCGGACGGCACCCCGCAGCGCGGCGCGCTGGTTTTTGCGAGAGCATCCGATTACACCGGAAACGTGAGGAGGTCAGACAAATCGCGCATGAAGCGATTGTTTCCAGTATGTGGGCAATTTTGGGTTGTACGCCCGGATTGAGCGTTCATACGGTGGGGGAATGGGGCGGAATCAGATCATAGACGAGCTGTTGCGCGAGCTCTCAGAGCTGGCGATGGACGGGTATTACCTGGCCCTCCACGTACGCTTCGCGTCGCCCCTCATGATGTTCCAGACGTTCAATCCGGCCTGGTTCGATCATTACACCCAGAATGCATACGCCTTGCGCGATCCGATCATCGCCTGGGGTGTTTCGCGGACCGGCGCCACCCGCTGGAGCGACATCGATCTGCCCGATCCCTTCGAAATCATGGACAAGGCCGCGAGCTTCGGGCTCCGGTACGGCGTCGTCATCTCCTGCGGGCCGATGACATCACGCACCGTCGCCTCGCTGACGTCGGCAACCCGTGAGTTCACCGAAGAGGAAATCGCAGCCGTCGCCGGCATTGTCCTGCGCCTGCACCATGAAGCCCAGCCCCCCGACCACCTGACCAATGCCGAGATCGAGGCGTTGAAGGTGGTTGGCTCCGGGGAGCGCTATGCCGCCGGCGCCGCACAGCTCGGAATCTCCGAATCCGCGCTCAAGGCCCGCCTGGCGACGGCGCGCAAAAAGCTATTCGCAAGAACCTCTGCCGAAGCCATCCAGCGCGCGAAGGATTACCGGTTGCTCTAGCAGGGCCGGGAATTCTGTCAGCTGCAAGTGCTCCGGGGCCCCAGGCGGGTGTCTTGCGGATAGCTGCTGCAAATTCACCTGGAGGGAAAACAATGCAGACCACGACGCTTTCGTTCGCCAACATACACAACCATGGCGAGCTTTTCGCAAATCTTCTTCGCGCCAGACGGCAAAGCTTCATCGTCCAGAACCGCTGGGATCTGCCCGAGGCGATGGGGATGGAATTCGACCAGTACGACACCCCGGCAAGCCGCTGGGTGGCCGTCCACCAACTTGGCAGGATCTATGCCGGCATCCGGCTGACGCCGACCACGGCCAAGGTGGGGATCTATTCCTACATGATCCGGGACGCCCAGCGCGGGCTGCTCGACTCGATCCCCTCCGATCTGCTCTACGACGAGGCCCCGGTGGCCGAGAACATCTGGGAAAGCTCCCGGGTGTTCGTCGCCCATGACACTCCGGACAAGCTGCGCCGCGTGGTGCACCTGTACCTGATCGACGAGATGACCAAGGCCGCGCGCGACCTCGGCGCGAGCCAGGTGCTGGGGCTGATCTCGGCCAGTTGGCCGCGCTGGGCCAAGCGGCGCGGGCTTGACGCGCATGCGGCTGGTCGGGTGATGGAGATCGAAGGCTCCAAGAACCAGGTCGTGTCGATCAACCTGACCGAAAAGATGCACTAGGCATCCCCTGCCCCGGCCCGGCAGACCCTGCCGGGCCGGGGCTCTCTTGTGAATCTGGCATTATCCCGTGTTTCTACTGGAACACACGCCTCTTTTTCGGTACTGATCCGACATGGACAGAATAGACCGTAAAATCTGCGCCCTCGTGCAAACAGACGCCAAGCGCCCGGCTGCCGCCATCGCCGAGGCGGTCGGCCTGCCGCTCTCCACCACTGCCGACCGGCTGAAACGGCTTCAGGCCAACGGCGCGATCCGCGGCTGGCACGCGGCGCTCGACCCGGCCGCGCTCGGCGCCGGGCTCTGCGCCTTCGTGCTCGTCGACATGGGCTTCGACGGTGAGGCCGAGGCCACCCGAACGCTCGCAGCCTGCCCCGAGGTGCAGGAGGTGCACCATGTCTCGGGGCCACATTCCTACCTCGTGAAGCTTCGGCTGGCGGATATCAAAGCGCTTCAAACCTTCCTCGCGGAGGTGGTCAAACCGCTCCCCGCCGTGACCCGCACCGAAACGATCCTCGCCCTCGATACGGTCAAGGAAACCGCCGCGGTCGCGGTCGCGCCCGCAGGACCGCCCAAGTGATCTGGATCCTGCTCAAGGGTCTTGCCGTGGGCGTTGCCGTGGCCGCGCCCGTCGGTCCGATCGGGCTGCTCTGTATCAAGCGCACGCTCGATCGCGGCTGGGCAACCGGGGTCGCCTCCGGCCTCGGGGTCGCGGCGGCCGACGCGAGCTACGGGTTGATGGTGGCGGCGGGGCTCTCGGCCACCGGGCTTCTGCTCGCCTACGCCACCGCGATGCAGCTGGCCGGCGGGCTGCTGATCGCCTTCCTTGGCCTGCAGTCGCTGCGGGCGGGCATGAGCGATGTCCCGGGCAAGGCAGCACCGGGCGCATCCGGCGGCGGGCTCCTGAGCGCTTTCGCCTCGGCCTATGCCCTCACCATCACCAACCCGATGACCATCCTCGCCTTCGCAGGGCTGGTCGCGGGATTAGGCGCCGCCGCCGCGTCGCAACCCGGCGCGGCTTACGTGCTGGTCGCCGGCGTTTTTTCAGGCTCGCTCCTGTGGTGGGTCTTTCTCGCCTCTGCCACCGCCCTCGCCCGCACCAGGGTCACCGCGAGGGTCACCCGCTGGCTTGATCTCGGCTCTGGCGCGGTGCTGTTGATCTGGGGGCTGCGGATTGCTTGGGGCGCGCTGGCCACGGCCTGACCCAAGCACCGGGGCCCGCTTTTTCTTGGCAGCAATACTCGCCGGGGATCCGGGGGGGCAAAACCCCGGCACGAGACCGGACAGGTCGAACGACGCCCGGAGCCACGCGCACCTTTCGCAACTGGCGCCAGGGCCACCGCGGCCCGCGGGCCGCCCTCTACCCGGTCGACCAGGCCCGGGGCTGGCGCATGCCTGCAATCCGGATCGCCTGGCCCACGTAGCCGTAGGGAAACAGCCGGAACAGCTCCTCCCGCCCCGCCTGCTTGCCCGTGGCCCCGCCGAGGAGTTTCATCGCGAACCGCGCATCGGGCATGACCCCATGGTCGGCCTCTTCCGCCCGGATCCAACGGATCAGCGCCCAGTGCCGCTCGCCCAGATCGATCCCTTCCTGGCCCGCCACGTATTCGGCGAACCCGTCGGTCCAGTCGGCGGGATCGGTGAGATAGCCATGTCCGTCGACCGTGAACTGCTCCCCGTTCAGGAGCGTCAGCTGCGTAGGCACTTCCGCGACAGCGCGCATCTCAGTCCCTCCATTCATGCGGAATTGCAAACTCGCCCAGCGCCTTTTTGACCGCGGCGCGGTCCGCCGCCGGCCCCGCCTCGAGCCGCGCGGTCAGGCCACGCTTCTTCGAATCCATCACCTCGGCGACCTTGGCGTCCAGCCCGGCGTCGGCCAGGGCCGCGTTGAACACCCGGGCGATCGCCTCCTTGCGCAGCTCCGGCTTGAACACCTTGCCGACGGCGGTCTTGGGCAGCTCGTCGACGATCGCGATATGCTTCGGCACGGCGGCGCGTTCGTGGATGTGCTTGGCCGCGAACGCCCTGAGCTCCTCCACCGTCACCTCGGCCCCCTCGACGAGCTCGACATAGACGCACGGCAACTCGCCCGCGAACGAGTCCGGCTGACCGATGGCCCCCGCCATCGCCACCGCCGGATGCGCCGCCAGCGCCTCCTCGATCTCCGCCGGGTCGATGTTGTGGCCGCCACGGATGATCACGTCCTTCGCGCGGCCGGTGATCCAGAGATAGCCGTCTTCATCGAGCCGGCCGAGATCGCCCGTGCGCAGAAACCGGTTCGCCGCATAGAGCCCGCGGTTCTTCGCGGGCTCGGTGTAGGTGTGGCCGACGTAGACGCCGGGGCTCGAGACGCAGATCTCGCCCACCTCGTCGATGCCGCAGTCCTTCAGAACGGTGCCGTCGCCGTCGCAGTGCAATATCCGCACGTCGGTGTAGGGCAACGGCACGCCGACCGAGCCGATTTTCTTCTTGCCCTCACCCATCGGGTTGCAGGAGACGAGGCAGGTGGCCTCGGTGAGCCCGTAGCCTTCGAGGAGCGTGACGTCGGTCGCCTTCTCGAACCGGTTGAACAGCTCTACCGGCAAGGGCGCGGAACCCGACACCACGATCTTTAGCGAGGAGACATCGGCATCGACGGCACGCTGCATCTTGGCGGCGATGGCGGTCGGCACGGTGAGCACGAAGGTTATCCCCCAGCGCTCAACCAGCTTCCAGAAATTGTCGAACACCCCGTCGCCGCGGTAGCCGGCCGGTGTCGGAAAGACGACGTGGCAGCCGTTCGTCAGCGCCGCCATGACCTCAACCTGCACGGCAAAGACATGAAACAGCGGCAGGGCGCAGATCAGCACGTCTTCAGTGTCGAACAGAAGGTTCGTGCCCAGCCAGCCGTTGTAGATCATCCCCGAATAAAGATGCTGCACCACCTTCGGCCGCCCCGTGGTGCCGCCGGTATGGAACAACGCCGCGACCCGGTCGCCGGCGCTGTCGGAAAAGGTGAGCGTGGTGGGCTGCCCGCGCAGCGCCCGATAGAAATTCTGCACCGGCAGCCCATGCGTCGGTTTCACCCGGGGCCGGATGATCGGCACGATCCAGCTTTTCGGGAAGGTCAGGTAGCGGTTCAGATCGACCTCGAGCACGTGCTCGACCGTCTTCGCCTGAGCCACCGCGGCATGGACCTTCTGGGCCACGTCGGTCTTGGGGAAGCCCTTCAACGTCACCACGACCTTGGCCTTGGTCTCGTCGAGGATGGTGGTGATGTTCTCAGCATCGAGCAGCGCGTTGATCGGTGCGACCACGCCGGCGATCGTCCCGCCGATCAGCGCAAACAACGTCTCGTTTGAATTCGGCAGCACAAAGGCGACGGTGTCGGTCTCATTGATGCCGAGGCTCCGAAACAGGTTCGCCGCCTGCACCGCCCGGTCATGAAACGCGGTCCAGGTGAGTGTCTCGGCCCGGTCCTGCGGCCCCGAGGTGATCTGGAAGGAAAATGCCGGACGGGTCCCGTGCGCCGCCACCGTCCGGCTCAGGAGCTGGTAGATGGTCTTCGGCATCTGCCGCGCGTCCCAGGACATTTCGTCCTGGATCCGGTCGCGGTCAGCGGCCTCCAAAAATGGATAGCGCGGCATCTGCTCTTCCCCGTCTGTTGTTCTTCCCTAAGGGAAAGATGGAGAGAAATGCCGCCAGCGGCAAGGGTGGTTGCTACTCGGCCGCCAGCCCTTCGGTGAACTGGAGCCGGGCGAGCCGGGCATAGAGCCCGTCTTCGGCCACCAGGTCGTCATGCGTGCCCTGGGCCACGATCCGGCCCTCGTCGAACACCACGATCCGGTCGGCCTTCTTCACCGTGGCCAGGCGGTGGGCGATGATCAGCGTGGTGCGGTCCTTGGCCATCTCGTCGACCGCGTTCTGCACCGCGCGCTCGCTCTCGGCGTCGAGCGCGCTGGTCGCCTCGTCGAGCAGCAGGATCGGCGCATCGCGCAGGACGGCGCGGGCAATGGCGATGCGCTGCTTCTGGCCGCCCGAGAGCATCACCCCGCGCTCGCCGACGAAGCTTTCGTAGCCGTCGGGAAGCTTCTGGAGAAACTCATCGGCGGCGGCCGCCTTGGCGGCGGCTACCACCTCGTCGTCGCTCGCCTCCGGGCGGCCGAAGCGGATGTTCTCGCGCGCCGTATCGGCAAAGATGACCGCATCCTGCGGCACCAGCGCGATCTGCCGGCGGAAGTCGGCGCGCGACATCGTGCGCAGATCGACCCCGTCGATCAGCACCGCCCCGTCGGTCGGGTCGTAGAAGCGTTGGAGAAGCTGGATGATGGTCGATTTGCCCGCCCCCGAGGGACCGACCAGCGCCACCGTCTCGCCGGGCTCCACATGCAGATGCACATGGTCGAGCGCGAGGTGATCGGGCCGCGCGGGGTAGCGGAAGTTGACGTTGTCGAACAGGATCTCGCCCGCCACCGGCTCCGGGACGGGTTTCGGCGCTGTCGGGTCCTTCACGCTGTCCTCGGCGGTCAGCAGCTCCACCAGCCGTTCGGTGGCTCCGGCGGCGCGTTGCAGTTCCGACCAGATCTCGCTAAGCGCGCCGACGGCCCCCGCGGTCATGATCGCATAGATCACGAATTGCACCAGCGCGCCGATGGTCATGTCGCCCCCGCGCACGTCGCGCGCGCCGATCCAAAGCACGCCGACCACGCCCGTGAAGATCAGAGAGATCACGATCACCGTCATCAGCGCCCGGGTCCAGACCCGGCGCTTTGCCGATTGGAACGCCTCCTCGGTCACCTCCCGGAAGGTGGCCCGTGAGGGCCCTTCGTGGGTAAAGGCCTGCACGGTTTGCACCGACAACAGCGCCTCCGAGGCGTTGCCCGACGACTTGGCGATCCAGTCCTGATTTTCGCGGCCCAGCACCCGGAGCCTGCGGCCAAGCACGACGATCGGCACGATCACCAACGGCACGACCAGCAGGACCAGGCCGGTGAGCTTGGCCGAGGTGAGCAGCAGCATGATGCCCCCGCCGATCAGGATCAGCGCGTTGCGCAGCGCTACCGACACCGAGGAGCCGATCACGCTGAGGATCAGCGTCGTGTCGGTGGTGATCCGGCTCAGGACCTCGCCGGTCATGATCTTTTCGTAAAACGCCGGGGAAAGCCCGATCACCCGGGAAAATACCGCCTCGCGAATGTCGGCCACCACCCGCTCGCCGAGCCGCGTGACCAGGTAGTAGCGCACGCCCGTGCCCAGTGCGAGCGCGACCGCGACGCCGAGGGCGGCAAGGAAATACTGGTCGAGCAGTGCGCTGGCCGAGGTCTCGAACCCGTCGACCACGCGGCGCACGGCGATCGGCAGGATCAGGCTGATTCCGGCGGTGAACACCAAAGCCACCAGTGCGGCCGCTAGAATGAGCTTGTAGGGCCTGAGAAACGGCCAGAGCTCGCCAAGCGCGCCGACGCGTTTCGACTTGTCGCGGTCTTCGGTATCGACCCGTCCCCGTGGCGGCATGTTGGCGCTCCTCACCGGAGCGAAAACGGATCAGACCATGAGGGTCGGATCTCAGGGTTTCGCTCCAACTCCTGATCTGCTGCAGGGTGAGATAACGGCCCGGGGCCGCCGGGGCAAGGTGCGCAACAGTNCGCGCCGAAATTTCGCGGCGTTCGCGACGCGCATTCCGGGGAATGCGAAAGGGAATGCGCAGGAAACGGGTCGATCGGGGCAAGGCGATCTGTTTGCCTCGCGAAAGGAGGCCGACCCGATGTTCGAGATGACCCTTGCCNTGGTGCTTTTCCTGTTTCCCCTCGCCTACAGCCCGGGGCCGGGAAACATGTTCTTCGCCGCGGGCGCTGCCCGCTTCGGGTTTCGCGCGACGTTGCCCGCGAGCGCCGGGTACCACGTCGCGACCTGGGTGGTGACCGCCGCAATCGGTCTCGGGCTGGTGACGACGCTCGAAACCGCGCCTGGGCTGTTTCAGGCGCTCAAACTGGCCGGCGCGGCCTACGTCTTTCGGATCGCGGCCAGATTCCTCGGCGCGGGTGTGGCGGAAGACGCGCCCGACGCGCGGCCCGCGACGTTTCGCGACGGCGCGGTGCTCCTGCTGCTGAACCCCAAGGCCTACGTGATCATCGCGCTGATGTTCACCCAGTTCCTCGACGGCGATGCGGGTTCGGCGCTGATAACGGTGATCGCGATCACCAGCATCTTCACACTCAACAACCTGATTGCCTTCTCGCTCTGGTCCTTGGCCGGCGCGCAGTTGGCGCGCGCCTTCGCTCATGCCGCCAGCGCACGGGCGCTCAACCTGACCTTCGGCGCCATCCTCGCGTCGGTCGCGCTGTGGATGGTTCTGGCTTGAGCCGCCGGGCTCAGCTGCTGCGGCTCTCCTTCAGGAGCAGATAGAGCCCCATCCCCGCCCAGGATCCCCGCCCAGGCGATGATCAGCATACCGGCGATCGCGATCAACCAGACGCGGAGCGGCGACATCGGCTCGATAGCCTGCGCCGCCGCGACCTCCTGCATTTTGTCCCAGCGCCAGAACGCTGCGGCGACCCCGGCAAATGTCGCGGCGGCCACTGTCGTACCCATGTCCTTGCGAGGATGGACAGAATGAACTTTAAGTTCACCCCGCCAGCGCCAAGGGCGAGCGCCCAGACCTGAATCATTCCTCGTCTGGAAGCATCCGCACCGCGCCCTTGGCCGCCGAGGAGGCAAGAAGCGCATAGGCCTTGAGCGCGGTCGAGACCTTGCGGCTGCGCTTCTCGGTCGGGAGCCAGGGCAGCGGTCCCTTGGCGGCGCGGCGTGTCTCCAGCGTGGCGTCGTCGACGGCCAGGTTGATCGTCCGGCCAGGGATGTCGATCTCGATGGTGTCGCCATCCTCGACCAGACCGATGAGCCCACCCTCCGCCGCTTCCGGCGAGGCATGGCCGATGGAGAGCCCCGAGGTACCGCCCGAAAAGCGCCCGTCGGTGAGCAGCGCGCAGTCTTTGCCGAGACCTTTCGACTTCAGGTAGCTGGTCGGGTAGAGCATCTCCTGCATGCCGGGGCCGCCTTGCGGGCCTTCATAGCGGATCACCACCACGTCTCCGGCCGCGACCTGGCCTGTCAGGATCCCCGAGACCGCGCTGTCCTGGCTTTCGAACACCCGCGCGGTGCCGGTGAATTTCAGGATCGTCTCGTCCACCCCGGCCGTTTTCACGATGCAGCCGTTGAGCGCGATGTTGCCGAACAGCACCGCGAGCCCGCCGTCCTGCGAATAAGCGTGTTCGGCCGAGCGGATCACGCCGGTTTTGCGGTCGCGGTCGAGATCCTTGTAGCGGTTTTGGGTCGAGAACGCCTGGGTGGTGCGCACCCCGCCAGGGGCCGCGCGGTAGAAGGTCTCGACGTCCGGGTCGTTCGCCGTCATCACGTCGTACTTGGCGATGGCCTCGCCCAGGCTCGCGGTGTGCACGGTGCTGACTGCGTCGTGGATCATCCCGCCCCTGTACATCTCGCCAAGGATGCCGAAGATGCCGCCCGCCCGGTGCACGTCTTCCATGTGGACCGACTGGACGGCGGGCGCGACCTTGCACAGCACCGGCACCTTGCGGCTGAGCCTGTCGATGTCGTCCATGGTGAAGTTCACCTTGCCCTCGTAGGCGATGGCGAGCAGATGCAGCACCGTGTTGGTCGAGCCGCCCATGGCGATGTCGAGGCTCATCGCGTTCTCGAACGCTTCGAAAGTCGCGATCTCGCGCGGCAATTGCCCCGGCTTGTCCTCTTCGTAATGCGCCTTGGTGATCTCGACGATCCGCCGGCCGGCCTCTTTGAACAGCGCCTCGCGGTCGGCATGCGTCGCCAGCATCGAGCCGTTACCGGGCAGCGCCAGGCCCAGCGCTTCGGCGAGGCAGTTCATCGAGTTGGCGGTGAACATGCCGGAACACGAGCCGCAGGTCGGACAGGCCGCCTTTTCGATCTCGAGCACCTGCTCGTCGGTGTAGCTGTCGTCGGCAGCGGCGACCATCGCGTCGACCAGGTCGAGATCGTGATCGACGATGTCGGAGCTGATCTTGCCCGCCTCCATCGGCCCGCCGGAGACGAAGATCACGGGGATGTTGAGCCGCATCGCCGCCATCATCATGCCGGGCGTGATCTTGTCGCAGTTGGAGATGCAGACCATCGCATCCGCCGCGTGGCCGTTGACCATGTATTCGACGCTGTCGGCGATCACTTCGCGCGACGGCAGCGAATAGAGCATGCCGTCATGGCCCATGGCGATGCCGTCGTCGATGGCGATGGTGTTGAACTCCTTCGCCACCCCGCCGGCCGCCTCGATCTCGCGCGCGACGAGTTGACCCATGTCCTTCAGGTGCACATGGCCGGGGACGAACTGGGTGAAGGAATTGACCACCGCGATGATCGGCTTGCCGAAATCCTCGTCGGTCATGCCGGTGGCGCGCCAGAGGCCCCGGGCGCCGGCCATGTTGCGGCCATGGGTGGAGGTTCTGGAACGATACTGCGGCATGGGTCTCTCCTCGGTCGGTCGCACCTTGTTAGCGCAAGCCGGGCGATGAGGGCAATGCGGGGTGCAGGCATTTCCCCCGCTGACGCGGGCGACCCACAGGGGGGCGCCGCCCCGTCATGCCGGAGGCACGCTTCATGTGTGCATGCCGGAGGCACGCTTCAGGTGTACCTGCCGGAGGCACGCCCCCGGCGTGCCCCCCCCAGGAGTATTTCATCAAGGCAACGCAGGTTCAGGCCACGCCCAGGACCGCCACCGCTTCCCACGGGGCAAGATCGAACCTGCCCCGAAGACTGTCGCGCCGGATGGTTGTCGTGGTCAGGCAGGCGCCGGTGACCTCGCCTTCCGCCGGAACCTGGAAGGTGACGGGTGCGCTTGTCAGGTTGGCCACCATGGTGAGGCGCTGACCGTGCATTTCCCGGGCGTAGGCCCATACCGAGGGATCGTCCTCGGCCAGCGGGATAAATCGGCCTTCGGTGACAATCTCATTCGCCTTTCTGATGGCAATCAAAGACTTGTAGTGCTCAAANACGCCTTCCGGATCGGCCCGGTCAGCCACGACGTTGATCTCGGCGAACGCGGGNTTCAGCGGCAGCCAGGGGGTGCCGGAGGTGAAGCCCGCACCCGGTGCGGCGCTCCATTGCATCGGTGTGCGGGCGTTGTCGCGCCCGTTGGTGTTGGCGCCAGCAAGAAACTCCGCCTCGGACAGGCCGCGGTCCGTCTGGATCGGGAAATTGGTGCGGATCTCGACATCGTTGAACGCCTCGATCCGGTCGAACGCGGTGTTGGTCATGCCGATCTCTTCGCCCTGGTAGATGTAGGGCGTGCCCTTCATCAAATGCAGGACGGTGGCGAGCGCCTTGGCCGAGCGCAGCCGCCATTCGGGGGAATCATNGCCGTATTTCGAGACCGCGCGCGGCAGGTCATGGTTCGACCAGAACAGGCTGTTCCAGCCGTCCTCGCCAAGCGCCAGCTGCCAGGTGTTGAACACCCGCTTCAGGCCCGCGAGGTCGCGCGGGCGCACCCGCCACTTGCCGAACGTCGGATCCCAGCCCTCGAGCACATGGCTGAACTGGAACACCATCGACAGCTCGCCCCGGTCGCGCCCGGTGTAGAGCAGCGCGTCGTCGGGACCGGCCGACCAGGCCTCGCCCACCGTCACCACGTCGCGCCCCGCCAGCGTCTCGCGGTGCATCTCCTGGATGTAGTCGTGCAGGTGCGGCCCGTTGGCAGTGATCTCCGCGTCGATATCCTTGCCGATGAGGTCGATCACATCCATCCGGAAACCGGCGATGCCGCGGTCGAACCATCGGTTCATCATCGCCCAGATCTGGCCCCGGACCTCAGGGTTCTCCCAGTTGAGATCCGGCTGCTTGGGATCGAACAGGTGCAGGTAATACTGCCCGGTGGTGTGATCGAGCGTCCAGGCGGGACCACCGAAATTGCTATGCAGGTCGTCGGGCGGGCCGCCGTCGGTGTCGGGGTCGCGCCAGATGTACCAGTCGCGCTTCGGATCGACGAGCGACGACCGCGCGGCCTGGAACCAGGCGTGCTCGTCGGAGGTGTGGTTCACCACCAGATCCATGACGATTCCGATACCGCGGCGGCCCGCCTCGGCAATCAACCGGTCCATGTCGTCCATCGAACCGAAGACCGGGGCGATGGCATCGTAGTCGGAAATATCATAGCCGTTGTCGGCCATCGGGCTCTGGTAGACCGGCGACAGCCAGATGAACCCGACGCCGAGATCCGCGAGATGGTCGAGCTTCGAGATGATGCCGGGGATGTCGCCGACCCCGTCGCCATTCGAATCGCAAAAAGACCGGGGATAGATCTGATAGGCGACCGCGCTTTGCCACCAGGGGGTCTTGGACATCGGCGATTCCTTCTGCTCGGCGCCCCCTGTTAGCGTGAACGGCGGCGTCATGGTAGGCCTGCCGGATCACAGCGGGGAGAGATCCATGGGCGCGCCGATCGCGCGCCTCGTTGGCGCCACCAAGGGGCAGTCCCGCCTGACCTCAGAGCGCCGCGAGGATTGGCGGCGCGCCGGTCCTTTCTGCGACGGCTGGCCGATCAACCACGCCATCGGTGCGCTGGGCGTGCTCTGGGCCGCGGGCGGCAACGATTGGTTCGGCGCGGGCGTCTGACGGTTCGAGGCCGCGGGCTTAGCGCGGGGCAAGGCGTTTCGAAACGCCTTTTTCAAGGGTCTTCAAAGACCCTTGGCACGCGGTTTCGAAACCGCGTCCGCGCCGGGGTGCGACGTGGTGTTCAAGACAACCCGCTACGGGGGCATGCCTCGCGGGCCGCCCCCTACCCCACCTGCCGCCAGTGGCACCAGACGCCGCGCACGACCGGTGTGCCTGGACCCGCCCGACCCGCACGAGATCGCCGTGGAGCCCTTCGACGATGCGGCCACGGTCGCGCAGGACCGCGGCCTCGGCCCGGTTTGCGTTTACGGTGGCGATGGCGCGCGGGACGTCATCCCAGAGGTCGGCCAGCAGGAAGGCCGATGACATCAGCGCCGACGGCACGTAATCCGACGAGACGATGTCCAGTTTCCCCTGCTCGGCGAGGTCCCTGGCCGCGACATTGCCCGAATGCGAGCCACCGCGGATGAGGTTGGGCGCCCCCATCATCACTTTGAGGCCGTGGTCGTGGCAGGCCCGCGCGGCCTCGGCGGTGGTCGGGAACTCGGCGAGCCGGATGCCGTAACCCGACGAGGTCGCGACAGGCTCGGCGGTCGTGCTCTCATGGCTCGCGAGCACCGCGCCGAAGCGCTTCGCAGCCGCCACGGCCCCGGCTTCGTGGGCGTCGCCGAAACGGGCGCGCAGGCCCTTCAGGTTCGTGACATGGTCATCGAACTGGCCATCGGTCATGCTGTGTTTGCCCTGGACGTGCATTCTCATCTTGGAGATGTCACTGAACTGGCGCTGGCCGGGCGTGTGATCCATCAGGCTCACGATGCCCACACGGTCATCGGCACCGAACTCCTCGATCTCCGCGATCAGCGTCTCCGAGCAGACCTCGGCGCGCAGGTGCAGGTAGTGGTTGGTCCTGAGCGCCCCCGCGTCGCGGAGCGCCCAGAGCTCGGAGGCGAGACCGCGGGCGTTTTTCGGGCAACGGGCAGTCTTGGCCGGGATAGAGCCCACGCGCATCGCGACGAACACCGTCGTGATCCCGGCGCTGGCCAACTCGCCGTCATGCGCGAGGATCGCGGCCGCGTGCGGCCAATCGACCCGCGGTCGCGGCTGGATATGGCGTTCGAGATTGTCGGTATGCAGCTCGATCAACCCCGGGATCAGCATGTCGCCGCCGAGGCGATGGCGCCGGCGACGGCGGTACCGCCTTGGTCGACCCGCGCGATCCGGCCCTCGGTGGCGGTCACGGTGCCGTGGACGACCTCCTGCGCAAGGACCATCAGGGCATTGGTGAGGATCGTGTCGGTCATGGCATTTCCTCATCTGGTCCGGCCCCTTGGCGCGGCAGCGGCCCAGGCGGGATATCAGCGGTGCCCCGCAAGATGTCGAGAAGCGCGCATAATGCGGTTTCAAGATCGCCAGAATTGTCTAATTCGAACAATTCCAGCCCCAATGGCAGCGGCACCCGTGCGCGTTGAAGCCTTTTTTCGATTTCTGCGGCAGATTCGCGCCCACGCGCCAGCAACCGCTGGCGCAGCACATCTGGCCGGGCGGTCACATGGACGACCTTCAACTCCGGGAAAGCCCGCACCGCTTCGGCGAGGGCCCCGCGCGAGCCGTTGAACAGGACTGTTCGGCCATCGGCAAGCATCCCGCGCACATCCGCGGGGATACCGTAGGACAGCCCGTGCGCCCGCCAGTGAAGCACGAAATCGCCAGCGGCGAGACGACGCGCAAACTCCGCCTCGCTGACAGCCTCGAAATCCTCGCTCCCGGCCGCCGCGGGCCGGGTGATGACCCGGCGCACGAGGTGCACCCGCGGATCACGCGCCCGGGCCGCTTCCATCAGCGTGTCCTTGCCCACACCGGAGGGGCCGACGATGGCGAAGAGCCCGGACATCAGGCGGCGCGCGCCGGCGCAACGGCGGAAGCGTCGCCCTCGCCGGTCGCACCCCGGGCGCGCGCCGCGGCGTCGTGTGATATCCCAACTGGGACCGCGCCGCGTGCCTTCGCCACATCGATGAGGTGCCGCACCGTGTCGCGTTTGGCGGCGTCGAGCGACGCGGCGGGCTCGTCGAGCCGCATCGCCGGACAGGCCTGCGCGAAGCCCCGCGCGACAGTGACGCGCTGCTGTTCGCCTCCGAAAAAGGTGGTGGGCGAAAGCCCGCAGGGGGGAGCGGGGATATCGAGACGGATCAACCGCTGTTCGGCCCTTTGCAGGGCCTCATCGCGGCTTGTCCCGGCCACACGCAGCGGTTCCGCCAGATCGTCGCGAGTGGGCCCCCGCGGTACTGCCCGCAGGACCTGGCTGGCATTTCCCGGCGTCTCGCGCCGGAGCTCCGGGATCTCGCGCGGCTCCGCCTTGACCACGTCGACCCCGCCCACCACGATCGTCCCTCCGCGGCCCGGCGATTGCCGCAGATCATCCGCATCAATGTCGATCGGCCGGCACCGGACGTGCCGGTGAGCGCCACGCATTCGCCGGGTGCCGCCCGGGGGTCCGCCCATCTCAACACCCGGGTCACCGCGCCACACGGGTCGTGCAGCATGAAGCTCTTGGCCACTCCCGAAGGCTCGATTATCGCGGTTTCCCATCCTCTAGAGCCATTTTTTCCACTTGAAGAACAGGTAGGTCAGCGCAGCCGACATTCCCATGAGCACTATCGCGGCCGGATAACCCCAGGCCTGGCCGAGCTCCGGCATCACCCGGAAGTTCATCCCGTAGATCGAGGCCACCAGCGTCGGCGGCATGAACAACACAGCGACCACCGAAAAAATGCGCACGGTCGCGTTCTGCGCGAGGGTGATATGGCCCAGGGTCGCGTCGTCGATCAGGCTGATCCGGGAGGCGACAAAATCGGCATGCACGCCCAGCGCCGCGATGTCGCCCTGCAGCGCGCGGATCGTCTCGATGTGATCTGCGCTGTCCGGCTTGGCTTTCAGGGTCTGGCCGAAGAAGGACAGTGCACGTTCCATCGTGAGCAACCCGAGCCGGACGCGCCCGAGCCGCTCGCCCTGCCGGCCGATGGTCTGCAACGCGCCGCGCAAAAGCGCGGTTTCGTGTTCGGATCCTTCGCTGAACACCTTGGCTGAAAGCGCGTCGAGGGTCTGACCGATGGTTTCGAGGATGTCGGCGAACCGCGCGATGATTTCATCGGCGAGGGCCAGGAAGGTGCCGACGACCGTGGTCGTTTCGAACGCTTCCCGCCCGATCCGGTCGGGGAAGGTCTCGAACGGGCGCGGTGTGTGATAGCGCACGGTAACAAGCCGCTTGGCGCAGACGACGAATGTAACCGGCGCGAGCACCGCCGTCTCTTCATCGGTCAGGCCGGGCAGCACCACGGTCATGTAGTCCTTCCCGCCCTCCCGGTAGAGCCGGGAAGACAACTCGATCTCTTCCATCTCTTCTATGGTCGGCAGGGCGACACCAAGCGCCTCGACCGCGGCGGTCTCTTCGGGCAGCGGTGAACACAGGTCTATCCAGACCGCGTCGACCAGCCTCGCTCCAGAGGCGAGACGGGCGAGACGGCCGGCGCGGTTTGTGAACGTGTAGAGCATGGGCGCGAGCCTAGACCTGCAGCACCGAGGACACCAGAAGCTGGGTGACCGAAAGCCGCGGGTCGTCGGGCACCAGTTCGGTGAGCCCGGCCGCGACCCCGTCGCCCGTCCTTCGTCACCATCAGTCGGGCAGCGCAGCCGCACGGCCGCACGGTCATCGGTAACGATGCGCACGATGACCCATCTCGCGCAGGTGCCCTTTCAAAAGGACGAGGCGCCACGCCTGCGCGCTGACGTCGCGCCCGCCGGCGGGCTCATCCATGAACACGAGCCGGCGGGCGGAGACCCGATTGCGCGCGATCTGCTGGCGTTGTTGCTTTCCGCCGAAAACCGGCGCGCGGACGGTCGTCGGCCCGCGTGGCGCGGCGGCGCAGAGGTCGTGGGGGCGATCTGCCCTGGGGTCTTCGAACGACCATGCGTTGAAACCGGGACTGACCGCCTGTGGGTGGGGCGGCACCGCGCTGATCCGCGGCTCGCGCCCGGCTCGAGAAACCGGAGCGGCTCCGGGATCCGCACCTGGTCGACGAGGATCTGCCGCTCGGTCGGTGGCGTTTCGGGGGTCCGGTGGCGGACTTGGGTACATTGACCCCGGCCGTGGGCTCGATGGTCGCGACACCCGCCGTCCGTTCGAAGAACATGCCGATCGAGATGGCATCGGTGGTGTCGTCCATCCACTTGGTCGATCACCTTGAACTTCGCTTCGGGCGCGAGACAGGCGGCCGAGACCCGCACGCCGCCGGTGCCCCAGCCGTAGGGCATCGGGGTTTCACGGTTGGCAAACGGCACCTGCTGGCCGGGGCTGGCGATGCCGTTCAGGATCGCCCGGCGGATTTTCCGCTTCGTTCGCTCGTCGGGATAGGCGAAGATGCAATCGGTTCTTTGTACCGGCTCAGGTATGAAAGTGCCGAGCGGGCGGCAGCGAGATGCTGGTCTTTCGAGAGGCAAAAACAGTGATTGAATGGTCTTCGAGCGGTGGATGGCAGGTGAGCTATTTCGGCCTTGCACTGGTCGTCGCATTGATCGCGTTTTCGATCTGGCGCAACCGGGTTCGTCGCAAGAGCCTCAGGCGGCGCGAAGACGGGTGGTATGTCTGGGCCGAATGGCATGGGGGCGAGCGAAGTTCGCCGAATGATCCTCGCGAAGCCGGTGGCGACTGGGACAGCGACGGCGATGGTGGCGATGGCGGAGACCAGGCTCAGTGTAGCGGCCTCCCGGCGTCGCTCGCCCTTCGGCCTGCCGCCTGAGCATGCACACCGGGTCCGGCTCCGACTGGAAGTCGACGTAATGCGGCAGCTTGATGTGTGCCGGAAAGCCCGTGGCCTGAAGGCCGTCGGCGTGGCTGAGGATGAAGTCCTCATCCTGCACCCGTGCGCCCTGGTTGTCCTCGCCAAGCTCCCCCGATCGGCCAGCGCACCAGCACCTGGCCCTGGGCGCATCCTTGAAGGTGGCCGAGATCCGGCGATCGCTGGCCATGGCGCCGGCGCCCATGGGCCCGGAATGACCGGTCCGCGGCAGCGTGGTGCGATCGGCGCGGATCAGGAAGATCGCCTCGACGAGATCGCCGCGCGCCTGCTTGATCGCGCCTGCGGCAAGCTCCGCGTCATAGAGCGAGCCTTCGGCCATTACCCGGTTGACGGGCGCGCGTGAATTGCGCGCGGATCTGGGCGACGGCGCGCTCGGCGACGGAGGTGTGGCCCCGGCGCGCGCCCGCGAGTCAGAGATGCGCGCGCTCGGTGGTGCGCTTTCCGCTCCTTGCGGCGAGATACATCAGGCGTCCTCTACAGGTGTCCTGCGCGCAAGCGCGGCCACCCGGTCGCCCGCGGTGAAGAAGAAACAGAGGCCAAGCAGAAACAGCGCCCGGTTGGCGCAGAAGGCGGCGATCTCGGGCAGGTCGAGCCGGGCCAGCGTCTCGATACCGGGACGCGTGAGGCGCGGACCCTCGGGGCTCAGGCTCAACGCCGTCTCAACGGATTTGAGCGTCGCCGAACGGTCCGGATACTCCGACGTGCCCATGAGGCAGGCACCGAGCGGCGACATCCTTTCTCAGCCGCCAAGTGTGACCATCGCCGCATGCGCCGTCGCGATCGGCGCCCCGAAATTGACAACCACCCAGTCGCGGCGTTCGCGCCTGTCGCACCGGGGCCCGGGGGGACCTGGACGCAGCGAGCAAAGCGGTCGCCGGTGATCTCGCCATCCTCGCGCGGCAAACCGCGCCTCGCCCGGTTTCGCCACTTCGGAACGCCGTTTCTCACCAGTGAAGCGGAAGAAACCGCCGGTATCGTCCAGGGTCAGGCGGGCGGCGCCAGCGTGTTGATCGTCGGCGTCCGCGCGAAGCCGTCGAAATCCATGTCGAGCGGGTCCTGGCGGGCGGGTCCTGGCGGGCGGGTCCTGGCGGGCGGGGCCG
>JGI24025J20009_10001273_pt1 | contig 19144 bp, 17 predicted proteins | sample Cruoilmetagenom3_FD_20009 | JGI IMG/M metagenome (IMG submission 20009) | reverse complement strand
ACAATAGCATCAGTCATCTTACAGACCCGCGCCATTTCCCTGACATCGCTCACGCGCACAATATCAGCGCCCTTAGAAATAGCAATAGCTACAGTAGCAGCGGTTCCCTCTAATCTCTCCTCCGCAGGGAGGTCAAGCACATAGCCTATGAAGGACTTGCGCGAAGTGCCAATAAGGACAGGCAAAGCCAGTGTTTTGAGTTCTTCCAGGCGCCTCAGAATTTCCAGATTTTGCTCCTGTGTCTTACCAAAACCAGGACCGGGGTCAACGATGATGTTCTCTTCTGGTACACCCAGGGATAAAGCCTTCTCAATAGCCTGGCGCAAATCCGCAATAACCACGGACATAACATCAGGAAAAGTAATATCATGATGGGGAGAAACATCACGCTGGTTGCTCATCAGGATAATTGGCACTCCTTTTCGGGCAGCCAGTTCAGCCAGTTTCGGCTCCAGCTTCAGCCCCCAGATATCATTTATCATATCGGCGCCGGCATCCAGAGCATTTTGAGCTACTTTGAGCTTGTAAGTATCCACACTCAAAGGCAAAGATATCACTCCTCTCAATTTTTCCATGACGGGAATGACGCGGCTCAGCTCCTCATCAACAGAGATTGGACTGGAGCCGGGGCGTGTGGATTCACCCCCAACATCAATTATATCTGCTCCTTCCTCAACCATTTGTTTTGCTCTGGCTACTGCTGCGCCAACATCGCTCAAGCCATCACCAGAGAAGGAATCCGCAGAGACATTGATGATTCCCATGATGTAAGTTTTCTTGCCCCAGCGGAAAGTCCTGCCTCCACACTGAGTAACCCCGGGTTCAGAAGCCAGCATACTATTGATTATAACAGAGAAAATTATTAAAATAACAAAATGGTGTGAAATGGAAATTGAAGATAGATTAACGGAGCTAAACAAACTAAGAGAAGAAGCCAGCCTGGGCGGTGGCATCAAGCGAATTGAGGCACAGCATGCCAAAGGGAAGCTCACCGCCAGAGAGCGAATAGGCCTTTTATTCGATCCTGAGACTTTTGAAGAAGTTGACCCCTTTATGACCCATCGCTGTATCAACCTTGGCATGGATAAGAAGCATCACCTGGGGGATTCGGTCATTGTCGGCTATGGCAAAATTAACAACCGTCTGGCTTTTGCTTTTTCTCAGGATTTTACCGTCTTCGGGGGAACGCTGTCAGAGGCAGCAGGTCAGAAAATATGCAAAGTAATGGACATGGCCGCCAGGGCTGGTGCTCCTTTTGTCGGCATCTTCGATTCCGGAGGAGCCCGCATACAGGAAGGAACAGATAGCCTCCACGCCTGCGGAGAGATGTTCATTCGGAATACGAGCTATTCCGGTGTAATTCCCCAGATTTCGGTTATTCTAGGTCCTACCGCAGGAGGGGCTGTTTACTCTCCCGCTCTCACGGATTTTGTCTTCATGGTTAAAGGGGCAGGTCAAAGTTTCATCACCGGCCCGAATGTTGTTAAGGAGGTAATGTGGGAGGAGGTCAGCGCAGAGGAGCTGGGCGGAGCTCATGTGAATGCCATCAAAAGCGGCAACGCTCATTTCGCAACTGACAGCGAAGAAGCGTGCTTTCAATTGGTGCGCAAGTTTTTAAGCTTTCTTCCGCAAAACTGGAAAGAAAAACCAGCGGTAGTGGATAACAACGATGACACTCAGCGAAAGAATGAGGATTTATCTCACATTGTGCCCGGCAACCCCAGCAAGGCATACGATATCAGGAGAGTTGTCAAGAAGGTAGTGGATAACGGTGATTTCCTGGAAGTTCAGGAAAAATTTGCCCACAATGTTGTTGTGGGGTTTGCTCGAATGGGAGGACGAAGCGCCGGAATCATAGCCAATCAGCCCATGCATTTAGCTGGCGTTCTCAATATCGATGCCTCTGACAAAGCAGCACGGTTTGTCCGTTTCTGCGACTGCTTCAACATCCCACTGGTGACTTTTGTTGATGTGCCCGGTTATATGCCAGGAACTGAACAGGAGTTTGGAGGCATCATCAGACATGGAGCCAAGGTTTTATTCGCCTATTCTGAAGCTTCCGTGCCCAAGATAAGCGTTATACTCCGCAAAGCCTATGGAGGGGCTTACATTGCCATGAGCAGCAGGAGCCTGAAAAGCGATATTTGCTACGCCTGGCCCAGCGCAGAGATTGCCGTATTGGGTCCTGAGGGAGCTGCTGACATCATTTTCCGCGATGAAATTGCAAAGGCACCAAATCCAGAGGAAAGAAGAAAGGAANTGATTCAGGAATACCGAAATAAATTTGCCAACCCTTATCTCTCAGCAGCGAGAGGTTATCTTGATGATGTAATTGACCCCAGAGAAACGCGCTGCAAGATAATCAAAGCTCTGGAGATGCTTGAGGGCAAAGAAATCGCCAATCCCCCGAAGAAGCACAGTAACATTCCACTGTAAGTAATGGTGATGAGTGAAAAGTGACGCATCACGCATTACGAGTTGCACATTAAGTATTTGATGGGTAAGACTTTAGCAGAGAAAATCCTGGCAAACAAAGCGCCAGGGGTAAAAGCCGGTGATATCGCTGTCATTGACCTCGATCTGGTATTCCTTCAAGATACCAGTGGTCCTTTAGTTATCACACAATTAAAGGAAAGCGGCTTCGGCAAAATAGCCATGCCGCAAAAGGCTGTTATTTTCCTCGACCACGCTGCTCCGAGCCCCAATAAAGAACTTTCCAATGACCATGTTCTATTGCGGCAGGCTGCCCAGGAAACTGGCTGCTCGATTACCCGCGTGGGTGATGGAATATGTCACCAGTTGGTATCCGAGCATTTTGCGAAACCCGGAGATGTCATCATTGGCTCCGACTCTCACACAGTCACCGCTGGCGCCCTATGCGCCTTCGCTACCGGAATGGGCTCAAGCGATGTGGCAGCAGGATTAGCACTGGGGAAAACCTGGTTTCGTGTGCCTGAGAGCTTCCTGATCAATCTTGAAGGCAGCTTCCCCAAAGGAGTCACGGGTAAGGATTTGATTTTATATCTCATAGGCAAAATTGGAGCTGACGGCGCCACCTATAAATCCCTGGAGTTTAGTGGCGGAGCTTTAGCTGAGACAAATATGTCACAGCGTTTAACCATAGCCAACATGGCAGTGGAAGCTGGAGCCAAGGTCGGCCTGTTCCCCAGCGACGAGATTACCAGAGAATTTCTGAAGGAGCAAGGGCGGGAAAAAGACTACCACGCGATCTATTCTGACGCCGAGGCGAATTATGAAAAGATTATCGCCATGAACTTAAAATACCTTGAACCAATGCTTTCTTTCCCTCATACAGTAGATAATGTATTCCCGGTCGGAGAGGCAAAAGGGACCAAAATTCAACAGGTATTTATTGGCACCTGTACCAATGGGCGTATTGAGGACCTGGCTATAGCTGCCAATATTTTAAAAGGCAGAAAAGCTCATCCAGCCACCAGATTGCTTATATGCCCAGCATCACGCAGCATTCTCATACAGGCAGTGAAGCTGGGCTATATTGAAACCCTAATTGAGGCCGGCGCAGTTATCTTACCACCGGGCTGCGCTGCCTGCCTTGGGCTTCATCAAGGAGTGCTGGGTGATGGTGAGATTTGTCTTTCCACCGCCAACCGCAATTTCAAGGGGAGGATGGGTAACCCCCAATCTTTCATATACCTGGCCAGCCCAGCCACAGCCGCTGCTTCAGCTATAACAGGAGAAATAACTGATCCCAGGGAGTTTTTATGAAGATATTGAGAGGAAAAGCCATTAAATTGGGGGATGGTATTTCCACAGACGATATCATTCCTGGCAGATACGCTCACCTGAGAAGCAACCTGCCTGAGCTTGCCAGGCATACCCTGGAAGACGCCATCCCTTCTTTTACTTCCAGAGTAAAGCCCGGCGATTTCCTCGTCGCCGGTAAAAATTTTGGGCTGGGCTCCAGCAGAGAACATGCTCCTATAGTAATCAGGATGTCGGGCGTAAGCGCCATTCTGGCTAAATCAGTGGCCAGAATCTTCTTCAGAAACGCCATAAACCAGGGAATGCCAGTAGTACTGTGTGATACCGATAAGATCAACGATGGTGACGAACTAGAAATGAATTTAGACAGCGGTGCGGTTACTGACTCGACCTCCGGCAGCAAGATAAGCTTCAGCAAAGTGCCGCCATTCATACTTGCCATCCTCGAAGAAGGTGGGCTCATCCCCTATATTAAGAAGCACAAAGACTTCATTATTGCAGCAAAACAGCATACCGAGAATAACGAAGAAAAAATAGAATAATTGCGATTTCAGGAGACTTTCTATGAAACACAGAGTGACTTTCATCCCTGGTGATGGCATTGGCCCTGATGTAGCCAGGGCTACTCAGAGAGTGCTGGAAGCTACCGGTGTCCAGTTTCAGTGGGACACAGCTATCATAGGCAACGATGCCATGGAGAAATTTGGCACACCTCTTCCTGATGAAGCTCTGGAATCCATAAAAAGGAACAAGGTCGCCATCAAGGGGCCGGTGACCACGCCCATAGGAAGTGGCTTCAGAAGCGTCAATGTGGCTTTGCGCCAGAAACTCGACCTCTATGTTTGCCTGCGCCCCTATAAAACATATCCCGGCGTCAAGACACCTTACACAAATGTGGATATCGTGGTGGTCAGAGAAAATACCGAAGACCTTTACGCTGGCATCGAGTTCGCCAAAGACGACATTGAAACGATGAAGTTGCTCGATCTGGTCTTTGATGCCACCGGCACAAAAGTAAGAAGGGATTCTGCCGTAAGCTTGAAGGTGATATCCCAAACAGCGAGCAGGCGAATCGTTAAGTTTGCCTTCGATTATGCCAGAAAGAACAGCAGAAAAAAGGTTACTGCAATCCACAAAGCCAATATACTCAAATTTTCCGACGGGCTTTTCCTGGACACTGCTCGTGAGGTAGCCAGAGAATATCCCGATATAGAATTCACCGATATGGTTCTGGATGCCACCTGCATGCAACTGGTAAGGAAGTCCCAGCAATTCGATGTCCTGGTATTGCCCAATTTTTATGGAGACTTCATCTCTGACCTCTGTGCTGGACTGGTGGGCGGCCTGGGGCTAGCGCCCGGAGCCAACATAGGAGAGGAAATAGCTGTTTTTGAACCCACCCACGGGAGCGCTCCTAAGTATACCGGACAAAACAAGGTGAACCCTATGGCAACAATGCTCTCCGGCGTGATGATGCTGCGCCACCTGGATGAAAAAGATGCCGCAGACAGACTGGAAGGAGCTATAGCAGAAGTTATCGCCCAGGGCGAGAGCCTCACCTACGATTTAAAGCCTGATGGTCCTGTGGGAACAAGCCAGGTGGCCGATGCCATCATAGAGAAGCTGAAATAAGGGGTAGGGAGCCTTCCTCCAGATAATAAAAAGCTTGCCCATCACCTGCTAAAGCGGATATATGAAGCGCTCATNTTATTCTAATAGCTAACTTACCTTGAAACCTGAGTATATCTTCCCGAAGTCTATGCCAGCGGCAATTTTNCCCCTGTACCGTTTCTTTATATCACTCTGGGCCTGCTCAAGCTCTCTGGAAGCTATCCCGCTCCTGATTGCCAGATAGGCTTCAAGGAAAGCAGCAAGGTTATCCACCGCTCTAACCAGTTCNCCATCTCTGGGGTTAAACCTATCCTCATTGAATTTCTTGCTGATTTCATCCGAGCTCCTGCTTTNCATCCTGCCATTTACATGAATCACACTCTCGAATTCGTTCTCGGTGAACATCCTCATATCCTGATGCCAGGCATCTGGAATCAAGCCATATACTTCTTTCTCCATTTGCTCTTTTTCATATTCCTTTATCAGGTTATCCAAGCCCTCCACAGAATGCTTCACCGGAGAAATGATATCCCTGGTAAGAGCTTCTGGCAGGTCGTGGAATAATCCCGTGAAATAGTTATTGATACACCTTCTCCCGCATGCTCCTATCTGAAGGGAGAACAGATATGACACTATGGCGACAATCAGCATGTGCCCCAGGACAGATGTCTTGGGAATCCTGTACACATGATTCCATCTCAATTGAAACCTTAGCAGCCCACAGAGGTCAGCAAACTTCCTGAGCTGAGGATACAGAGCCAGTCCCTTTACTCCCTTAACATCATAATACTCCTGCTGGCGAGCCTGCAGGTCCGCTTCTATATCCACCATACCAAAGCCCCGGGGATTGGCACGCTGGATGATGTCAAACTCCCATTTGGTGGCATAAAAATGCGCCGCTCCCAAAATCCTTTTGTTGATGTCATCACCAGGATCTCGGAAATATTCCTTGAACCTTCTGCAGAAGCTCTCACCCAGAGGAGATATGGCTTCTTCCAGTTCCTTATATACCCAGTCGTTCAGCTCTGCATACCTGTCTTCGTTCTCTTTTATCCTGTAGAAAACCTGCGGCTTCAAATCGGTGAGAACGAGGCGCTGTAAAAATTCGAACAATCCACCCTCGATAATTTTTACCCAGCTGAAGCCTTGATTCCTCTGCTCGCTCTCTTCTTCGAACTTGCCCAGCATATAGGCAATTATCATCTTGTGCGCCTGCTTATCCAGCTCTGTTAATTCTACGGGGCGTATCTGGTCATTCCACCGCTGCATGTAGGCTGCATCGTGAATTCTGGTCAACAATTCGTTGCTTATCCTGATATTCATTATCCTTCCCATTATAAACCATGCATCAATAAATGGGATAACACCCTTATAATTGCTTTCCCGGTGATCAGGATAGCTGGAGACACTTCCCCAGCAAGCACAGAGCAAATTCAATTTGGGAAAGACCAGCATTTACAAAGCGTGGGCAAGAACTTACAATTGCAAAAAAGGAATGGTGAGCAATGACGAATGAAAAAAGGATTAAACCAATGCCCAGGGCTATTTACAAAATCAACATGTGGTCGTACAAGATCTGGGATTTATTTCAGAATCCCAAAAGATATCTGGAGGGAATTCCCTTAAGAGAAGGGATAACGGTGATTGATTATGGATGCGGGCCAGGCCGCTATACGCTACCAATAGCAAAATCTGTAGGACCTGAAGGTAAGGTTTTTGCCGTGGACATTCAACCCCTGGCTGTCAAGACTGTCAACGAGAAAGCAGCCAGGCAGGGTCTAACAAACGTGGAAGCAATTCTGGTCGATTCTTATAATACAGGCATTCAAGAAGCAAGCATTGACATGGTTCTCCTCATAGATATACTTCCCATAATCAGGGATCGCGATGCTCTCTTTCAGGAGATTTACCGACTACTAAAATCCGATGGACTTCTCTTTATAAAACATGGACGTATAAAAATGTCAAGAACAAGGGAAATTGTGGAAAGCACCGGCTTCTTCACAGTAACAGAATGTCGAAGCCATAAGATCATAGTTGCTCCTATTAAGCAATGAGGCAGCAATAAGTTTGGAAAAGGTAAGCATATGTATATCAATGCCTATGCGGTTACCATAGAGAAGGTGAAACGCTCCATAGAGTCACTGCTAGGCACACCACTGAGTTTGAGACAAATCTGCCTTGGGAAAAGTTTGGCTGTGTTTCTGCCCAGTGTAATTCTAGGTCTGGTATTCACCTTTTGCAGCATAGCCGGCGTAAATCAGTTCTTCACAGTTCCCAAGATGGGGCACTTCATTATGCCTGGCGCAGCACCGCTGGCAGCAACACTGGTAGCTGTGCCACTTATCGTCTTTTTCCTATCCTCTCTGTTGATAGCAATCCAACTGATAATAACCAGTATACGCTGGGTAAATGCTGCCATTATCGGCTTGATATTTGCCATCGGCTTTGGGCTTTCCCCTAGCTTAAGATTTGGTTCTGAATCCTGGAGTATTGTCTTCTTTTCCCTGGGAATTGCCATTGCTTTTGCTTTACTCACAGTTTATCTCTCCCGCCGGGTCACCAAGGAAAGAATTGTACTCAGCAGTAAAGGATAAAATGCAGCAAAGAACAAAGGCAGTAAGGAGTTAAGCTAGCATGGACTGGGCACAATTTATCTCCAGCATTTTAATAGCTGTTTTTGCCATCGTTGGCACGGTCATAGCTATTCGCAGGAGGAAAAAATCCGGACCAGAGAAACGAGAGGAATTTTACCAGCACCTTAAAGGATTGGGAATACAGGCATCCTTAGTGGAAAGAAATGACCAAAGGGAGAAAATTGGCATCNGTCGCGGTACGGGACAAAAGTCTGAGGGATTCATCATGCTGGGAAATTCCAATATAGACTTTATTAATATCATCAGCATAGCCAGCCAGTATGGAGTAAATTATTTTCTCGATTATCTAATAGAGAGTCCGAGGCTGGAGGGGAAGAAATCATGGGGGAAGATCAGGCTGAAGAAAAAGAAAGACAGGCTCTTTCGGGGTAAAGTCGTTGGCATAGAATGGAGGGGAGCAAGCCCCTTGACCCAAAGGCTCAACTTCGACTATCGCTTAGAAGGCATGCTCTTAGCCACCTCCTTTAAGGGAAACATCGAACTTGTTCTTGAACCAAAGTGGAAGTATACACGAATCCGAACCCAGTATTTTTTGCTAACCCGTGATTTATTCACCGCCATAGATTTGATCGCCAGAGACATCCGGCTGGAATATGGTCGGCGACGTTCTACGGCTCATGTGGCAAGGGATAGATAAAGAAATAGGTGAGCACGGCAGCGATGCTTTTAGCATCGCATATTTCACCTGAAGCTATAAGCTGCAGAGCTTGAGCCTTATTAACACGGGCTACTTCAATGCCTTCTGTATCTTCAGCTACAAGGCGGCTGGGTGTAAGGTCTGTAGCCAAGTAGCAATGTAAGTACTCTGTGCCATATCCCGGGATGGCATAGAATCCCCCCAGCTCGACTATCCTGCCAGGCAAGTAGCCAATTTCTTCCTGTAATTCACGGCGGAGGGCGGCAACGGGCTCCTCACCNGGCTCGATACCACCTGCAGGCACCTCTAAAAGGAACTTCCCCACAGAGTGACGAAACTGGCGAACCAGGAGAATGTTATCCTGCTCATCAACAACGACTGCAGCTATGCAATCGCCGTGTTCTACTACCTCTCTGGTAGTTAACATACCATTTGATTTTTCCACAGTATCAATGTGTAGATTCACTGCTCGTCCGTGATAAATTTGCTGTTGAGATAACATCTTCTCTGGAGCTGACATAATCCTGTTATTCCAATCTATGGATAAGGGCTACTGCATCGCAATTAGGAAATTTGGGGCAAGAATAGCATTCCGACCATACCTTGTGTGGCAGCTCCATCTTATCAATCAGCGAGAAGCCAAGCTTTTCAAAAAAGGCTGGACTGTGAGTAAGGCAGAAGACCGTAGCTATGCCCAGTTTATTTGCCTCATCAAGACAAGCCTCAACGAGCAAGGAGCCAATCCCCTGGTTTTGGCTATTCCCCTCCACCACCAATGACCTGAGCTCAGCCAGATCAATCCAGTTTACATGTAGCGCAGCACAGCCAACGATACCATCTCCATCCTTGGCTACAAAATAGTCTCTGATATCTTCGTAAATTTCACTTAAAGCGCGTGGCAGCACTTCTCCTTGATCAGCAAAGTAATTAACCAGCCGATGCATTGACGTGGCGTCAGTCACCATCGCTTTATCAATCTTCATCTTGTCTATTTACTCTGCAGCTTCTGAGACAGAGAACCATAAAAATAAGTTGGCTTGCCAACTCTTAGAAAGCGAGCTGAATAAGGACTGAGCTTCACAGTGACACTCTGCTCGCTCTTTAGTGGCAAATTGAATTGTCCATCAAGGCTAAGTATAGCCCTATCCTCATTGGAAACTTTAAGCACAATGCTGCTTTGCGATGGCAAGACCAAGGCATGATTTAACCCCAGGTGGCAAGAGATTGGTTGAATGACAAACTCTTTAGATTGAGGATGTAGAACCGGACCTCCAGCCGCCAGAGAGTAAGCAGTGCTACCTGTAGCTGTGGCGACGACTACTCCATCGGCACGGTAGGCAGCCAATAGTTCGTCATCAACTTCAACCCTTATGTTAATTAATCTCACAGTGGTAGTCCGCAGCACTGCATCGTTTAAAGCATGGAAACTCTCTTCTCCGACCTGAGCTTCGAGCATGGCTCTTTCTTCGACCCACCCTCTGAACTTAAGCAAATTTGACAAACCTAATAATAGTTCATCAGCACCTATCTCGGTGATAAATCCCACCTTCCCCAAATTTACTCCCAGAATAGGGACTGCGAATGGGGCTGATACATGGGCAGCATGGAGAATGGTGCCATCACCACCAATACTGAAAATTAAATCCGAATCAGCTATCTGAGACCTGGCTTTATCCTCATCCCAGGCTGAACACTGCCACGAAGAAATCCCTTCTGCAGCTAGCAAATCTTTCAGCTTGATAGCCAGTTCCAGACCTTTCTCCATTCGGGGATGATAAAGAATAGCAACTCGCTTCACAGTCAAGCAAGTCTAGCATCGCCAAATTCACTGCGTCAAGAAATTACACAGGCTACAGTTTAAGCTTTAGGGTTACTATCTCAAACGGCCCCACTTCCAATATCAACCTATTGTGATCTGTTTTGAGCTCACGCACCTCTCGTTCAAGTAAGTCAACGAGCGCGGCTCGCTTGATTTTTTTAAATAATCCAAGTTCAGCTACAGTTTCCTCCCCTTTCGTTTCAAAGAACCTCAAAACCACCTCATCACTATCCTCAGCTTTCTTAAACGATGAGAGAATGAGATTATCAGGAGAAAGTTTTAAGAAGGAGAATTCTCCCGGGAATTTTCCTTGAGAGTTTGCTTGAATACAAAGAGGCAGGTGACGAAATTCCTGTGCCTGCTTATACACCTTGGCCTGCCGCCAATCACCACCATGAGGCTGAATGCTGTATTCAAAAGTATAAGACCTAAGCTCCAGGGCGTCCGGGGTGGGCACTAAAGGACCCCCTATTCCATTGGCTGAAAGCCCGTATACACTTCTAAAGAGTCTGATGTAGACTGAACTCCCTATTATCGCGTTCGCCGGGAGCCCCTTATTCATAAAGGTTATTCCTCTTGTCCCATCATTCAGGTCAAACCAGCCCAGGAAATTGGGTATCCCTGAAGACTTAAAACCTCTTGTTTCATGGAAGTATTCTGTTGGTTCCGGAATAACCCCAAACTGCGTTTCACGGAAATATACTTTGCGCTCTATTCCAGTATCAAACTTAACACTGAGTCTTATATTGGGATACTTATTATCAACCTTAGTGACGAAATCAATTCGAGGAAGATCCCGGAAAACTGTAATCTCCTTTTGGATATCCAGCACCTTATACTTATAAAGCACAGGAGGAAATCTCTCCTTCAGCCTATAGGGCCATGTAAGGCAGTAATACTCACTTTCAAAAGTTATCTTAGTTTGTAGGGCTCCTTCTTCTATCTTGAATCCTTTGGGCTTAAAACTTCCGTATTCAAATCCACCGCCGGATTCACTCTTTATCAAGTCGCCAAATCTAGAGCGATGATGGTAAAGATCGCCTATCTCATCATCAATAAAGAGCTCATTCCCCTTCAGCAAAAGCTTACCATTCTTATCAAAGACACTGATTATTCCATTTTCCTTATCCACTGTAATCTTGAAGAAAGGAGTATCCACGCTTTCTTCGCCAACTTTTATTCTTTCTTGGATTTCTTTCTTCCCTGGCACCACCTTATACGCCTTGTAGCCCAGAGGAGGGATATCAGCGATAAATCCCAGCTTCACTAGCTTTTCCTTGCCTCCATTATCATTCTTTATCTCCATGGCTTGAGTTTCGACAGCCTCCTCTTCATCACCCAGGCTGACTTCTCCTTCCCACTCGGGGGGCAATTTGAAGTCTGCCTCTACCCAATTTCTCGTCCGCCAGGGAAGAGAATTAAACACCAGAACTGCGCTGCCAGCGGTATTAACCTTCTCAGCGATATAGCCCCGGGATTGGTTCAAGATGCCAGTAAGTTTCTCTTCGAGGTAACAGAATATGTCTCTCACTTCTCCATAAATCTCATCCACGCCGCAGCCGGTAATAATGTCATGAAAGGCAATGAATAGCATTTTCTCCCAGGCCTGGCGCAATTTCTCAGCAGGATAAGTGGCCCCAAGCAGCCAGGCTACTGTGGCATATTCTTCTGCGAGTATAAGCAAGTCCTCGCACTCTCTGGCGCCTTGCACGAGCCATAAACGACTGTTGCACACCTGAGGAAATACCTCCGCAAGTTCATCGTCAAACAACTCTCCTGCCACAATTTCAAACCTTTTCTCTTCTTTTTCCAGGCTGTGGAAAAACTCCCTTGGGGTGGTTATCTTCATCTTAATGTCAGGATGAACTTCATTCCATTCCTCCACCGCCTGGGATATTTCCGGCTGGACAGGCATTGAGCCGCTACCGCAGGGCATCAGAATATGGGGAGTAGCGGCATATTTATCAAGCGCAGCGAAAGATTGCTCCAGCTTATCAAGAAAAAGGCCTGCCCGATAACCCAAAGGCATCCAGTGCGTCAGGATCGTTGAACCATCCAATCCTTTCCAAATAAACTCGCTCTGGGTTATCTCCGGCCTCGCTCCTCTTCTAAATGCCAGCCATTTATATCCGGATTTTTTATAGATCTGAGGAAGCTGCGAGTTCATACCAAAGCTATCAGCCACCCAGGCAACAGGAACATCAACTCCAAATTTCTCCTTGCAGTACCTTTTCCCGAAGAGAATTTCTCTTACGAGCACTTCTCCTGATGGGAGCATGGTATCCGGCATAAGATATTGCCCATCAACTATTTCAAGCTTCCCCTGCTTTATTACTTCCTTCAGACCAAGCCAGAGTTTCGGATTCCTCTCCTCTATCTCTTTTAACAAGAAGGTTTGCTCCAGACAGAATCTGAACTCAGGTTCCTCTTCCATCAATTCCAGCACTTCCTTTAAAATGCCTTCATTTATCTGAAAGTAATCTTCTCTGGAGAATGCCCAGGCCACATCATAATGGGTGTGGGGGACCAAAAAAATTGTCTTCATTTCATGCTCCTGCTTCCTCAGTTATACTCATTTACTTATATGACTTAACTGATAGTGAAAAGTATCATGGAGAAGTTTATGATAAGTCCTGCACAACCAAAAGGCGTAACGACATAGAGGAACAAATCATAGTTTTTCAAACAGCTTCTTTATGTGATTATGGGTATATTCCCCTGGCAGACATAGCAGCTACCAATCGCTTTATCGCCAGCATATAGGCGGCGGTTCTCATATCTGTTTTCTCTAGCTGGCTAATTTCCAGTACTTCTGTAAAGGCACCGGTCATTATTCTCTGTAGCTTATCGTTTATCTCCTGCTCCTCCCAAAAGAAAGATTCTATGTTCTGCACCCACTCAAAGTACGATACTATCACCCCTCCGATATTTGCCAATATATCAGGAACAATAAACACTCCTTTATCGCAAAGAATCTTAGATGCCTCAGGGGTAGTTGGGCCATTGGCGCCTTCAACCATGATCTTCGCTCGTACCTGTGCTGCATTGGCTGTAGTTATTTGATTACCCACAGCAGCCGGTACCAGGATGTCACAAGGTAGCGCCAACAGCTCAGCGTTGGTTATAGCTTCACCACCCGGGAAACCAACTACATGACCTGTTTCTTGAGTATGCTTGAGCAAAGCTTCTATGTCCAGGCCTTTCAAGTTGTAGACGCCACCGCTGACATCACTTACACCTATAATCCTACAACCTTCTCTTGCCAGCAACTTGGCTGCTGCTGAGCCCACATTACCAAAACCCTGAACTCCCACTGTAGACCCTTCAAAAGTTACATGTTTTTCCTTGGCTGCTAGTTTGGCGCTGATCACACAGCCGCGGCCGGTAGCTTCAAGCCTGCCCCTGCTACCGCCTATTTCCAAAGGTTTACCTGTAACCACAGCAGGAACAGAATAGCCCCTCGTCATACTATAGGTATCCATAATCCACGCCATCACTTGAGGATTTGTACCCACATCAGGAGCAGGAATATCCTTTTCAGGTCCTATCAAGATAGAGAGCTCCGTGGCATAACGCCGAGTTAATCTCTCCAGTTCCCTTTGAGACATGTGCTCGGGATTGCAGATAACAGCTCCCTTGGCGCCGCCATAAGGAATATTGGCAACTGCAGCCTTCAGTGTCATTCGAGCTGCCAGGGCTCTGGTCTCATCTAAAGTAACATCAGGATGATAGCGAACCCCACCTTTGGCTGGTCCACGGATATCATTATGCTGGATTCTGAAACCAGTAAAGAATTTTATTGTTTCGTCGTCCATCCGCACAGGGAAATTAACTGTTAATTCGCGCTCACAGTGTCCCAGGCGCAAACGATATACATCAGCAACATTCAGTCGCGCACAGATAAGATTAATCTGGCTCACCACTACTTCGAAAGGATTCATTAGCTCACTACTCATTATTCAGATCTCCGCTTCAATTTATAGCTTGCTGAATTATATCATGAATCTATCTAACCACTGGACTTTAGCCTCTTCCAATATTTGAGGTTTTTTGTGCTCAGAAACTATTACCAAGATAATAATTTAACAGGGAGTCAGGAGAGGCTACCGCGATAGCAGCAGACCTTCCGTGGGGAAAGACAAGGTGTTGCTTGCTCTCTCTTATGTTCTTTAACTATGCTCAGACGGCTGCGCCTCCTGGCCATATTTGGACTTAAGGAAGCGCATTCCAGTGTCAGGGAAAAGAGCATAGATAAGCACATCACCAATGTCTTGAGCAACGCCTTCGGTAGCTGCCTTAGCTTTGTCCAACTCTGGCTCAAGCATATCAGCAGGGCGGCAGGTAATGGGCACCTCTCCTCGCTGATAGCCTCTAAGCGCTATTTTTTGAACCTCAGGGTCAATGGGAGCTGGTGGCCTGCCGTATAGTCCATAAACATAATCCCTAACCTGGCGCGACATTAGTTTATATCTACCAATGAGAACATTCTGAACTGCTTGAATCCCCACAATCTGGCTGGTGGGGGTAACCAGGGGTGGGTAGCCCAGCTCCTTTCTGACCCGTGGCAACTCAGCGTATACTTCATCGATTCTATCTAGGGCGCCGGCTTCTCGTAGCTGGGCTACCAAGTTGGTGATCATGCCCCCGGGAATTTGGTGCATCAGTACCCTGGTATCAATGACTGCCATCCGAGTAGTATCTAAAAAATCCCGATATTTGGGGGCTATAGACTCAATATACTGTCCTAGCTCAAACAGGTGAATTAGATCAAGCCCTGTGTCTCTAGGGGTTCCCTGAAGAGCCACCACAATGGACTCAATGGCGGGATGGGAGGAGCGGAGGGCAAAAGGAGCTAAAGCAGTATCAAGAATGTCTACCCCGGCCTCGATAGCCTTAAGGCATGTCATAGATGCCATACCACTGGTATAGTGAGTATGCAATTGCAGCGGTATCTTCAGCACCTTTTTGAGTGCCTTAATCAGCTTGTAGGCATCATCAGGAGCCATAAGACCAGCCATATCCTTGATACACAGGCTATCAGCTCCCATGTCCTGAAGAATAAGCGCCTTATTAACATAGTAATCAATATTATAAACTGGACCCCCAAGTTTTCGCTCAGTGAGGGAATAGCATAGGGAAAGCTGAGCATGCTTGCCGCATTCCTTAATTGCTTTGAGTGAGGTTTCAAAATTACGCTCATCATTTAAGGCATCAAACACTCTGAAGACATCAATACCACATTCAGCGGCGTGATGGACAAAAGCAGTGACTACATCATCAGGGTAGTTGCGGTAACCCACCAGGTTCTGTCCTCTCAACAGCATTTGAAGCGGGGTATTGGGCATCACTCGTTTTAAGATACGTGGCCGCTCCCAGGGGTCTTCATTCAGAAATCTAATTGCGACATCAAAGGTGGCCCCACCCCACACTTCCATAGAGTAGAACCCGACCCTACCCATCTCCCCAGCAATGGGTTCCATATCCTCAGTTCGCATTCGCGTTGCCAAGGCAGACTGGTGTCCATCACGGAAAGTAACATCGGTAATTCTTAGTGGCTTTTTCGCCATTTTTTCCCTTATTATTTAATACTCGCCAAATGATAACACAAGATTACTGGTTAATCAGAAAATTTTGAGGGAAATCGCAAAAAAACATGACTTGACTTTGTGCTGCCATGTCTATATAGTTTGAAGCAATTTCTTACCTGTGGAGAGCAATGCCTCAGCCTAGATTTAAACAAATGGAACGAGCTTATGGATTCGACGAGGTATCACTCGTCCCAGGAGACATAACTATTAATCCTGACCAAACAGACACAAACTTCACGCTGGGAGACCTGACTTTCTCCATCCCTATTCTAGCTGCAGCCATGGACGCTGTGGTCAACCCCTCCTTTGCCATCGAGTTCAGTAAGTTTGGCGGCCTGGCGGTTCTTAACCTCGAAGGGATACAAACACGCTATGAAAACCCTGATGAAATCCTGGAATGCATTGCGCAAACTCCTGAAAGCGAGGCCACCGCTCTGTTGCAAAAGATTTACGCTGAGCCCATCAAGGAAAATCTCATTGGCAAACGCATCAGGGCAATAAAGCAGGCTGGCGCTGTTTGCGCCGCTTCAATAACTCCGACCTCCGCCAAACGCTTAGCCCCCATAGCCAAGGATGCTGGAATTGACGTACTGGTAGTGCAATCAACTGTGACTACAGCCCGACATATTTCCAAAAGCTATCGCGGGCTCATCTTGCCCGAGCTGTGCCAGATGATGTCCTTGCCGGTTATTGTGGGCAATTGCTGCAGCTACAACGCGGCACTGGAGTTAATGAGAACGGGAATAGATGGCATCTTAGTTGGCGTGGGCCCTGGAGCTGCTTGCACCACCAGGGAAGTCATTGGCGTTGGAGTCCCCCAGATATCTGCTACCATAGAATGTGCCGCTGCCAGAGATACTTACTTTAAAGAAAGTGGTAAATACCCGGCAGTGATAACCGATGGAGGTATTCGCACTGGTGGAGACCTGTGTAAATCATTCGCCTCAGGTGCCGATGCCGTAATGATAGGGTCACCTTTAGCACAGGCTAAAGAGGCCCCTGGAAAAGGCTATCATTGGGGTATGTCTCATCCTCACCCAGCTTTACCCAGAGGCACGCGCGTCAATGTGGGCATTATGGCTTCCATAGAGCAAATCCTGTTCGGCCCCACTTCTGTAACCAATGGCACACAAAACTTGGTTGGTGCTCTGCGTACCAGCATGGGGGTATGTGGCGCTCGAGACATCAAAGAGATGCATAAAGCCAAGATGATTATCGCCCCAGCGATAAAGACAGAAGGAAAATATTTCCAGGCAATTCAGAACGTCCCTTGAAGCTCCTTCACCCTAGAAGAAAGCAGAGAGACAGAACTTCACTCCGAAGCCAATCAGAATAAAAGCACAGATAGTAAATATGATTTTCTGTACCTTTTGAGTCCACCACTTCCTTGACTTGAATGTAACCCTGGAAACAAATTCAGACCAGATTAAATCAAGAGGCCAGTGCACCATAATCAAGAGAGGGAGACCAATAAGCCCAAACTCAGCAGCACCAGTTATCAGCGCCATACCTATAGTTACCCACCAGACATAAAAACCGGGGTTGCTGCCCGTGATGACTATGCCGGTAACCAAAGAGCTGGAGGGAAGCCCAGCCATCTCACATGGATCATCATCACCAGAGCGAAACATGCGGAAACCCAGATAAAAGAGTGCCAGCCCACCAGCAATGTATATAATATCTACCACTCGTGGAGAGCTTATAAAATGCCCAAAACCAAAATAAATGGCAACTATGACGGGTATTTCAACAACGGCATGCCCTGCTGCAATCGGTACGCCAGCATTCTTATTGCCATAGCCCTTGGCTATCGTGGCAGCCGTCATCGGTCCCGGCAACATAGCACCAGTAAGAGAAATAACTGCTGCTGACAGTAAAAATAAGCCAAGGCTTGTCTCCATAACTACTCAGGTGAATCCAAATTTGCCTTAACTGTCTTCCTCTTCAACATCTACATCGCCGCCATAGTGAGGTAATATGGCACTTACCTTAGTTCGTCTATGTTTAGCCTCCTTAGGCAAATTGTCTATCAGTTCCCTTAACCCGACAAATGTCTCTTTCGGTTGAGCCGCCGGGATAACTATGCCGTCTACTCCAATCTGCCATAAGTCTTTGACGACTTCATTCCTGACCAAGGAAGGCAATATTGCTATAAGTGGCTTATCCAGTAACTCGCTGAAATGCTGACAAATAAGCAGATGTTCCACGGTAACCGAAGAATACTCACCACAACCAAGAAATACACCGTCCACATCAAGACCATTAATAATTCTAACCAAGTTCGAATTTAAGGAAGGCTCTATCATTAAAAGTTTGCCCATCTCTTTCCTATGCAATACTATGGCCGACATCCTGGTATGGAAGACAACGAAATCACAGCCAAAGCTAGCAAGCTCTTCTATCTTTTCTTCACCGGCATCTTTTAGCAACACGCCTAGAGGAACTTTGCCCGCAGCCGCAACCATTTGCCTGGCGGCTTCAGAATCGAAGTCCTGGCTTAACATTATTCCAGCATCTATATTGCCCTGGCTCAGAATCTCAGCTTCCTTGGCATCTAACTGAGACAGCCCCGCAATAAGCAACATTGCCGGGCTCTTTGATTCGCTAATACTCGAATGGAAACCTATAGGTGACACCGCAGCTTCGGAAAGATTTTGCAGCTTATCAACAAATTTACTCATAGTACCTCCATTTAGTTTTTTGGCCAGTGTAACCACCTAACCTCCCCTTGAGAGTCTTCAAATTCACCACATCTTCCTCATTATATTGCAATAACAAAGCCAGGGCATCTCGGTCTCCATAGTTCCGATACCTCCACCACAGCGCTATTGCTTCCACTCCACCAATACCCTGTAATTGTCTCGGAATTTCCAATTGTCTCTCTACAGCTTTGAGTCCCCCGTATAAGTTGGCTTTCCAGCAGTCATACATGAGATCGTAGTGACGAAACCTGCTATTCAGGTTCACGCCCAAGTGAGTGGCGACAAAGGTGACACCGCAGCTTCGGAAAGATTTTGCAGCTTATCAACAAATTTACTCATAGTACCTCCATTTAGTTTTTTGGCCAGTGTAACCACCTAACCTCCCC
>JGI24025J20009_10001272_pt1 | contig 19159 bp, 19 predicted proteins | sample Cruoilmetagenom3_FD_20009 | JGI IMG/M metagenome (IMG submission 20009) | reverse complement strand
AATGTAGATGTCAGGGGCAACAATCTTGCCTGTCAGACCAATGTGCATTGCTTCTGGCACCCAACCGTGGTCAGCAGGCGGGCGTGAGGCTCCTACAGCGCCATGGAGCGTATCGGCCAGCTCCTTTAATGCGGCCTTGAAAGGCTCGGGACCACCAACCCCTCTCCCTCCACTAACTATCACCGGGGCATCCTCAAGCTTGATGCCAGTTACCTCTTCCTTAATTTTTTCTACTATGTTTGTCCTTATAGCTAACGGATCTAGTTCAACACTTGGTGATGTGACTTCACCTTTCCTTGACTCATCGCGTTCCATTGGCGACATTGCCTTAGCCCTAATAGTAACTATCTGGGGCAGGATGTCAGAGGTGAATATAGCTTGGGCGTTGCCTCCGTACACTGGCTTGGTTTGCTGAAGCAAATTTGTCTCCGGGTCCATGCTCAGGTCAATACAATCTGTTGATAAACCGGTGCCTAGTCTAAAGGCTAGCCGAGGGGCTAGGTCTCTGCCTATGGATGTTTGTCCCATAAGTACGATTCGGGGTGTGATCTCCCTGACTAGCTTCTCCGCAATTTGAATATGAGCGTCTCCCTGATACTCCTTGAGTAGAGGATGCTCTACCACATAAACTCTATCAGCTCCGAAAGCGATTGCTTCCTTTGAGGCATTGCCGACGGCGTCGCTAGCCAGTATGCAGGCCAAATCTTCGTTGAGTTGGTCGGCCAGAGGGCGACCGCCTCCCAATAGTTCACTGGTAATAGAGGATAACTTACCATTGACTAGCTCGCCGTAGACTATTACACCTTTGTATTCAGCCATTGTCTCCTCCTCGACGTTGTAGTGGCGGTGCTCATCTCCGCCTTAGAGTATTTTTGCTTGTCTAAGCCTTATAGCTAGATTGGCACCAGCCTCTGCTGGGCTTTCTCCCTCAATTATCTCGCATTTAGGTTCTTTCACCGGTTGGAACAGTCTGGCTAGCTTGAGAAGCCTCCCAGCAGCGCCAACCTGCGAAGGGTCAAGTCCTATATCGGCTGGTTTCCACACAGTAGGTTGTTTCTTGGCTGCCACCATGATGCCTTTTAGGGCGGCATAGCGCAAGCTACCCAATTCGCTGGTCACTGTGACTACGGCAGGAAGATTCACCTCTATGACTTGATAACCATCAGGGATGACCTGCTCTATCCTAGCTTTTCCATCGGTGACCTCTACCTTTCGAGCTAAGGTTACCGCCGGAATGCCTAGAATCTCAGCTATGCCCAAGCCAACTTGCCCAGCGTCCCAGTCAGAAGACTCTCTACCGCAGAAGATAAGGTCATACTCTCCGATTTTCTTAATTGCCATTGCCAGAGCATAGGCAGTTGACCAGCTGTCACCTTCCTCGAATGCCTCATCTTCCAGGAGGATAAGTTCGTCACCCCCTACAGCTAATGTCTTTTTTATCACATCACGGACTATGTTGTTGCCCAAGCTGAGCACCGTGATCTTTCCACCTGCGCTATCCTTAACTTTTAGAGCAGCCTCCATAGCAAATTCATCATACTGGCCGACCACAGGCTTCATATCTGGTGGCAAGGTCAGTTTGTTAGCGGCCGTGTCAACCTTGAACACTGATGGAGGTGCTTCAGGATCGGGCACTTGCTTGCAGCAAACGATCGTATGTATGTCTGGCATTCCCCGGCCTCCTTAAGCGTAAGTTTCTGAACGGAAGGATATACCAGAAATGTGGCCGCTGTCAATTGATTCTGGGCTTGCTTATTACCGGCTTTGGCTTGCTGGATCCAGCGCCCTTTCTATAGTGCACCGTGATAAGGACTGAAACTGTTACAGCAGAGACAGTCCTTGCCAAGCTGCAGTAAGGCGGTTAAGGCATTTCTCTCTGCCCAATACTGCCATAGTTTGGAATAGGGGTGGTGCTGCGGTGCGTGCCGTGATAGCCACGCGGAGTAAGCCGAAGAAGTTTCCTGTGCTCAGGTCTAATTCCGCTGCCAGTGGGCGAAGAGTCCTCTCAAGTGAGCCAGTGTCCCAAGCTGTTGTACTCTTCAGTCTTTGTATGGCAGTCTGGATAACGTTAGCGGCTGATTTGCTGGTCATTCCTTTGCTTGAGAGCAGGCCAGTGTCATACTGCAATTCATCCACGAAGAAAAAGTCGGCAAGGTGCGGAATCTCACCCAGAGTCTTAGCTCGCTCCTGAAGCAGGGGTGCAACTTGGCGGACATAATGCTTATCCAGTGGGCGTTTTACCGAAGATGGCAAATCGCTATCCAAGAACACGGTAGCCTGTTGAGCGAATTCCTCTGCCCCCAGTCGTCGCAGATAGACCCCATTCATCCAGTCCAGCTTGGGTCTATTGAAGATAGCGCCAGTTTTGCTGATTCTTTGCAGAGAGAAGTGCTTTATCAATTCTTCACGGCTTAGCAACTCGGTTCTATCATCAAGCGACCAACCCAGCAACGCCAGGAAGTTGAATATTGCTTCAGGGAGGTAGCCCTGTTCTCTGTACTCAACAATGGTGGTGGCACCGTGTCGCTTGGACAGTTTGGACCTGTCAGGACCAAGTATCATGGGTAGGTGAGCGAATTGCGGAGGTTGCCAGTTCAGAGCCTGGTAAAGCAGCACATGGCGAGGTGTGCTAGAAATCCATTCATCAGCCCTGAGAACATGAGAGATAGCCATTGAGTGGTCGTCCACGATATTGGCGAGGTGATATGTTGGATAGCCGTCGGATTTGAGCAGGATGAAGTCATCCAAAGTGCTATTTTTGAAAGTCAGTTGGCCACGAATTAAGTCGTCGAAGGTGGTTTCGCCTTCTAGGGGTGCCTTGAAGCGGACAACAGGTGTAACGCCGCTTGCCTCTAATTGAGCCTTCTCTCGTTGGGTTAGGTCTCGGCAGCGGAGGTCATATTTGGGCGGCTGATTTCGCTTTATTTGCTGCTGGCGCATCGCCTGTAGCCGCTCTGCAGAACAATAACATGGGTAAGCATGATCCTCTTTAATCAGTCTATTCGAGGCTTCCCGGTAAAGGTGCAATCGCTGCGATTGATAATAAGGGCCCTCATCCCAATCCAGCCCGAGCCAGCGTAAGCTGTCCAGTATGGCTTCTACTGCCCCTTCCACTTTGCGGGCAACGTCGGTATCTTCGACCCGCAGGATAAACTTGCCATTATGATGGCGAGCAAAGAGCCAATTAAAGAGCGCAGTCCTAATGTTACCTAAGTGCGGGTACCCTGTCGGGCTGGGGGCAAAACGGACTCTGATAGATTTGTTTGACTCGCATTCCATAGCTGTACGGTACGGCGCGTTTCGCCGGTGTAATATCACCAGGAGCCAGCGAAATCAACGAGTGCTACTTAGTGAGCACTCGTTGCAAACCTCTCAGCTGTTCTAAGTGTTTCTTGAGTCTCTGGACAAGTTGTTCTGTCTGTTTGAGAGCATTTTCAGTGTCTTCTATCTCTGTAGTTATTTCGAACAAGAGGCGACTTTGCTGTTCAGTCAAACTAGCTTCATAACAGGTCAGATCTTCCACTCCGGTTTCGCCTAGCAACTGGGACAGAAGTTTGCCTTGTCTTTGCGTCTGTTCAGTCGTAAGTTGGTCTAAAGATTTCAAGTTCTCGCTCCTTTTCTACCTTAGGTTTCTGTGGGAATATAGCATGTCCTATATCTTTAGGCAAGCCTTCAGTAATTAACAGGCAGAAGTTGCAAGGCTTGTTTCAAGTCCGATGGCAAGGGGCAAGTGAATTCTTGATATTTGCCCGTTGATGGCAGGCGAAACCCAAGGCGGTAAGCGTGGATGAATTGTCTTTTGAGGCAGCAGGCCAAAGCATGGTGCCGGCATCTTTTCGTGTAAACGGAATCACCGACTACCGGATAACCAATGGCTGACAAATGGACCCTGATTTGATGCGTGCGCCCAGTTGTGGGAGTGACGTCAAGCAGAGTGTAGTTATTCAAGTACTTCTTGACTTTGTACTGCGTCCTAGCTTGTTTTCCTGTGTCTACTAGTGCCATCCGCTTGCGATTATGGGGATCTCGTCCAATTGCTGCTTCGATTACCCCTTGTTCGTGGGGTAGCCTGCCTTTGACCAAGACAAGATAGCTCTTGGTTACGGCATGGCTCTTGAATTGGCTGACCAAAAATTCTCGGGCATGGTCGTTTTTGGCGATGACCATGAGCCCTGATGTGTCCTTATCCAGTCTGTGGACTATGCCAGGGCGTATCACATCGTTACTTGAAGTTAAGCTCGGGCAGTGAGCCAGGATTGCATTGACCAAAGTGTGGCTGGGATGCCCTGGAGATGGATGAACAACTAGGCCAGCGGGCTTATCTATGACCATTGTGTCCTTGTCTTCATAGATTATGGTTAAGGGGGTTGGCTCTGCTATGGGATAAGCGGGCAGAGGAGGAACTCTGACTGTTATCATGTCGCTACCATTTACCTTTTGGCTTATCTTCGTACTCTGCCCATTGATCAAGACATGGCCTTGCGTAATCAATTTCTGTATGTAGGATCGAGAAAACTGAGGAAGGACCTGGGCCACATACTTGTCCAGACGGATGCCTGATATAGGAGCAATGAATTGGAACGTGTTATTCTCCCGTTGTACGGTTGTGGTCATACACTTTTCTAAACAACCCCAGTTGATATAGAGAATAGATTAGTGTCAAGGTGCCAATTACTATGGCAGTATCAGCGAAGTTGAAAGCTGGCCAATGGAAATCATGCCACAGGCGGACATCAATGAAGTCGGTTACATAACCGAAACGAAGGCGCTCAACCACATTACCAGTAGCGCCGCCGAGAATCAAGCCAAGGGATAACAAGGTCAAGCTGGTAGCCAGGTCACGGTAGCGGAGAACAAGAAAAATGATAATGATTATGATACAGATGCTGACAATGATCAGGAAAACTTGATTGACGAGCAGACCAAAAGCGGCGCCGCGATTCTGACTATGAACTAGAGTTATGAACCCCGACAGTAACTGCTCTGGACATGGATTGTGTGTGATCCACGACTTGCTCCATTGATCAAGGGCAAGCACTGAAGCGGCGACAAGTACAACTAGTCCTACCCGTTTTCTATCCGGCTCCTTTCGCATTCTTCGCGTGACGTGCTTTGCAGCTTAGGCACAAGCTTGCCTGAGGCAATGCTTCAAGGCGCCCAGGCTCTATGGCCTTTCCGCAAGAGTCGCATAGGCCGTAACTGCCAGATTCATATTTTCCCACGGCATGGTTTATCTCAGCAAGAGTGGCCCTCAGTTTTTGCTCTAGAGCTACTCTTTTCTCTAGCTCGAATGCCTCGGTTGCTTCCTCTTCTCTCTTGCCGAAGGGACTGCCCTCTCGTCTTTCCCCCAGTGGCTGTTCGCGACCCTTTAGCTGCTCCAGCCTTCCTGTTATTTGTGTCTTCTCCTTCGTTAAACGCTCATAAAGCTTGCTGTAGTCAACCATTCCTCCCACCTCGCCTTTTGTTTATCTAACCAACGTATTTTAACCTGCACCATGTGTCAAAGCAAACCAACCTGCAATTGAATGCCTGCCCAGGAGCTATCTAGGGCTCAGCTAAGGCTGACAACGCGACATTTCTTTGTTCGATGGCTCTTGCACCTGCGTTGGGCTCTTAGCACCTACTGAAAGCATTCCTTATGTTGGGATGCAAAGAGCTGCCGAGTTGTTGCACTACCTCACACCTGGTTTTGTCAAGTGCTCGCTGGTTCTCTTGGAATTCGAGCTTGGAATAAAGTTTCTCGGGGTGTGAATAGATATCATCTAAATATCTTATCGCGCCGGGTACCTTGAAGCCTGTCGGTGAGTCCACCCAGTCTTCCAGGCCTCCTCTTAGCAAGGAATCTAGTATGGCGATGGTATGCTCCAGTTTTATGTCTTTGTAGCGTGTTTCGTCTTCTTCTAAATCTACGGGGCCTGTTTCTGTGCTGCCTATTCCTCCGGTATTTAGCAGATAGTAGTTTATGTGGGGAAGGCCCATCAGCATTTCATAGAATATATTGGCGTGCTTTGCCTTGTCACCTGCTACAAAGGGGTCATAGAAAAACTCAGTTCTGATATTCCCAGCTTGGCCTGGATTGCCGGCTGAAGATTCCATCGCCTGGCCTAGAACCGTAAGAGCCACTGCTTGCTCTAAAGTCAATTTCGATATTGCTGGAATCAATGGTCCCCTGGTAATAAGGATTATATTATCAACTCTGTCAACATCAATATAAGAGCTAGCGTGCATGAAGTCCTTTCTGCGTATTACTGCTCTACCGTTTGTTGTTCTTTCAAAATTGTAGAAGTCGAAGTCCCCGTCCTCGGTTAGGTAAACGTTCTCACATACTGTTGCCGGTTTTAGCAAGCCGTAGAATATTTCAATCTGGTTGGCTGGATTCACGCTCTCTGTTTTCACAAATACCCCACCCGCTTCGAAACCGCGGAAGGACCCATCTGGCATAAGAGTTCCGCCATCGTCTTGGACCAGCCAAGATTTCTCGTGTCCTTTCCTTGCCAGGATCTTGCATGTGGTAGCTGTTTTCCCGTTTGCGCTTAGAGCAATGAGCAACGTTCTGACAGTCTTGTAGTCTCCGTGCGACGACTGAAGATAATCCTCTCTGCAACCCGCGTGCAAAAATAATCCCCCTCTCCTAGTTTTGGCCACCCAGTCTTCTGCGGCGAAAACTCCCTTTTTATATTCGCCTATGTAGTTGCTGTTTCTGATTATCTTGATGACCCTCCCGTTATCCAGCATGGCCAATCTTATGGTGATATCTTTTTGGGGAAGTGGCTTGGATTTATTGGTCTCAAAGGCCTCATCAGTAAACATCAAAATTTCATAGGTCGGCTGGTCAACCTCTTTGTTCTCAGGCATAAAGAGGTTGCCTCCGGCGTAGGCAACATGGACAAAGCGTTCAGGAAGAGTCAGCCTTACCGTGGTTTTACTATTTTCATTGCCCACAATTCTATCGCTGGAAATTAACTTTTCCTTGGCCAAAGCGCTCTCGCATTGGGCCAGTAACTCCAGCTCTTCCTCGCCGAAGGGGTGATCCACGCTATTCTTGGTGAACGCTGCCGCTCGAGAAGTAGGTTCGCTCTCAGCAACGAAATTTCCGTATATCGTTTTCCTAGTCCCGGGCTCGTTTTCCACAAGCAATCGCAGTTCCTTCTCAGAAGGATTATTCACCAGCCTATGTTCTTCTAGTGCCCTTTTCCTGATTCTATTGGCGGTTTGCTCAAATTGTTGCAGGTCAAATACTGACATTTTTCATCCTTACCTTTCGGCGCTCTCGTTAGGGGAAAGGAGAAACAATTATGACTTAGACTTCACGGAAGTCACCTTCTACCGTGTCCTGTCCTCCTTGGCCAGGCTTGCCACCGGGGCCTTGTTCACCACCGGGTGGTGGCTGCCCTGGCTGCTGGTAAACTGACGCCCCAATCTTCTGCATCGCCTGCGATAGCTCTTGCGTAGAGCTGCGGATGAGATCCATATCACTTCCCTGCAGGGCTGACTTCACATTAGCTATCTTGCTCTCTATCTCTTGCTTTACATCGGCAGGGATTTTGTTTCCGTAGTCACGAAGCGTTTTCTCCGCGGTGTAGGCTAGACTATCGGCGGAATTACGCAGCTCCACTTCGTCCTTGTGTTTGGCATCCTCAGAGGCAAAAGTCTCGGCTTCACGCTTCATTTTTTCCACCTCCTCTTTACTAAGCCCACTGGAGGCGGTAATGGTAATCTTCTGCTCTTTACCGGTGCCCTTGTCAAGAGCACTCACATTGAGGATACCATTGGCATCAATGTCGAACGTTACCTCAATCTGAGGTAGGCCTCTGGGCGCTGGTAGAATCCCATCAAGCATAAACCGTCCTAGAGTGCGGTTGTCTGCTGCCATAGGTCTCTCTCCTTGGAGAACATGAATTTCTACGCTTGGTTGGCTATCACTGGCAGTACTGAAGATCTGGCTCTTGGAAGTGGGGATAGTGGTATTACGAGGAATAAGAGGTGTGGCTACTCTACCCAGGGTCTCTATCCCTAGGGTCAGTGGAGTAACATCAAGAAGAAGAACTTCTCCCACCTCACCCTTGAGCACCCCAGCCTGGATAGCCGCACCCAGGGATACTGCCTCATCAGGATTGATCCCCTTGACCGGCTCCTTGCCAAAGAATTGCCTTAAACTGTCTTGGACTTTTGGCATCCTCGTCTGGCCACCGACCAGGATTACATCGTTGATTTGGGCTGCTGTAACCCCTGCGTCGGTCAAAGCTTGGCGGCAGGGCCCAAGGCTTTTCTCCACCAGGTCTGCTGACAATTGCTCCAATTTGGCTCTGGTTAACTGCATGGTCAGGTGCTTGGGACCAGTGGCGTCGGCGGTGATAAAGGGAAGGTTTATCTCGGTTTGAGCCACCGTGGATAGCTCCTTCTTCGCCTTCTCACCAGCGTCCTTTATTCGCTGTAATGCCATTCTGTCTTGCCTTAAGTCAATGCCTGACTCTTTCTTGAACTCGTCGCACACCCAATCTATGATTCTTTGATCAATATCATCACCACCGAGGTGAGTATCGCCATTAGTTGATTTGACCTGGAACGTTCCCTCACCTATATCCAATATGGAAATATCGAAGGTGCCACCACCAAGGTCATAGACGGCAATGGTTTCGTCCTTTTTCCTGTCCATTCCATAGGCCAAGGACGAAGCTGTGGGCTCGTTAATAATGCGCAAAACATTGAGGCCAGCGATAGTACCAGCATCCTTAGTTGCCTGTCGTTGGCTATCATTGAAGTAGGCTGGCACAGTGATCACAGCATCAGTAACCTTTTCTCCAAGATAGCCCTCGGCATCAACTTTCAATTTCTGCAATATCATGGCTGAGATTTCTTGAGGGCTGTATTCTTTGCCTCCCATCACTACCCGGCAATCGCCATTGGGAGCCTCAGTGATTTTGTAGGGTAGTCGCTTTATATCATGCTGGACCGTGGCATCTTTGAACTTGCGTCCAATGAGGCGCTTTATGCTGAAGATGGTATTTTCGGGGTTGACTATTGCCTGCCGCTTGGCTATTTCTCCTACTAGCCTTTCTCCAGTCTTGCTTATGGCTACCACTGAGGGAATCAGATTTCCTCCCTCAGCGCTGGGGATTATCTTGGGCTCGCCTCCCTCCATGACTGCAACTGAGCTGAGTGTAGTGCCTAAGTCAATGCCTACCGTCTTGGCCATATTTAATCCTCCTTTTGGCTTATCTGTTCTTTTTCTCCCTTACCGTTCCCCACTACCACCACGCTAGCCCGAACTACCCTGTCCTTCAACTTGTAGCCCTTCTGGACTTCTTCAATAACTATGTCTTCTTCGCCCTCCCGGCGCATTACCGCTTGGTGCAAACGGGGATCAAAGGGCTTTCCTTTAGCCTCGATCTCAGTTACGCCTTGCGCTTCCAGAATGCCCCTGAACTTGTCATAGATGAGCTTCATGCCCTGGGCCCAGGTTGATCTTGAAAGGCGCGACGGCAGTGAAACGAAAGCCCTGTCTAGATCATCCATAACAGTTAATAAGTTGAGGATAAGCATGCTATTACCAAATTCCGCTGTCTCCCTTTTCTCTTGCTGGGCGCGTTTCTTGTAGTTGACAAGATCGGCTTGAGCCCTTTGCCAGTTAGCCAAATACTTCTCTGATTTCTCCTTTTCCTCAACTACGGCTTGTTCTAGTGCTGCTATCTCTTCTGCTGGCTCAACTTTCGTTTGAGGTAGGTTGTCGTTGGCTAGTCTCTGCTCTTCAGCCAATGCTGCATCTCCTTTAGATATACTCAGCTACCGATTCGCTTAACAGAGATGTGAGACAGTTTACTGAACAGATAGCCTTAGTGTAGTCCATTCGCTTCGGGCCAATGACGCCAACGATGCCTCTTGCTTTATTCTGAACTCCATACTCACCAATTATCAAGCTTAAATCCTGTAATGCCTCATCCCGGTTTTCCTGGCCAATTATTACCCTTATNTGTCGTTTGTCAAGTTCTGGGCGNAACACAGTTGCCAGCCAATCTTCCTTTTCCAGCAGTTCTAGTAAGTTAAGTCCCCTAGGGCTGTTAGCAAACTCAGGCTGACTTAGCATTAGATGTAACCCTTCAAGGTAAGGCCTACCCAGTGCCAGCCTATTTTCGGTAGTCATCATGTCCGTTATGCAGGCAGTCACTTGCTTTTCTTGAGGAGAAAGTTCCACTTTCCCTGCCGATATTTCGTCGCTAGTCAGCTCGCCATAGGCAGAGTTAAGTTTAACAGCCAAGCTCGTTAGCTCATCCTGACTGGTTCTCCTATCGAAAGATAGAATTTTCTGTCGTACTCTTGCTTCAGATAGGACCAGAACTAGAAGAGCTAGAAAATCCTGCAAAGCTACTAGGTCGAGGTGCTTGAAGCGACACTGAGTTGCTTTGGGCTGGGTTACCACGGCCACGTTGCGAACGAAATTTGCCAGGAGCGACGCTGCTAGTTTTAGCCACTGCTCGACCTCTACCTTTGCTTCTTGGAATAAGGCAGAAATAAGGTATTGCTCAGCTAGCGGGATCTCAGCATCTTCGCTTATTGATTCCACGTAGTAGCGGTAAGCCTTATCGGTGGGAATGCTGCCAGCCGAGGGATGAAGCCGCATGACGTATCCCTCTTCCTCTAAGCAGACTACGTCATTTCGGATAGTAGCCGGGCTTACCTTTAGGTCATAGTCATGCGCAATGGTCTTGGAGGCCACAGGCCTTGCTGCAGCAATATAGCCATTGACTATCGTTTTCAGCACTGTCTGTCTTCTTTCCGTTAACGCCATCTAGCACTCTCCCTCCACATCTGCTAGTCAGCAGTAATTTATCACTCCAAATGTAGTCTGTCAAAGATGGTGGCCTGATGGCCTGTAACTTCTCCTGTTGACCGACAATATTGGGAGTAGTATCATGGCCTGGTAATGAAGCCAGAGCGAGCACCTTTTCTGGCACAGCCCGATGCCAAAGTAGCTCAAATCTTGCAGTCCGAAGCAGAAAGACAAGCAGTCACCATGGACCTCGTTGCCTCGGAAAATCATGCCAGCCCCGCAGTGCTTCAAGCTCAAGGATGCCTTATGGCTGACAAATTAGGGGCGGCAGGGATGGCGTAAGCCCTTTTTCTAGTAGATGACCTATCGCAGCTGCTAGCTTGGCATGGTCAACCCTTTCAAGTCGCCTCTAAGACAAGGCAGTGATATGGAGAGTAAACCAAGAACGAGGTTTTTCTATGGCTGGGTAATAGTGGCCGCTGGCTGCATAATTTTGGTTCTGGAGTACGGCTGCCAGTATTCCTACGGCATCTTTTTCACCGAACTACGCACAGATTTGGGCTGGACAGGAACAATGGTCTCGGGAGCCTATTCTCTATTTATGGTTGTCCACGGTATCACCTATCTCTTGGCAGGCAGGTTCAACGACAGACATGGCCCCAGGTTGGCCCTCATGATCTCCATCATTGCCGTGTGCGCCGGCTACGCGCTGATGTCCACCGTAACTGCGGAGTGGCAGCTTTACACATTCTACGGGGTTATCATAGCTATGGGACTGAGCTTTGGCTATATGCCAGTTGTTTCATCGGTGCCACGCTGGTTCGTGAGGAGAAGAGGGACTGCGTTGGGAATCACCGTGGCTGGTATAGGAATGGGGACTCTGGTTTTCGCGCCTCTGGCTCAACTCCTTATCTTCAAATTCGACTGGCGTTTGTCATATCTCATTCTCGCTGGACTTTTTGTGACCATAGCCTTTCCTGTTTCCAGGCTAATGAAGCTTGACCCGGCGGAGAAAGGGCTCCTCCCGTACGGAATCGAGCAAACCGCAGGGGTGACTGAGGCGGGTGACAATTCATCACCTAGTACCGTGGATTTCACCGTTAGGCAGGCTATCAAAACAAAATCCTTTTGGCTGTTGTTTACAATGTATGTGCTTGCACTGGTGCCCGTTCAAATGGTGATGGTTCACTTAAAAGCCTACGCTGTTCACTGGGGCATTGCGGAAATGACTGCTGCCGTTGCACTTGGTCTTGTCGGTGGAGTAAGCATTATAGGCAGGATAGCTATGGGCAGTGTCTCAGATAGAATTGGAAGAAAAGTGTCTTTCATTATTTCCTTTATTTCAATGGCGGTAATAATGGTATGGCTGATGAAAGCTAGGCAACCGTGGCAGTTCTATCTCTTTTCAGCTATCTTTGGCTTTGGCTACGGGGGCTTTGTTCCCTTGTTGCCGGCGACAGTCGGTGACTGGTTTGGAATGAAGTTTCATGGCAGCATTTTTGGGATGTTATCGTTGGCCGTAGCTATTGGTGGCGCGGCTGGTCCCTTGTTGGCTGGTTATGTTTTTGATAGTTTTGGAAGCTATGATATCGCTATCATTGTAGGAGCAGCAGCGCTTTTTGTCGCTGCAGGTTGCTCTGCCGCAATCAGGGCACCCCAGATTTCCCAGCCAATTCAGAGCAGTGCCCTGTAAATTCTGTCACCTTTCACATAGGACCGAGGCCAAGAAATAGAAGCGGCCCGGTGTTATAATTAAACTAGGGTTCGATATTTGGAGGATGATAGCCATGGACGAATTGAAAGTCTTTACTGGAAACGCCCATCGGGCGCTAGCTGAGTCGGTGTGCGACTATTTAGGTGTACCACTAGGCAAAGCTGAGGTGTTTCAATTCTCTAACGAAAATATCTTTGTCCGCATCCTGGAGAATGTCCGTCAACGAGACGTTTTTGTTGTTCAGCCCATTTGCTCTCCGGTCAACAAAAGCTTAGTTGAGCTTCTTATCATGATTGATGCCTTTAGGCGAGCCTCAGCCGGGCGAATCACTGCAGTCATTCCCTATTATGGTTATGGTCGCACTGATAAGAAAGACCAGCCACGAGTGCCCATTACTGCCCGTTTGATTGCTGACTTGATCACCACTGCTGGAGCGAACAGAGTGCTTACTATAGATCTGCACGCTGCTCAGATTCAAGGCTTCTTCACTATACCGGTTGATGAGCTAACTGCCTTGTCTATCCTCAGCCAATATTTCCGGGGGAAGGCCTTGGATAACTTGGTGGTAGTGGCTACGGACATTGGCATTTCAAAGCGTGCTCGTGATGTAGCTGCTAACCTAGGCGCCTCTTTGGCTATTATCGAAAAGAGACGCCTGGCAAATACTGATGCTACTGAAACCATCAATGTCATTGGTCAGGTTAAAGGAATGCGAGCCCTAACTGTGGACGACGAAATTGATACCGCTGGCTCTTTGGTTGGTGTGGTGAATACTCTTCTCGAGCGCGGCGCTACCGAGGTTTGTGCCTGCTGTACTCACCCTGTTTTCTCCGGGCCGGCGGTACAAAGGATAGCCTCCAGCCCAGTAAAAGAAGTAGTGGTCACCGATACTATACCTGTTGAGGGTAATAAGAAGTTGGCTAAAATTACTGTTTTGCCTGTAGCTTCGCTTATTGGCGAAGCCATTCATCGTATTCACACTGGCTTGTCTGTGGGGGCAATGTTTGAGTAGGAANTTTGCCTAAGGCAAAGAAGGAAATAATAGGAGAGGATTCATCTAATTTTTTGCGAAGCAAAAATGTTTAAATGGCTTGGTGGTCTGATTGATTCCAATGAGAAGCAACTGAAGCGTCTTCAGCCTCTAGTTGACCAGATAAACTCACTGGAGCCCGAGTTTGAGAGGCTCACTGATGTTGAGCTTCGATCCAAGACCGATGAATTCAAGGATAGGCTAAAGGGTGATGACAGCTTAGATGCGCTCTTACCCGAGGCTTATGCTGCGGTTAGAGAGGCAGCCAAGCGCACCATAGAGCAAAGGCATTTCGACGTCCAGTTGATGGGTGGCATTGTTCTTCACCAAGGCAAGATAGCTGAGATGGCAACTGGTGAAGGAAAAACGCTGGTAGCCACTTTGCCCCTCTATCTCAACGCTCTTACAGGCCGGGGATGTCATCTAGTGACCGTCAACGATTATCTGGCCAAGCGCGATTGCCACTGGATGGGTCCTATTTATCATGCCTTGGGGGTGAGCGTGGCCTGTATTAATGCCCGACAAGCCTCAGACCAGCAGGCCCCTTCCTATATTTACGATCCAGCCTATGAATCGGACGATAACAGATGGGATTTCCTGCGTCCCGTCACTCGGCGTGAAGCTTATGCGACGGACATAACTTATGGCACCAATAATGAGTTTGGTTTTGATTACCTCAGAGACAATATGGTTTTGGATTTGTCTCAGTGCGTACAGCAGGAGCTTAATTATGCCATCGTTGACGAGGTTGATAACATCCTCATTGATGAAGCCCGCACCCCGCTCATTATAAGTGGCGCTGCCGAAGAAGCAACACAGAGATATTACACTTTTGCTCGTTTAGCTTCCCGACTTAAGAAAGATGTGGATTACTCTATTGATGAGCGAACACGGACAGCCCACCTTACGGATGATATTGGTATTCCCAAGGTGGAAGATGCATTAAAGCGGCAAGGCTTACTTAAGGCGCCTAACCTTTATGACCCCTCTAATTATTTCCTTACTCAATACCTGGAGAGTGCCCTCAAGGCTCATGCTCTATTCAAGAGGGATCGAGACTATGTGGTTAAGAATGCGCAGGTTATCATTGTGGACGAGTTCACTGGCAGACTGATGTTTGGTCGGAGATATTCTGAAGGGCTGCATCAGGCCATTGAGGCTAAAGAGGGGGTAAAGATACAGCGAGAGAGCATTACGTTGGCGACCATTACTTTCCAGAATTATTTTCGTATGTATCGAAAGTTAGCTGGCATGACCGGCACTGCCGCCACTGAGGGTGAGGAATTCTACAAGATTTACAAATTGGAAGTGCTGGTGATACCTACGAACAAGCCACTAATTCGGACTGAGCACACTGACCAGATTTACAAGGATGAGAAAGCCAAGTTTGGCGCCGTAGTCAGGGAGATTGAGCAATCGCATAATGAGGAACGGCCAGTTCTTATAGGCACAACTTCTGTTGAAAAATCAGAGTATTTGAGTGACCTGTTGACAAAGAGAGGCGTACGCCACCAAGTGCTGAATGCCAAGAACCACGAAAAAGAAGCTGGCATAATTGCCCAGGCCGGGCGTCTGGGAGCAGTGACTGTGGCTACCAATATGGCTGGGCGTGGTGTGGATATTATCCTTGGTGGTAATCCTGAAGGGCGTGACCAGAAGGAGTGGGTTGAGGAGCATAACAAAGTAGTTGAGCTTGGCGGACTCCACATCGTCGGGACAGAGCACCACGAGGCCAGGCGCATTGATAATCAGCTCCGTGGTCGAGCTGGAAGACAAGGCGACCCGGGCAGCTCTCGCTTCTACGCTTCCCTGGAGGACGAGATTCTCCGTCGCTTTGGTGGCGACCGCGTTAAGGGGTTTATGCAGTGGGCTGGGATGGATGAGAACACTCCCATCGAGCACCCTATGGTTACCAAAGCTATAACCAATGCCCAGGTGCAGACAGAAGGCTACCATTTTGATGTTCGGAAACACCTTGTGGAATATGATGATGTGGTCAACAAGCATCGTGAGGTAATTTATGCTGAGAGAAGGAAAATACTGAGCGGCGCTGACCTTAAGGCCAACATAACGTCTATGGTCGAGGATGAAATTCAAGGCATCGTGGCCACTCACTTCAGCAATGATTTGGTTGAGCCGGACCTGTCAGGCTTACTTGAAGATGTGTCTCGCATTTTCCCTGCACCCCCGCAATCTGTCATTGCGGGTGGAGCAAAGCAATCTGGGTCTGATGGCAAGCAAATCACAGAAAAGCTCAGTGATTATGCTGTTGACCTTTATAAGCAGCGCGAACAAGAAATAGGCTCCGATAATATGCGTCTGGCAGAGCGTATAGTAATGCTGCGGATCATTGATAGGTTATGGATGGAGCATCTTACTGCTATGGAGCATATGCGCCAGGGAATAGGTCTGCGTGCTGCTGGTCAGCAACAGCCGCTGGTGGTGTATAAGAAGGAAGGCCATGCTCTTTTCGAGGCCCTCCTGGCTAGTATCCAGCATGATGTCGCCCACAGCATCTACCACGTTGGTATCAGGAGAGAGCCACCGCGGAAAAAGCAAGCGGTAGTGGCAGGTAAAAAAGTGGGCCGCAACGACCCTTGCCCTTGCGGGTCAGGCAAGAAGTATAAGTACTGCTGCGGGAGGTGAGAAATCTTCTCATACCGCTCATTGCAGTGAGCCGAAGCCCTGAACCAAGTGAAGGGGAAGCGAAGCACTCTAAGCTTATTATAATTATAAATAGGGAGAGAAAATGAAGAAATCGCCGGAAGTTGAAGTGAAGATCGGTTTTTCTGTTAGAGACTTGGCCATTGCGTTACGGGAGCTAAGTGATGACGATAGAGAGTTCTTTATTGAAAACCTCTTAGCTGCTACAAGCCCTGAGTATCTGGAAAGCATTCATGAAGCGCGGAGGGATTATAAGGAAGGAGCAACTGTTTCCTATGAAGAGCTGTTCCATGGCTGAGCTTTACCCGAATGAAGTATAAAATTGTTTTCACTAGAAGGGCAGTGAAAGATATTTCCAAGTTGCAGCCAGAGGTTGAGGAACGGATAGGAGGCGCTCTAAGAAAATACAGTGAAGACTCTTTAAGTTATGCTAGGGGAATGGTTGACCCTTCCTTAGGAAGTTACAGTTTTAGAGTTGGAGGCTACAGAGTCATGTTTGACCTCGAAGGTGATGAAATCATAGTGCTGCGTGTCGGTCACCGTAAGGAAATTTACCGAGGGTAACGAAAGATTGATAACGAGATGTAATGCCCCTGCGGCTCAGACAAGAAATATAAGTACTGCTGCGGGAGCTAGTGTGGTGGGTGGGTTCTGTAGGTGCGGTGGCTTTAGCCCGCACAGGCCAAAAATGCAAAATTAGCAAATTTGTTGCTATTTCTTATTGATTATGATATACTATTCTTGACCTGAATGATATATGAAGGAGCTTTACAATGAGGACACTTATAGATATACAAGAGCATCTGATAAGAAATTTGCTAAAGGAGACCAATGCTAAAACAAAAAGGGAAGCCATTATAACGGCTATAGAAACTTATCTCAATTTGAAAAGGAGGGAGAAACTCGCTTCTCTCATCGGCAACTATGACTATGGGGCTACTGTAGAAGAACTGGAGAGGATGAGGGTTGATGACTAGGGTAATAGTGGATACTTCCGCTTGGGTAGAATCTTTTCACCCCAAAGGTGATATTAAGTTAAAAGAGGCAGTTAAGCGGTTAATAACTGAGGGGAAAATACTTCTCCCCGGAATTATAAGAGTAGAGATATTAAGAGGAACAAAGTCTCAGAGAGAATACGAGAGGCTTGACGAATTATTAAACGGCTTAACCTACCTTCCAGTGGGAGAAAACTTCTGGGGACGGTTAGCTCGATTTTCCTTTGATTTGTTCAGGAAAGGGATTGCTGTTCCTTTGGTGGATACTTATATTGCTCTCCTAGCCATAGAAAATAACGCCTCACTTCTTCATCGTGACCAACATTTTGATGTAATAGCTCAAAAAACTGACTTAGAAATATTAAAAGTGGTGTGATAGAAGTAGCGCCAGTGTAACGCTTGCTCCTGTGGTTCAGGCAAGAAATATAAGTATTGCTGCGGGAGGTAACATATTCTGCCTTTGCTCGACAGCTGGCAAAGGTTCTGATATAGTATTGTAGACTACAACTATATTTTGGAGGGCGTAAGATGGATGTAAGCTATGTTGAAGACTTAGTAAGTGTAAGAGAGGCATCTAAGCAAAGCGAGCGGAATATGGAAACGGTGCGGAGGTGGATTTGGTCCGGTAAATTACCTGCTCAGAAACTTGGTAATCAGCTCTTTATAAAGAGGAGCGATTTGGAAATTTTTCTAAAGAATACGAATAAGCAGAAAGGTGATAGGTTTAGGTTTATAGAACGCGCCGTGGGTTTGCAGGAGAGGATTAGGGCGAAGACAGGAGTGGAATTTGATGTTTCAGCCTTAATCGAGGAATCGCGCCAAAGGCATATCTATGAACGATAAAGTGTGCATTGATGCTAGCCTGGCCCTGACTTGGTTATTATCTGTAGAGCAAAACGAAATAGCTAATGCTTTACGCTGGAAATGGGATAATGCCGGTGTGGAGATTATTGCTCCCCCATTATTTCATGCCGAAGTTACCTCGGTTCTTAGACAGCAAGTCTATTTCAAAAGGCTTCCTCCTGAAGAGGGTGAAGAAGCTTTTTCAACCTACTTAGAGATGGGAGTGAAAAGTATTGATAGCCCCAGGATTCAGGAAGGGGCTTGGAAATTAGCCAAGAAGTTCAATCTTCCTCGAACCTATGATATGCAATATTTAGCGGTTGCCGAGTTAAATGACTGCGAATTGTGGACTAATGATAAGAGACTCGTTAATTCCCTTCAGGAGAAAGTATCTAGAATAAGGTGGGTGGGAGAATATAGCTTGAAGGAGTAGGAGGCTGGTATGATGGAAGCCTGTTTGGGTGTTACTACCTGTGATAAATGTGGGAAGCCGATGCAACAGGGGCAAGCGGTCCTTGTCGTGGCAGAAGGCGATGTTACAGAACCAGGCGATGAGTTAACCTCTTGTGGCTCTTGTGTTTGTTATGCTTGTCACCTTGGCTGCTGGGATGGGATTGAGGACATTGGCTGACATAAAATCAACCTGGTACTTACAGGGGGGTGTAAGATAAGGAGGGATAATTGGTAAACTATTGGTTAGCGGTAGGTCCACCTAGAAATTGGAAAACTGCCTTCGAGCAGAAAAATATTTGGGGGCTTACAGCGAGACAAAAACAGTCATGGGAATCTCTTGCTCCAGCTGATATTGTGCTATTTTATGCTACGCAGCCCATTAGTGGAATAATTGGGTACGGTACGATTCAAACTAAATTTCGGCAGATTGAGCCGCTTTGGCCTGATGAAATCGCCCGAGGAAAGGTAATATGGCCGTTACGCTTCGAATTTAACGTAGAGTATTGCCTTCCTCCTGATGAATGGAAAACTCGTATGGTGACCTCAGACGTATTGAAACTCAAAGCTGGTAGAGGCTTTCAGTTACTTAAGGCTGACTTGGCCCACCAAGTGGTCTCGCAAATTTTGCCGGTATCTGAGTTCGAGCAAGCAAAGCGGCCTTTGTCTTTGCATGAAGAACTTAAACAGAAACT
>JGI24025J20009_10001270_pt1 | contig 19204 bp, 14 predicted proteins | sample Cruoilmetagenom3_FD_20009 | JGI IMG/M metagenome (IMG submission 20009) | reverse complement strand
ATGGTTTTCAGAAAATTATGGTGGAAAAACTTAATAGTAGTAGGTATATTTTTTTTGATAGTTATGCTCATCTCTTCTCTCTTTTTACCTTCCTACAATAACCAGGAAGGGGTAGTTGTAGTTATTCCCAAAGGAAAGGATTCTTTTCAGATTGCTCAAACTCTATCTCAAAAAAAGCTTATAAAAAGTAAAATCTTATTTTTACTTCTTTCCAAAATTTTAGGTTTAGAAAAGAGTTTTAAAGCAGGGAGTTACGAATTTTCTTCTTCCACTATGTTCGAAATTTTAGATAAATTAAAGAAAGGCAAGGTAAAGACCTATCGCGTTACCATTCCCGAAGGATTAACCAAATGGGATATCACGGATATTTTAGGGGAAAAAGGAATTGTAGAAAAAGGTGCATTTTTAGCTATCGTAGATAACCCTTCTTCTATTTTTAAAAAGGAATCTTTTTTGCCTGAATCTGATTTAGAGGGATATCTTTATCCGGATACCTACTATTTTACCAGAGGAGGGAACCCTGAGGAAGTAGTAAAAAAGTTTGTTTTCAGATTTAAGGAAATGATTTTTCTTCCCTATCAAAAACTGAAAGAGAAGAATAATTTTTCTTTGAAAGATGTAGTAATTATGGCCTCAATTATCGAAAAGGAAGCTCAACTTTCTTCAGAAAAACCTATTATTGCCGCTGTATTTTATAATCGCCTGAAAAAGGGTATGAGACTCCGAGCAGACCCTACAATAAAGTATGCCTTAGGTAGTTTTCGGATAAGATTGACTCGCAGTGAACTCCGAACCCCTTCTTTTTACAATACTTATCTTTATCATGGACTTCCTCCTGGTCCTATCTGTAATCCCGGGAAAGATAGCATTTATACTGCATTACATCCTGCAGATGTAGACTATCTTTATTTTGTAGCTAAGGGTGACGGCAGTCATAAATTTAGCAAAACTTATGAAGAACACTTAGAAGCAGTGTATAAGTATCAGAAGTGATGAGATGATGATTCATACACCTCGAGGGGTGGAAGATATACTTCCTTATCAGAGCCCCAAATATCAATGGATGGAAAAAGAAGCCTCTTCTCTCTTTCATTTATATGGATATGAAGAGATAAGAGTTCCTACTTTCGAAAACGCAGAGCTTTTCTTACGGAGCGTGGGCAAAGAGACAGATGTTGGTAAGCAGATGTACATTTTTAATGATAAAAAAGGACGAAGCTTATCTCTTCGTCCAGAAGCTACAGCTTCTGTCGCCAGAGCTTACATTCAACATAGATTATATGAAAAACGTGGAGACTGGAGAGTCTATTACATTGGACCTATGTTTAGATACGAAAGACCACAAGCAGGTAGACTTCGGGAGTTTCGGCAGATAGGAGTAGAAGTTTTAGGAGAAGCAGCTCCTCAATTGGATGTAGAAATTATAGAGATGGTGTGCCAATTTTTTAAAAGATTAGGATTGGCCAATTTCAATGTTCAGCTTAACAGCATCGGGTGTAAAAAATGTAGACCCGAGTATGAAAAGATATTGAAAGAGTATCTCAAAAGGAATATGGGTTCTCTCTGTTCTGTTTGCCAAAAACGGTATGAATATAATATTTTACGTATTTTAGATTGTAAAGAAGAGGGCTGCCAAAAGGTGATAGAAAAGGCACCTCTCTTAAGAGACCACTTATGTGAAAGTTGTCAGATTCATTTTGAAAGAGTGAAAATGGGTTTAGAGGATATCGGGATAAAGTTCAATCTTAACCCCCATCTGGTAAGAGGCCTCGATTATTATACACGAACTACGTTTGAAATCAGCATTCCCTCGTTAGAAGCTCAAAATGCCATTTGCGGAGGAGGAAGGTATGATGATTTAGTGGAAGAGCTGGGAGGTCCCTCTACTCCCGGTATAGGTTTTTCTATAGGAGTAGAGAGATTGTTAGTCGCTCTCGAAAAGGAGGGAATGGAATTTTTTCCTAAAAATTCTCCTGCCATCTATGTAATTACCGTAGGTGAAGAGAGCCAGAAAATGGGCTATTATTTAGTTAATCTGCTTCGGTCTAAAGGTATAAAGGCATTTATGAGTTTTTCGAGGAATAGTCTCTCTTCTCAGTTAAGATTGGCCAACAGGAAAGAAGTCCGTTGGGCAATAATTATAGGTGAAGAAGAGGTTAATAAGGAAAAATTAATTCTGAAGGATATGGAATCGGGTAAACAAAGAGAGATAGAGTGGAAAAAGTTGGAGGAGTTTAGCCAGAATCTAAATTCTCAATTAGGAAGGAGTAGAAATTGCGATTAAGACGAACCTCTATGTGTGGTCTCTTAAGCGAAAAAGATACAGATAAAGAGGTTATCTTGGCTGGTTGGATAAAAAAAAGACGCGACCATGGAGGATTAATTTTTATCGATTTAGAAGATAAATCGGGAATTATCCAGTTAGTATTGAATCCGGAAATAGATAAAGAGAGTCATACCCAGGCTCATTCTACAAGAGAAGGATGGGTAATTGCTGCAAAAGGGAAGGTAAAGGAACGGGAGGAGAATTTAATAAATCCAAAACTGAAAACAGGTAAAATAGAAGTGATAGTAGAAGAGTTAGAAATATTGAATACTTCTCAACCCCTCCCCTTTCCTATAGAGGATAAGATAGATACGAATGAAGAAGTAAGGTTAAGATATAGATATTTAGACCTGCGAAGACCGGTTATGCAAAGGAATATCTATTTAAGATATAAGATAAGTAAACAGGTGCGGGATTTTCTTCATAAAAAGGGATTTACGGAGATAGAGACTCCTTTTCTTACTCGAAGTACCCCCGAAGGAGCAAGAGATTATCTGGTTCCCTCAAGGCTAAATCCAGGGGAATTTTATGCTCTTCCTCAATCTCCTCAGTTGTTTAAACAACTTCTTATGGTAGCCGGTTTTGATCAATATTTTCAGATAGTTAGATGTTTTCGAGATGAAGATTTGAGAGCGGATAGACAGCCAGAACACACTCAAATAGATATAGAGCTCTCTTTTGTAGAAGAGGAGAATATATATAATCTTATTGAAGAAATGTTCGCCTCTATATTTAACCAGGTTTTAGGAACATCTCTTAAAACTCCCTTCCCCCGTTTTAGCTACGAAGAAGCAATGAGTCGATATGGCAGTGATAAACCCGACATTAGATTTGGATTGGAGTTAAAGAGTATATCACATCTGGTTAATTCCTGTAAATTTGGGGTATTTCGCAAGGCTTTAGAGGGGGGAGGAGAAGTTAAAGGGCTGAGGGTTCCCCGGGGAAGTTCTCTTTCCCGAAATGATATAGAGAAATTAACCGCGGAGATAGTCCCCTATGGAGCTAAAGGACTGAGCTGGATTATTCTTGCTTCAAAAGAAAAAATAAAATCTCCACTAAATAAGTTCTTTAGCAAATCTGAGCTTTTAAAAATAATAGAGTATATGGGAGGCGAAGAAGGGGATACTCTCTTTTTTGTAGCCGATGAAAGAAGAGTAGCAGCTGAGGCTTTATCCCATACTCGCCTCTATTTAGCAAAAAAGTTTCATCTTATCCCTGAGGGGACTCATAAATTAGTGTGGATTGTGGATTTTCCTTTATTTGAATACGATAAAGAGGGAAAATTAGTTCCCTGTCATCACCCCTTTACCTCACCCAGGGAGGAAGATTTACCATTACTGGAAGAAAGTCCCGAGAAAGTGAAGGCTCGCTCTTACGACCTTGTTATGGATGGGGAAGAAGTTGGAGGAGGAAGCATAAGGATTCACAGAAGAGGAATTCAGGAGAGGGTTCTTGAAATTTTAGGGATAGACCCTCTTCAAGCAAGGGAAAAATTTGGTTTTCTCCTTGAAGCTCTCTCTTTTGGAGCTCCTCCCCATGGAGGAATTGCTTTAGGCCTGGACCGCTTAACGATGATATTAGCCGGAGAAAAATCTATAAGAGAGGTTATCCCTTTTCCTAAGACTCAGAAAGCGGTTTGTCTTTTAACCCAGGCTCCCTGTTCTGTAGATGGAGAGCAGCTTAAAGAATTGCATCTGAAGGTGGAAGGGTGAAGTATATTAAGGCAGCTTTGAATCTCCCTTTAAATCAGTTTTTTTATTATAAAGTCCCCCCCGAACTTACAGATAGAATCAAGATAGGTAAAAGAGTAGTTGTTCCTTTTAAAAGAAAAAACTTAACTGCCTTTGTAATAGAAGAGGTAAGAAAAGAGAAAGTAAGGAAGAGTTTAAAAGAGATAATTAAAATAGATAATTCTCCGCCTTTAGGTGCTGATCTTCTTCGATTAGGGGAATGGATAAGTAAGTATTATTACTGCTCTTTAGGGCAGACTCTCCATTTTATGCTTCCTGTTCAACCCGGCTTAAAGATTGATAAAGGAAAAAAGGCAAAAAGAGATAGCTCTTTTCTGTTTTTTACCAATGCCCAATATAATGAAGCTGTTTCTCTGGTGAGAGAAGGGGGAGACTTTTTATTTAGACCAAAGAATAATAAGGAGAAGATATCTTTTTATCTTTTATTAATAAAGAGAGCAATAAAAGAAGGAAAGGATATCATTCTTATTGTCCCTGAAATTAGTTATATACCTTTTTTAAAGAGAGCAATTCAGTATTATTACCCCCGCGAAACAGCCATTTTCCACAGCAGACTTTCCCTTAAAGAAAAGTATAATCAATGGTTGAAAATGAGAGAGGAGGAGGTAAATTTAGCTATAGGAACCCGCTCTCTTGTATTTGCTCCTTTCCCTCAAATAGGTTTAGTTATAATTGAAGAAGAAGAAAACACCTCTTATAAACAGATAGAAACCCCTCGTTACCATGTTCGGGAAGTAGCCATGAAAAGAGGGGAGATAGAGAAATTCCCTGTGATTTTAACTACTCAAAGTCCCTCTTTGGAATCCTGGCACAATGTGAAAAAGAGGAATTATGGATTAATTGAGCTTTCTGGAAATAATAAGCACTCCTCTCCAGTAGAGATTGTAGACCTCCGTAAGGAGAAAAATAAAATTTTCTCCTTCCTTTTGGAAGAGAGAATTAAAGAAAATTTAAATAAAAATAGACTTGTGCTCCTTTTTTTGAATAAACGAGGTTTTGCTAACTTTGTTCTTTGTAGAGAATGCGGAGAAGTTATTAGATGCCCTAACTGTAATATAGGCCTTACTTTTCACTTGAGGAATGATTTAATCTGTCACTATTGTAATTACCAAATGAGAGTCCCCCAGATATGTCCTTCTTGCAAAGGGAGGGAACTTCAAAGAATAGGAGCAGGAACGCAGCGGATAGAAAAAGAGGTGAGAAAAAGATTTCAAACAGCTCGGATGCAACGAGTGGATACAGATACCATTAATTCTTCCTCAGCTTATAAAAAATTGTTACAGAACCTGGAAGATGAAAAAATTGACATACTGGTGGGAACACAGTTGGTGATTAAAGAGAGGATTTTAAAAAGAATAGATTTAGTAGGGGTTATCCTCGCTGACACTTTATTGAATTTGCCCGATTTCAGAGCGGGTGAACATCTCTTTCAGCTTCTTACCAGAATTAAAAGCTATATTAAAGAGGAAGGAAAAATTATCATTCAAACTTATAATCCCTCTCATTATGCTTTAAAAGCATTTAAAGAAGGAAAAGAAGAAGATTTTTATAATGAGGAGGCAAGAATAAGAAAAGAGCTAAGCTATCCACCTTACCTGCACTGGATAAGAATTTCGCTGGAGGGAAAAATAAAAAGCAGGGTAGAGGAGGCAGGGAAAACGATTAAAGAAAAATTGGAGAAAGAAAACTTAGGATTTTTAGGTCCTTCACCTTGCCCTTTTAGTAAAATTAAAGGAAAGTATCGTTACCATTTAATTTTAAGAGATGAAAGCTTATCCCGGATGAGAAAAATTTTGGAGAAAGAGTTAAAATCTTTATTTACCCATTTTAAGGGAATTAAGACAACAGTAGATGTAGACCCCTTACGGACAATGTAAAATGCTGAAAAAAAATGTAGATGTTGGAGGACAGGCTGTTATAGAGGGAGTAATGATGCGTTCTCCAGAATATATTACCATTGCTGTCAGAAAAAGTAATGGAGAAATAGTGGTTAAGAAAAATCGCTATATTTCTCTTAGTAAAAGGTTCAAGTTGCTTAATCTTCCCATTATCAGGGGAGTTGTGGCTTTAGGGGAAACATTGTATATTGGAATAAAAGCTTTAACTTTCTCCGCAGAAGAAGCTATAGAAGAGGAAGCTCCTTCTGTAGAGAAAAAAGAGAAAAAAGGGATGTTTAGCAGTTTATGGTTAATAGCTACGGTTATTTTAGCTTTTATCTTAGCTTTTCTTCTATTCTTTTATCTTCCTTTAATGGTAACCAGTTTTTTGAATATTAAAGGAGGATTTCTATTTAATCTTGTAGACGGAATAATAAGGATAGCTATTTTTTTAATCTATATCCGGGTGATTACACTCTGGGGAGAGATGAGAAGAATATTCGAATATCATGGAGCAGAGCATAAAAGTATCTATACTCTTGAGGCAGGTGATGATTTACTACCTGTAAACGCAAAAAAATATTCTACTCTCCATCCTCGATGCGGGACAAGTTTTCTCTTAATTGTGATGATAGTAAGTATTATTGTTTTTATGTTTCTTGGTAGGCCGCATACTTTAGCTGACAGATTGGTAAGGTTTTTATTCATTCCCTTGATTGCTGGTATATCTTACGAGCTAATAAAACTATCCGGAAAAAAGAGAGAGAGCAAAATCGCTAAAATTTTAATGGCACCCGGATTATGGCTTCAAAAAATGACTACAAAAGAGCCGAGTGAAAAACAGTTGGAGGTAGCCATAGCTGCTTTGAAGGAGGCGTTGGAGTAATAAGGAAGAGCAAAAATGGAAAGTAATGAGATTAGAAGAAGATTTCTCGATTTTTTTAAGCAGAGAGGTCATCTTATTCAACCTTCTGCATCTTTATCTATAGATGACCCGGAATTACTTTTTACCATTGCGGGGATGGTTCCCTTTAAAAAATTTTTTTTAGGAAAAAGCAGACCCCCGGCTACCCGGTTATCCTCTTGCCAGGTATGTTTTCGCACAAATGATTTAGAGAGGGTAGGGGAGACTTCTTATCATCATACTCTTTTTGAGATGTTAGGCAACTTCTCTTTTGGCGATTATTTTAAAGAAGAGGCTTGTCAATGGGGATGGGAATTTATAACAAAAGAGTTGAAGCTTCCAGGAGAAAGAGTATGGGTCACTATATTTGAGGATGATGAAGAGACTTATGGGATATGGAAGAAGATAGGTATTCCCTCTTCAAAGATAGTAAGAAAGGGTAAGAAGGAGAATTTCTGGTCTTTAGCCGAGGTGGGTCCCTGCGGTCCGGATACAGAAATATTTTTGGATAGAGGGGAAAAATTCGGTTGCGGAAGGAAAAATTGTGAGCCTGGCTGTGATTGTCAACGATGGGTTGAGATCTGGAATTTAGTATTTATGCAATTTAATAGGGATGAGGAGGGAAGACTTTCTCCTCTGCCTTCAAAAAATATTGATACAGGAATGGGGTTGGAAAGGATAACCTCTATCCTGCAAAATGTAAGCGATGATTATTCTACTGACCTTTTCCGTCCCCTTATGGATTGGTTAAAAAATCTTTCTTCTTCAAAAATAGAAGAAGAGAAATCCTTTAGAGTTATCTGTGACCATCTGCGGGCTCTTACCTTTCTTTTGGGAGAGAGGATTTTACCCTCAAATACCGGAAGGGGTTATGTAGTAAGGAGAATTCTTAGACGTGCTTTTAGATATGGAAGAAAGCTGGGATTGGAGGAACCTTTCCTCCACAAAGGAGTCCCCATAATAACAAAAATGATGAAAGAGCCTTATTCTCATTTAGAAAGAGAAAAAGAAGAGATAATGAGAATAATTAAAGGAGAAGAGGAAAATTTTCAAGCTACTTTAACTCGAGGGATAGAAATACTACAAGAATTGATAGAAGACTTAAAGAGGAGTGGAGATAAGCTTATCCTTCCTGAGGATGTATTCAAATTATACGATACTTATGGTTTTCCTATGGAACTGACAGAGGAGATAGCCGAAGAAGAAGGGTTGAATATAGATAAACGAGCAAGTGAGAAATTTTTAGCTGAACAGAGAGAAAGAGGGAGAAAAAAATTTAAAGAAAAAATAGGAGTAACGTTAGAAGGCATATATGATAGAGTGCACGTAGACAACGAAGCAAAAGTGAAGATAGAGGTAAAATTTAAAGAGTATGAAAAGCTAAAGCTAAAGACAACCATTGAGGGGATTATTAAAGGAGAGAGGTTGGTAAGTGAGATAAAAGAAGGAGAAGAGGGAAAACTCATTTTAACCTCTACACCCTTTTATCCCGAAAGGGGAGGCCAGGTAGGGGACAGCGGCAAAATATTTAATTCTACTTCTCAATCTAAAGTAGTGGATACGCAAAAGATAGATGAGAAAGTAATTGTCCATTACGTTAAAGTGCTTAAAGGAAAACTTAAAGAGAGAGACGAAGTAATAGTTGAAGTTGATAAAAAAAGAAGAGAAGGTATCTGTCGAGCTCATACAACAACGCATCTTTTGCAGGCAAGTTTAAGAGAGGTTTTAGGAGAAACTGTTAAACAGAGCGGCTCTTTAGTGGATGAGGATAGACTTCGCTTCGATTTTACCTATTTCTCATCTATAAATAAAGAAGAACTTGAGAAAATCTCTTCTTTGCTTAATGAAAAAGTGAGAGAGAACCTTCCTGTAAATATAGAGGAGATGGGATTGGATGAGGCAAAGCAGAGAGGGGCTATAGCCCTTTTTGAAGAAAGATATAAGGAGAAGGTGCGTGTAGTAAATATCGGAGATTTCAGCATGGAGGTCTGCGGAGGAACTCATCTTTCCCGAACAGGAGAAATAGGTTTAATAATAATATTAAATGAATCATCTATTGCTTCAGGGATAAGAAGGATAGAGGCTCTTACAGGCGAGAGAGCTCTGAGACGGATGGAGAAGAAAGAAACTCTTTTAGAGAGGGTCTCATCTAAATTAAATGTTCCCGAAGATAAGATATTACCTTATATAGAAGAGATGGAGAAAGAGTTACAAGAAAAGGAAGAAAAGTTAAAAAAGTGGCAGAGAAGGTTTATAGACTCTCATATAGATGGGTTAATAAAGAAAGCTCCTCAAATTGGTAAAATAAGAGTGATAGGAGAAAGATGGGAGAATATATCTTCAGAGGTCCTTAGAGAGGGAGCAGAAAAGATAAAAAGCAGATTAGAAGAAGGAATAGTAGTCTTAGCCTCTATTGGTGAAAATAAAGCCTTTCTGGTAGCTGCCTCCACTCAGAAAAGCCTTCCTGCAAACCAGATAATAAAAGAAGTAACCTCTCTTGCCGGCGGAAACGGCGGAGGAAGATGGGACTTTGCTCAAGGAGGAACTTCCCACCCCTCAAAAGTGAGCTCAGCTTTAGAAAAGTTACCCCTTATTGTAAATAAACTTTTGCATTATCCGTAGTCCTTAATTCTTATTTCTCAATTCTTAATCCTGTCTTTCCTTAAGTCTGGAGCTGGCGAAGGGATTTGAACCCCCGACCTGATGATTACAAATCATCTGCTCTACCAGTTGAGCTACGCCAGCCTAATTTTTATTTTTTTATCTTCCATACAGTCCTTGTTTCTTCGTCTTCTAATTCAATTCCCAGATCACCCAGTTTTTCTCTTATTTTGTCGGCTAAGGCCCAGTTTTTTTCCTTCCTCAGCTCATTTCTTACATTCAGTAAAATTTTTATTAAATCTTTTTCTTTTCCCTGCAGATCTTCTCTTTTTTCTTCCTGGAAAAGTCCTAATACTTTCCCCATCTCCTTAATTTTTTCCTTTGTCCTCAAAAGAAGCTGGTAAGAAGAGTTGTCTAAAGAATCTGCCTTATTGAGAAGTAAATTCGCTCTTTTGATTCCCTCAAAGATAAGAGATAGAGCAAGAGGAGTATCAAAATCATCATCCATAGATGAGATAAATTTTTCTTCTACCTCTTTAAGGTAAAGAGAAAGCTCGCTTGCCTCTTTTTCTGATTTAGTTTTAGCGAGGGAAGGTTTTTCAACCCTTTTTTCTATTCTCTCTATCTTTTGTAGAGTATTATAGACCCTTTTTAGAGAAGAGGCAGCTTTTCTTAAGCTATTCTCTTCGTAGCTCAAAGGACTTCTGTAATGGGCGGAGAGTAAAAAGTACCTTATTGCCTCCCCATCATATTTTTTAAGAGCATCGGATAAGGTGAAGACATTACCGATAGATTTGGACATCTTCTGTTTTCCCATATTAAGCAATCCGTTATGCAGCCAGTATTTAGCAAACTCTTTCCCTGTAGCTCCTTCTGATTGAGCAATTTCATTTTCATGATGGGGAAAAATAAGATCATTTCCTCCCCCATGAATGTCTATACTTTCCCCTAAATATTTCATTGCCATAGCTGAGCACTCTATATGCCAACCAGGCCTTCCTTCCCCCCAGGGGCTACCCCAGAAAGGCTCTTTATCCTTTCTCTTCTTCCATAAAGCAAAATCTAGGGGGTCTTCTTTTTTCTCGTTTTCTTCCACTCTTGCCCCTACTGAAAGGTCTTTAAGGCTTTGATGAGAGAGTTTTCCATATGAGGGAAATTTCCTCACTCGGAAGAAAACATCTCCGTCTCTACTGTAAGCAAAGCCGTTATTCTCTAATTGTTTAATTAATTTTAGTATCTCCTTTACATTCTCAGTAGCACGAGGATAATAATCTGCTTTTTTCACGCTCAAAAGTTCTACCTGTGCGAAGTATTCCTTTATAAATTTTTCTGCTAAATCAAAAATGGATGTTCCTAAAACTTCGGCTCTATTAATCATTTTGTCATCTACATCGGTAAAGTTGGTCACATATTTTACCCTGTACTCCTTGTATTCCAGATAACGTCTGATTACATCAAAGACAACCGCTGCTCTGGCATGTCCTAAATGCATCTGGTCATAAAGAGTTACTCCGCACACATATATCTTAACGCAGTTTCTATCTAAGGGAATAAATTTCTCTTTTCTTCTCGTTAACGTGTTATATACTTTAAGAGACATTTTTTTCTTCGCTTACTAAACTTGCTACTGCCCAGCAGGCAATCCCCTTTTTCTCTCCCAGGAATCCAAGTCCTTCCGAAGTTGTGGCTTTAATCCCCATCTGTTCCAGTTTTATTTGCAGAATTTGAGTGATATTTTTTTTCATCTGATGTATATAGGAAGAGAGTTTTGGTTCCTCTGCTACAAGAGTAGCATCTATATTGTTTATCCTGAATCTATCTTTTCTGATAATCTTCAAGATCTCCTTTAATAAACTCAAACTTGAAATTCCTTTATATTTGATATCGTTATCAGGAAAGAAAAAACCAATATCTCTTTTTCCTGCCGCTCCTAAAAGAGCATCTCCTACACTGTGAGCAAGGACATCAGCATCAGAATGTCCATATAAACCCATTTTATAGGGAATATTGACTCCTCCAACGATTAACCTTCTCCCTTTTATTAGAGGATGCACATCGTAGCCTATTCCTACACGCATCTATTTATCTCTTTCAGAAAAAACTCCGCCAGTTTTAAATCCTGCTGAGTGGTAATTTTGATATTTCTTTCATCTCCAGGAATTATTCTCACCCTTTTCCCTAATCTTTCTACTAACAGGGCGTCATCATCCGTTTTTTTCTTTGAATCTCCCTTTTTCATATGAGCTTCCCAGATTATATCTCTTTTAAACCCCTGTGGAGTCTGAATAGAATAGAGATTTTCTCTCTCTATGGTTTTAACTACTATATTATCCTTGTTAACCCTTTTAATTGTCTCTTTAACAGGGATACCTAAGCTTACCGCTCCCTCTTTCTCTGTCTCCTGGATAACTTTTTCTATAAGATGGTGAGAAATCAAAGGGCGCACCCCATCATGGATAACTACAATGTCTGTATCTTCCTCTACTGTTTTTAAACCTTGAAAGACAGAATCCTCCCTCTCCTCACCTCCTTCTACCAATTCTTTTATTTTCTCACATTCAAAAAAGAGAGCGATTTTTTCTGCATAATCTTTCATTCCTTGTGGAATAACTACAATAATTTTATCTATCACCCTGCATTCTTCAAATCTCCTTACCGTCCACCAGAGTATAGGCTTCCCTCTTAAAGGATAGAATTGCTTATGTCGGTCTTTATTGAATCTCTCTCCTTTTCCAGCAGCTACAATAATAGCTTCAACTCTCACTATGTTTTTCTCTCTTATCCCTTTTTTTCGTCTTTTTTTTATTTACCCTGTTAGATAAGCTTCTAACGGGGTTTACTTCATCTTTTTTTATTTCTGTGAATATCATCTTTCCTGTTGTAGTTTGAAGAACAGAAGTAACAGAAACCTCCGTTCTTTTGCCAATATAGTTTTTTCCTCCCTCTACCACTACCATGGTTCCATCCTCAAGGTAGGCTATCCCCTGATTGGGGTTTTCTCCTTCCTTAAGAATGTTAATCTCTAAACTTTCTCCTGGTAGAAGAATAGGTTTAAGAGCTGTAGCTATCTCATTTATATTTAAAACTTTCACATCCTGAATTTTAGCTACTTTTTTCAAGTTATGGTCATTGGTAACTATCTCTCCTCCCATTGATTCAGCTAAGTGAATAAGTTTTGTATCTACCTCTTTGACTGTAGGAAAATCCTTATCCAGAATTTCTACAGGAATAGTCTCCTGGTCTTGAAGTTTTTTTACCATATCTAATCCTCTTCTACCCCGGGTTCGCTTGGTGGAGGAAGAGGAATCAGCAATTTGTTGAAGTTCTGCGAGAACAAAACGGGGAATAACTAAGGTTCCTTCAATAAAACCATTTTCACAAAGGTCAGCTATTCTCCCATCAATTATCACCGAAGTATCCAGAATCTTATATTTTTTCTCTTCAATATAAGATTTTTTGCCGCTGATGTGGGCAATAAAATTGGTTATATCCTCGTCTCTTTTAAGAAAAACTGTAAGTCCTACACAGGCAAATATTATATTAATCAAAAAGAGAAGAAAAGGTGAAAAAGGCTTCAAAAAAGGGATTAATAAAAGAGGGTAAGCTATGAGAGTACCCACAAGAGCTCCTCCCCCAAAACCTACTCCTCCAATTATCAATTTTCTTACAGAAATTTGGCTAAGTCTTTGCTCAACAATAACTATTAAAGTAACTATCCCTCCTCCTACTATAGTAGGTATTAAGGGGTTAAAGCCTAATTTTTTTGCTACTCCATAACATGCGATACCAACTAATATAATAGATAATGATCTTTTTATTTTCATAATTTTTTATCTCCTATTTTTCAATAAGTCAAGATTTCTCTATCAACACTTTATCTTTTAATCTTTGTAATTCTTTTCTAATCATATACGCTCTTTTTTCACCTACTTCACTGATTTTCATCAACTGGCTTGGATTAGCGTTTACAATATTAGGTAAATCTCCTAATGCTTTTGTCACATTTTTTATTACAACACCGGGCAGGCGAGGAATTTTTGAGAGAACTCGATATCCCCGAGGAAAGACAAGTAAATCTAAACTCTCAGGTTTTACCTCGTATCCCAAAATACGCACAATATTAATCGGCTCCAAAAGTTCGTTCATCTCTATATCTTCTAATTCCAAACAGACTTTTTTGTAATCTCTTCTGGCATAATCTTGTATTGTCTGCATAACTTCATCTAGTGTGTCTCCTGCTACCTCTTTTAGCTGCATCTTTATTAACCGTGCTTCCTCACCCAATTCTATAATATACCTATCTACTTCCCTTTTTATTTTTTTTATCATTTGACCCCTTTGAATAATCTTTATCGCATTAAATAGCCTTACTTCATCCCGAAATTCTAAAATCTCTAATTCTTTCAATATCTCATCAAAGACCACCCGATGTTTTTCCAAAGTTTGTAAGGCTTGATTGGCTCTACTTATAAGCTCAGGTAAAGTTTTTAACACATATTTTATCTCTTCCTGGTAGAGGCTTACTGTATTTCGAGCTCTGGAGATAGCAATAACAGGACAACTCGTTTGCTTAGCCATTCGTTCGGCAGCTCTATGACGAGTTCCCCTCTCATTAGTAGGGATAAGATAATCAGGAATCAATTGAGTGTTAGCATATAAAATCCTCTTTACATCTTTAGATATAATGATAGCTCCGTCCATTTTGGCCAACTCAGCCAGGGCAGTTGGCGTGAGAGGGCAATCTATCTTAAATCCTCCATCTATGGTTTTGAGGACTTCCTCAGTATCTCCTATGACAATTAAAGCGCCTGTGCCTCCCTGGAGAATTATTTCTAATGCCTGTTTAAGAACAGTTCCCGGAGATACAAACTTAAGTAAGTTTGATAAACTTTTCTCCTCGTTTTGCAAATTATTAGACATCTCTAATCCTCTAATCCTGCCTTTTCTTGATTTCTCTTGTTTTTTCCTTGTTTTTTCCGCTATGAGCTATGAGCTATGAGCTATTTCTCCTCTAATCCTGTTTTTATTGCTTCTCTAATATTCCTTATCCCTATCGGCTTCATTGGGGGAAAATTCTTTATCTCTCTTAAAGATGATTGAGGAATAAGACTTTTGGTAAATCCTAATTTAACTGCTTCTTTTAATTTTCTTTCTATAAATCCTGCGGTTCGAATCTCTCCCCCCAAACCTATTTCTCCTATAGCTACAGCTTTTTTTAGAAAAGGTTTATCCTCAAAGCTTGAAGTAATAGATAAAGCTATCCCTAAATCAGAGGAAGGTTCACTCACCTTCATTCCCCCGGCTACATTTATATACACATCCTTGTTGTAAAGATGTAATCCCGCTCTTTTTTCAAGCACAGCTAGGAGCAGACAAAGCCTATTATAGTTTATTCCCTGAGATATCCTGCGAGGAATGGGTAAATTTGAGTTAGTTACCAGAGCCTGAATTTCTACTAAAAAAGAACGGCTCCCCTCTATTGTGGGGACTATAACTTTACCGGGGAGGTTGTCTTCCGGATAATAATCCTCTAAGAATAATTCCGAGGGATTGATAACCTCCTTCAATCCATCCTCTTCCATCTTAAATACTCCAATTTCCGAAGATGCTCCAAATCTATTTTTTACTGTTCGTAATATCCTATACTGATAATTCTTCTCTGATTCGAAGTAGAGGACAGTATCCACAATATGCTCTAAGATTTTGGGACCAGCAATAGCTCCTTCTTTAGTAATATGGCCTATTAAAAATACGGCTGTTTTCCCTTGCTTAGCTAATTTCATAAGAGAGGTAGCGGATTCTCTTATTTGAGAAATAGAGCCGGGAGAAGAAGTGTAACTTTCTGTGGACATAGTTTGTATAGAGTCTATAATTGCCGCACCGGGTTTCAAATTATTAATCTGTTGAGCAATCATTTCCATCTTAGTCTCAGATGAGAGATAGAGATAAGGTGAATTTATTCCTAAGCGTGAAGCTCGCAGTTTTGTCTGTTCTATCGATTCTTCTCCTGAGATATAAAGGACAGAAAAATTTGGAGAACTCAATTTATCTCCCACTTCAAGTAAGAGCGTAGACTTTCCTATTCCTGGTTCTCCTCCAATCAATACCAGAGAGCCGGGAACCACTCCCCCTCCTAATATACGGTCAAATTCTCCTATATGAGTAGAGTATCTTTTGCAGGTAGACTCTCCTATTTCGGTGATAGATTTGGGGATAGTTAAAGAAGCACTCAGAGAAAGATTCTCTTTTTTTACTCTTTCCTCTAAGAAACTATCCCATTCACCACATTCAGGACAGCGCCCTAACCATTTAAAGGATGAATAACCGCACTTCTGACAGACAAATCTAATTTTTTCTTTTTCCATAGTATGTCTACTTTAATAACTCTATACTTTGCAAGGCTCTTCCTGTGCCAATAACGACGCAGGTTGAAGGGTCATCAGCTAAGCAAGTGGAAATACCTGTTGCCTCTTCAATTAAACGGTCAAAGTTTTTCAGTAAGCTTCCACCCCCTGTCATCACAATCCCTTTATTAATTATATCTGCTGCTAATTCAGGAGGTGTCTTTTCTAAAACTACTTTTACGCCTTCTGTAATTAAAGATAAAGATTCAGATAAAGTCTCGCATATCTCTTTTGCTCTTATTTTTACTTTACGAGGCAGGCCGCTTACTAAATCTCTTCCTCTCACCTCCATCTCCTCATTTTCTGGAGGAGAGATAGCATAACCTATTTTTTGCTTTATGCACTCGGCAGCATTATCACCTATAGCTAAATTGTAGCATTTCCTCATATATCTCTGAATAGCTTCATCGAATTCATTACTTCCTATACGAAGAGCTTCTCCTACTACAATACCTCCTAAGGAGAGAACAGCAATATCGGTTGTTCCCCCTCCTACATCTATAACCATATTCCCTTCAGGTTTTCCAATATCCAGATTTGCTCCTATTGCTGCTGCTTTGGGTTCCTCAATAAGGAAAACTTTTTTACACCCAATCCGTAAAGCAGACCTTTTAATAGCTCTTCTTTCTACAGAGGTTGCTGTTGTAGGAATACATATCATAAGATAAGGGGGAAAGAAAGTCCATCTTCCATAAATCTTATTAATATAGAATTTGAGCATACTTTCTATGATATCGTAATCGGCAATTACCCCATCCTTCATCGGTTTTACGGCGACAATGCTGGATGGTGTCTTCCCCAACATCTTTTTAGCTTCTTCTCCAATGGCTAAAATCTTATTGTTCTCCTTACGTATGGCTACTACAGAAGGTTCATTAAATACAACTCCTTTTGCTTCAACATAAACCAGTGTAGTTGTAGTTCCCAAATCTATTCCTATCTTCTTGGCTAAAGAAAACATTTTATTCTTCTACCCTTAAAATATTTGCTCCCAATTTAGACAATCTCTCTTCAATCTTTTCATAACCTCGGTCAATATGGTAAATGTTATGAATTTCGGTTACCCCTTTAGCAGCTAATCCAGCTAAAATAAGGGCTGCTCCTCCTCTTATATCAGAAGCTACAACAGAGGTCCCTCGCAGAAGAGGGACTCCTTTTACTATGGCCATCCCTTCTTTTCTTTCAATATCTGCTCCCATTTTTCGCAGTTCAGAGATATGGGTAAATCTGTCTTTAAAGATAGTCTCCACAATTGCACTAACTCCTTGAGTTAAACAAGCAAGAGTAGTTATTTGAGGTTGGAGGTCAGTAGAAAAACCAGGATAAGGGAGAGTCTTTATTTTCATTGGTTTCCAGACACTCTCCCCTCTAATTTTTACCTCGTTATCGGTAATTTCCATCTTTACATCCATCTCTCTCAGTTTTGCAAGAGGTGTCTTCAGGTGGTCTATATGAGCTCCTTCTATTGTTACTTCTCCCCTGGTTATAATACCCGCCATTATAAAAGTTCCCGCTTCTATACGATCCGGAATTATAGAGTAACTCACCGGCCGAAGCTCTTTTACACCTTCAACTTTAATTAATTTCCCCCCCCTATTTTCTATTTTTGCTCCCATTTTCTTTAAAAAATTGATTAAATCTATTACCTCCGGAGAGTAGGAAGCATTATTAATTAATGTTGTCCCCTCAGTTAAGGATGCAGCGAGTAATAAATCTTCTGTAGCCCCTACACTGGGAAGATTTAAATAGATGCTATTCCCTTTAAGTCTTCTTTTGGTGCGAGCCTCGATATACCCATTTTTCACTTTTATTTCAGCTCCCAATTTTTTCAATCCTTCAAGGTGCAGATTTATTGGTCTTGCACCTATATTACAACCTCCAGGAAGAGGAACTCGAGCATATCCAAAGCGGGCTAAGATCGGTCCTAACACCAGAATGGAAGCTCTCATCATTTTAACTAAGTCGTAAGGAGCTTCATGATGAGAGAGTTTCGCCGTATTAATCTCCAAAATATCATCTTCTCTTTTTACCTCGGCTCCTAATCCTTCCAATACTTTCATCATAACTGTAATATCTGTCAGATGAGGAATATTTTCGAGGTAAGATTTTCCTTCCGTTAAGAGACACCCAGCCATTAAAGGGAGAGCAGAATTTTTTGCTCCCTTTACCCGAATCTTCCCTTTCAGCGGAACTTCTCCCTGAATGATAAATTTTTCCACTTTCCCCCCTTATTTTGTGATAATCCTTATCTCTGCTTTAGATTTTATCTCTTCCAGCCACTTTTTTAAATACTCTTCTATTCTCTCTCTTTTTAAATACTCTTCTATTCTCTCTCTCCATTCCACAAAGAGAATTTTTTTTGTCCCTTTTAATTGAATAATTCGATAAAAATCCCCCCCTTCTTTTATAATTTTTATTCCTCCATTTTTTAAAGAGAGCAACTCTTTCCTTAAATGGGGTTTTATTTCTCTAAGATTAAACCAGACACCTTCCTCACCTAAGGAAGAGAGGATACTCTTCAACTGAGTTTCGTTCTTTGCTATAATCTGGACTATTTTAACCTTTTCTGTTTTCTCTAACTTCTCTCTATATTCTTGATAAAAATCTTCAATTCCTTCTTTATCTCCTTCTCCCTGTAAATACTGCTTTAACTTAAAGTAAAAATTTTGTATATCTTCTTCTTTTACATCTATATTTTTCTCTATCTCCTTTCTCTGGCGAGAGAGCATCCCGCTTGAGAGAATCTTATCTTCTAATATTCTCTTGATTTCATCTGTAGATATACGTTTTTTTAGCTCTTCAAATTCCTCTTTTGAAGATCGTCTTTTAAAATCAGAGAAAATTTTCTCTCTCATCTCGGAAGTTACAATTAATCCCTCTTTTTTTGCTTCCTGCAGAAGTAAATTTTCCTCTATCATCTGCTCTAAAACTATCTTTCTTAAATCCTTTTTATTCTTCAGTCTCCATTCACTTTTTGTAAAAAATATCTCATTCTCCAGCTCTTTTTCCGTGATAATTTTTCCATTAACTGAGGCTATAACCTCATCTATAAGCTCCTCAGAATTACCCAGAACAGGGGTTATGCCTACTAAAAGAGAGCTAATTATTCCTATTGTTACTATCTTCTGTTTTATCTTCATAGTTAAACCCAGATTCGGCAATTTGAATCCTGTGCGTTGAGGTTGTCTTGGATAAACAGCTTTGTAAGGGCGGGTCTACAGGCTCTCACCCTTAAACAAAGTTCATACTTTGCAGTCGCCAAGAGCACCTCACCACTATCGTTATATAATTAAAGACGAGGTGCTCGCCAGATCTCCAAAATAAAAGTAGAACCGAAAAGC
>JGI24025J20009_10001269_pt1 | contig 19205 bp, 16 predicted proteins | sample Cruoilmetagenom3_FD_20009 | JGI IMG/M metagenome (IMG submission 20009) | reverse complement strand
CGCGGATGCGAGCGCTGTGATTGCGCCGGAACCCTTGATCACAGGATACGCCATCCCCCGCACCAGTGCTACCGGCAGGAGCTGGTGCCTTCCTGCCGACTGGATCATCGATCCGAGCACAGCCTGCTGCGGTCTCGCTGCTACACCTGCAACGTATCCGAGAACATCGCGTATTCGCGGAGCTACTAAATAATAAAACATGCTCAGTGCCGATGTTGGGAAACCTGGAAGCCCTATAACTGGTTTTTCCATCTTCGCTATTATCATCGGCTTACCGGGCTTGATATTGATCCCGTGCGCGAGTACCTCACCGTACTCCTCGAGGATGCGGGGCATGATGTCTCCAGACCCGGCAGACGTGCTTCCGGATGTGAGGATCAGATCGCACTCTGAAATGGCTTTTATGAGGACTTCCACCGTCTTTTTTTCGTCATCTGAAACGATCCCGTACGCAACAGGAGTTGCTCCGCATTCACGCACCGCAGCAGATACCGTATGCGCGTTCACATCGTATACTTGTCCCGGATCCAGCTTCTCGCCCGCAGAGACGAGTTCGTTTCCGGTCGAGATGATTCCGATGCGAAGCGAGTGAACCCTGACATGCGAGACTCCGATGGCTGCAAGAACACCTGCCTCACGCGATCCGAGAAGCGCGCCTTTTGGAAGCACCCGCGTCCCGCCCCGGATGTCGGCCCCTGCCCGCATGACATTCTCATATACGTGGACCGCCCTGTAAATCGAGACCGAAGACGAAGATTCGCCTTCCTTGGTGTACTCGACCATCACGACCGCATCAGCGCCCGTGGGGAGCATCGCGCCTGTGGATATCTCGGCAGCAACATCCTCAGAAATCGTAAGCGACGGAACGTCCCCGGCAGGGATTCTGCCCGCGATCACAAGCTGCACCGGATCTTCTTCCCGCGCTCTGTACGTATCTGCCGCACGCACTGCGTAGCCATCCATGTCTGCACGGTCAAACGATGGCACATCGGTAGTCGCGAAAACATCCTCCGCAAGGACGCTGTGGTATGCCAGATCGAGCGGCACGACTTCGGTGCTGCTGCGGATGATCGATCTGAGTATCTCTTCCGCTCTTCCGATCGGTATCAACTCGTGAAATTCCTTCCGGTTTGCCATTGTATGGGGTAGGGGACTCCCAAACAAATAGGTTACCCCAACGTACATCCTGAAGCCCCAACCACTCCACACCCAAATGAATTCGGGGGCATCCGCGGGCTGGAGGTAAAGCGGCGGGATTAGCGAGGACGGAGGTGTGGGATGGGATGTAAGTAGATTCGGCTGGCTCACTCGGCATCGATGCCATCCCACAATTCAGACACTGGTCGTGTTTCGCCTGCCATCGTTTCCTTCCAGCCTTGGCGGAAGCTATCCTCTGCTGGCTTTAACACTACACTCTCATGAAACAATCGGACAACCTGAAGCAGGTTCGGCAGATATTCTTGTAGAGTCTCTTTGATTTCACGAATTAGCCGATTTTCGTAGGCAGCAATTTCAGTTGACATGATCGCTTCTCCTTCTAATTACGCATTTCATCTAACTGGTATTGGGGTTTTTCGGATCTGTTTGCGAAGCTTGCTCTTTCTGGCGAGTGTAGAGCCAATGCGTACGCTTTCAAATGTGGCAGTGGTTGGATGTATTTCTACTCTTGCCCCCATCTCCGAAGAGTTGACTGCCCCTGCTGAACCTGGGAATCTGCAACATTTAATAAACCTGTAATCTCATTGAAATCCGCATGACAACTACCACTCTCACGCTATCCGATCTCAACAAAATGCTCGAGAACGTGCTTGAACTGAAAGGTGTTACGATAGAGGGGGATATCGAGATCGAATTCGACGGCGGAGGCGGCAGCCAGGAACTGATGCAAGTGGTTGGATATGAGCTCGCGCAGATCGCGGCGCGGTTAAATAACGTCGCAGGCATGATGGGCTGTCCGGCAGGGCAGATGCTTCCTGCCATGCAGCCGATGACGCTGCCGTCCCAGGTACAGTCCCGGATCCCGCAGGAGTTGATTCCGGCATCGTTTGACGTGGACCCGGTCTCTGAGTGGAAGCACGGGATCGAGGAGGTTGTGCTCGGTGCAACATCCTCTGACGGCGGCACACGCAAAAGTACGGTTACGCTTGGCGGCGAACATGCGCTGCCGTTCTACTTTGATGCGCCGATGCCGCATCCGAATTATGTCTCGATCGATGTCTTTGACATGCCCATCGGAATGGCACGCGCTGTGCGCATGAACTACGAGGATGTGCTCGAAAGTCCGGCTGAGTGGGCAAAGAAGGTGGTCTCGAAGTTCGGCGCGGATATGGTCACGATCCACCTGATAAGCACCGATCCATCGATCAAGGACACGCCTGCATCGGAGGCGGCGAAGGTGGTCGAGGATGTCTTGCAGGCAGTAGATGTCCCGCTCATCATCGGGGGCTCAGGAAATCCTGATAAGGATCCCGAGGTTCTTGAGAAGGCGGCAGAGGCTGCCGAAGGGGAGCGGTGCCTGATCGCTTCAGCAAATCTAAACATGGACTACCAGCGGATCGCAGCCGCGGCAAAGGAGTACGGTCACGCGATCCTCTCGTGGACGCAGCTCGAGATCAATGCGCAGAAGGAACTCAACCGCAAACTGATGAAGCAGTGCGGCATCAAGCGTTGTGACATCGTGATGGATCCGACAACCGCGGCGCTTGGCTACGGTCTCGATTACGCATACTCAAACATCGAGCGCATCCGGCTCGCAGGGCTTATAGGGGATGCGGAACTGAACTTCCCGATGTCGTCAGGAACCACGAACGCATGGGGTGCAAGAGAGTCGTGGATGGCGGTCTCGCCACTCAAGGAGGACTCGGACTGGGGACCCCGCGAGTACAGGGGACCGATCTGGGAAATAACGACGGGACTAGCGCTTGCGCTTGCTGGTGTCGATCTCTTCATGATGATGCATCCGACATCGGTTCAGGTGCTAAAGTCTGTGACTGGCATGTTGCGCGGCGGCGATGGTGGCGCGGAGGGCCATGTGAACGCACCCGACTGGGTTGGCATGATGGTTGAAGGGTAAAACTTCCGCGCAAGCATTATGGTGCCATCATCCGGCGTTACGAAATATTCCATGAACCCGGGTTTATTGCCCGAGTTGTGGATAAAACCGGTGGAACCTGTGTTAATGGCTGTGCCGCTGCTGTGCAACTTGGCCTGATAATCACGGTCTATTCAAGTCATGTACGTGACCCGCGTGTCGACCGATACCGTTTCATGGACACTGTCTAAAAATCAAGTGATTTATCACCGCGGAGAACGCGGAGGTCGCAGAGTTTCGATACCGTTTCGATCCTCGCTTTGGTTTTCTGGTGCCTCTCTCGTTCTCCGCGTGCTCTGCGGTAAAATTTAAGGATATAGTGATTTCACTGGATTTTCCGATACCGTTTCATGATTTGCGGATGGCATTATCAGGGGGTGATGCCCTGAGGTGTGCAGCCCTGGTGAAAGAGGGCTGCACAGCCCCACCCACGCGAACGGATTTAAAAAAGGACGTGGTAATGATCATTATGATGTTACATCGATATAAAGGAATTTGTGAAGAGGATGTCACGTTCGTCTCACAGGCACTGTGAAAGTCCAGTCTGCCGGCTATTCTGTCACTGGAATATCGGGTTGTGCCCACTCACATAAAAACCCTGCTTCCGTGCGTGGGCGTCAACACCACAAGGCACGACAACCCCTTCGAATCAAAACCTTTATCCCACAGACATCAGAGACTGGTATACAATGAAACAGATCAGTGCTCCAAAGAAAATCTCAAGGATAAAATTCGGCTTGATCTCACCGCGGGAATACCGGAATATGAGTGTCACCAGAATTATCACGGCAGATACTTATGATGAGGATGGTTTTCCGATTGATATGGGGCTCATGGATCCCAGACTCGGAGTCATCGATCCGGGATTGCGGTGCAAAACATGCAACGGAAGGGCTGGGGAGTGCCCGGGTCACTTTGGGCACATAGAACTGGTGGCTCCCTGTGTGCACGTCGGGTTTGCCAAGCAGATACGGAATCTACTCAGGAGTACGTGCAGAAGTTGCAGCCGGTTGCTTCTGGATGCAGGGCGGAAGAAAGAGTATATCGAGCATATCTCGGCTCGGAGGAGTCAGGGGCAGACCATCGATGCGATAGTTGAACAGGTCTTTGGCGAGGCAAGCAAGGTCGAAGTGTGCCCGTACTGCGGCGAGCACCAACTGAAGATCACGTACGAAAAACCTACCACGTATTATGAGGCCGGGGACAAACTGCTTCCAAGCGATATCAGGAACTGGTTCGAGCACATACCGGATGAAGATCTCCCTGTCTTTGGCATGGATCCAGGTAACGCGCGCCCTGAATGGATGATCATGACGGTGCTGCCCGTGCCTCCGGTCACTGTGCGCCCGTCGATCACGCTCCAGACAGGGCAGCGCAGCGAGGACGATCTGACACACAAACTCGTTGATATTATCAGGATAAACCAGAGGTTCCAGGAGAATAAGGAAGCGGGCGCGCCGCAGTTGATCATCGAGGATCTCTGGGAACTCTTGCAGTACCATGTAACCACTTTTATGGACAACAGCGTATCAGGGATACCTCCGGCAAGGCACAGGAGCGGAAGACCTTTAAAGACCCTGTCCCAGCGCCTGAAGGGGAAGGAAGGACGGTTCAGGGGCAGTCTCTCTGGCAAGCGTGTCAATTTCAGCGGCAGGACTGTTATCTCGCCGGATCCCAACCTGTCGATCAACGAGGTCGGCATTCCTGAGGCGATTGCAAGAGAACTGACGCTCACGTTCAAGGTTGTGCCGAGAAACATCGAGGAACTCAAGGAGTATGTGCGCCGCGGTCCGACCAATCACCCGGGCGCGAACTACGTGGTCCGGACAGATGGGCACAGACTGCGAATCAGCGATACAACCTGCGAGGAGATCGCGGAGATGCTCGAATACGGATGGTTCGTGGATCGGCATCTCAAGGATGGCGACATTGTGCTCTTCAACAGGCAGCCGTCGCTTCACAAGATGAGTATCATGGCGCACGAGGTCAAGGTCATGCCCGGAAAGACGTTCCGGTTAAATCCAGCGGTCTGCCCGCCATACAACGCTGATTTCGATGGCGATGAGATGAATCTCCATGTACAGCAGAACGAGGAGGCAAGGGCAGAGGCGGCGATACTGATGCGGGTTCAGGAGAACATCCTCTCGCCAAGATTTGGCGGTCCGATCATCGGCGGGATACACGATCACATAACAGGCATGTTCCTGTTGACGCGTGAGAAAGCGATCGACAAGAACAGCGCACTCGAGATCCTGCGGAAATCCGGGGTGCGCGACCTGCCGCCGCCGGACCATATCGGGGATGGCACCCCCTACTGGACCGGAAAGCAGATATTCAGCCAGATTCTACCGGAAGGGTTAAACCTCGAATACAAGGCAGAGATATGCGAGGAATGTGCCGAATGCAAGAAGGAGAACTGCCCGAACGATGCTTACGTCGTCATAAAGAATGGAGAACTGCTTTGTGGAACCATCGATGAGAAATCGATCGGCGCGTTCAAGGGAAAGATCGTAAACAAGGTTATCAGGGAGTTCGGACCTGCTGCCGGGGCTGCGTTTATTGACAATATGACAAACCTTGCGATCCGGGGCATCATGTATCACGGATTCAGTTTCGGAATTGATGATGAGGATATCCCGAAAGAGGCGGTCAAACAGATACAGGAGATCAATAAGGACGCGATGTACGGAAAGGAGAGTATCGCAAGTCTGATCGACAAGTATGAACATAACGAGCTTGAGTCGCTGCCCGGGCGAACCAGTGAAGAGACGCTTGAGCTTCGGATCATGCAGATTCTCGGAAAGGTTCGTGACGAGGCTGGCGACAAGGCTGGATTGCATCTTGGTATCGACAACTCTGCGGTTGCGATGGCGGTTTCAGGAGCCAGGGGCTCGATGCTGAATCTTGCACAGATGGCTGCGTGTGTCGGACAGCAGTCGGTGCGGGGTGCCCGCATCCAGCGCGGGTACTCAGGTAGAACGCTTCCACATTTCAAGAAAGGAGATCGCGGCGCAGAGGCGCACGGATTTGTACAGGCATCATATAAGAGCGGGCTCTCTCCGGTCGAGTATTTCTTCCACGCCATCGGTGGCAGGGAGGGCCTCGTGGACACTGCTGTCAGGACGTCCCAGTCAGGGTATCTCCAGCGGAGGATGGTGAATGCGCTTCAGGATCTGGAGGCGCAGCATGACGGTACGGTCAGGGATACCCGTGGCGTGGTCGTGCAGGCAAAATACGGCGAGGACGGAGTCGACCCGTCACGCGGCTTCGATCGTAGCCATATACAGCGAATTGTAAAGGACGTGATGGAGGTACCAGAATGACCGTAACGGCAGATAGTATCGAGAAGAGTGTAAGTGTGCTCTCATTGCCGCCAAAGATCAAGGATACCCTGCGAGGGGAACTCCTGGAAGTCAAACCGACCAGGAAACAACTGGATGATATCATCGACCATGTTATGGGCGGGTATGCGGCTGCTTGCATCGAGCCGTGCGATCCGGTCGGCGTGGTCGCCGCGCAGTCGATAGGCGAACCCGGTACACAGATGACGATGCGTACCTTTCATTATGCCGGTGTCGCCGAGATCAACGTAACGCTCGGGCTCCCGAGATTGATCGAGATCCTTGATGCGCGAAAGAACCCGAGTACACCGGTGATGGCCGTGTACCTGAGAGACGGCGCAAGCAAGAAGAAAGCTCAGGCTGTCGCATGGGAGGTCCAGAAGACGACAATCCCCGATCTGGGTGGAATTATTACAGACCGCGCAAATTTGGTGATCTTAATCGAAGTGGATGAGGATACCCTGTATGAACGAGACCTGACACTATCCGACATCATCGAAAAACTCGAAGCCAAACTAAAGATCCCGATCGAGGTGGAGGGGTACACGCTCATACTCAGTCCTAAGGAGTCCAATCTTGGTTCCCTGGTGCAGTTGGGCAGGAATCTTAAGAAAGTATTGATCAAAGGCATTGAGGCGATCCCAAGGGTGGTTATACAGAAGGAAGGTTCTGAATACGTGCTCTATACCGAAGGCACGGCACTTCAGGAGGTTCTCGATATCGAGGGTGTCGACCCTGCCCGAACGACCTCCAACCACCCAGGCGAGATGTGCGAGGTCTTCGGGATCGAGGCTGCCAGAAACTCGATCATTAAGGAGATCATGGAGACACTGCGCGAACAGGGGTTAAACGTGGATGTAAAACATATCATGCTTGCAGCAGACATGATGACCTGCGACGGAGAGGTCAAGCAGATCGGAAGGCACGGGCTATCCGGCGAGAAGGCAAGCATCCTCGCTCGGGCTGCATTCGAGGTGACTGTGAATCACCTGATCGATGCCGGCATACGCGGCGATATCGATGAGTTAAGCGGTGTCACCGAGAACGTAATCGTCGGGCAGCCGATCAATCTCGGAACCGGGGATGTGCATCTGGTCGCAAAGCCGCCTGCGTGAGTTTATAGTTCTATTTCAGGTCCGCGCGACATTCTCGCTCCCACACTGCGGACAGGTGACCGGAATGAAGTTCGGATCTGACTGGAATGTGAACCCACACACACCGCATACGAAGTAGACCAGTGACTGATCAATATCGTCCATGGTGATTATTATTGCGTAGTGGTATATAAATGTTGTTATCAGGATGGTGGTTCACGACTCGCCGCCGCACCCAAGCGTTTAATATATCCGGTGCCGTACCAACTTTCATGGAACCATGCATGGCATGCTACAAACAATGTGGAACTGCAAGATCGTGCAAGAACGAACCCCTGCCGCTCGGGGAGGTCGATTTCGAATTGATGGAAGGATTCGAGTACTCGATGGCTGAATGGATGGCTTACCTGTAAATATGAATAAACGTACGATACTCTACCTGCTAACCGCTGTAGTCCTGATCGCGGCGACCTATATGGTCTTCACGAGCCCATCGATCATTCCACCGCTCTCACCTGAACTCAGCGATGCCGAACGAGAAAACATCCTCCAGAGTTACAGGATATTCTATTTCCATGTCCCGCTCGCATGGGTCTCATATCTGGCGTTCTTCCTGGTATTCGTAGCGAGCATCAGGTATCTCCAAACCTCTCATATAACATGGGATGTGCTTGCAGCATCTTCTGCTGAAATTGGCGCTGTTTTCTGCGCTCTCAATCTCGTGAGCGGTATGATGTGGGCAAAGGGAGCATGGGGTATCTACTGGGACTGGACTCCACGCCTTACCTTTCAACTCATCTTGTTTTTGCTGTATGTAGCGTATGTGACGCTACGGCGTGCGATGGGGTCAGAGAGCCGTGCACGCTCATCGGCAGTATTCGGAATCATCGCATTTGTCGCTGTGCCGATGAGTTACCTATCGATCAAACTCTGGCCTCCGTTGTATCATCCCGACCTGACAGGCGAAGGCGGCGGTATCGATAGCCCGATCATCGTGTACACGCTCCTCATTAATATATTTGCATACACATTATTATACCTCTCGCTGCTCATTATCAGGATGGATAATGAACGCGCTCTTGCTGAATCCGCATCTTCTCGTAATCCTTAATTACAACCGCGCTTAAGTCTCTACCATGCCAGTAATCACCCTCTATTACACCGATCTTGAGAATCTGATCGGGACGGATCGGGATACGATACAGGGCCGCATCCCGATGATCGGTGCCGACATCGAGCGCGTATATGACGATTACGTGGATATCGAGTTCTTTCCTGACCGCCCTGACCTCTACAGCGTCGAAGGCGTAGCCCGGGCTATGCGCGGGTTTCTCGATATCGAAACAGGCATTTCCAAGTACGAGGTCGGGCAGTCAGGGATTACGATCGCATCCGACCGCGAGATCGGAAGGATACGCCCGTATCTTGCCTGTGCAGTGGTAAAGGATATCAAATTCACCCAGTACTCCATAGAGTCGCTGATGAGCCTGCAGGAGGATCTGCACTGGGGAATCGGGCGCAACCGCTCGAAGGTATCGATCGGCGTTCACGATCTCGACCGTGTGGCCCCGCCGTTTGAATACATCGCAGCAGACCCTTCCTTCGAATTCATTCCTCTCGATTTCGATGTCCCGATGTCGATGGATGAGATTCTCACGAAGCATCCGAAAGGGGTCAAATTCGCACATCTCGTCGAAAAATTCGATAAATATCCTCTGATNCTTGATTCCCTTGGGAATGTNCTATCATTTCCGCCAATCATCAACGGGACACTGACACGCGTGAGAGACGATACCAAAGACCTGTTCATTGAGGTTACCGGCACGGACAACTCCGTATCTGTTGCACTAAACATCGTAACAACCGCACTTGCTGAACGCGGCGGGAAGATCGAGTCTGTAAAGATACAGGCGCCTGAGACCGGATACACGACGCCGAACCTCAATCCCGTGACGCGCCGGATCTCGGTTAGGAGTGCAAACGCTCTGCTCGGGCTGAATATTAGCCGCGACCAGGTCATGCAGTGCCTCATGAGGATGCGCTTTGGGGCAGTGCCACGCTCCGACGATGCGATCGAGGTGAGCGTGCCCGCGTACCGTGCAGACATCATGCACGATTATGACATATTCGAGGATGTTGCGATCGGGTATGGGTACGAAAATATCGCGCCGGTGCTTCCTGAGACGATGACCATCGGAGAAGAGCATCCCGTATCCCTCGCAAAGGCGGGTCTTCGCGATATCATGGTGGGGCTTGGTTTTTACGAGGTCATGCCGTTTACGCTAACAAGCGAGACCGTGCATTTCGAGAAGATGCAGAGACCGCACACAAGCGCCACACAGGTCATGCACCCGATCACAATAGAGCAGACGATGCTGCGCACGACGATCCTTCCGAACTTGCTTGAGATACTCTCGTTTAACCAGCACCGGGAACTGCCGCAGCGCATCTTCGAGGTTGGGGATGTGGTCACGTTTGGCAGGAATGATGTGCATCTTGCCGCGGTCGCAATCGACCCTCATGCGAACTTCAGCGAGATCAGGTCAATAGTGGATGCTGTGATGCACGAACGGGTGGTTGCTTACGAGATCGCCGAGTCAGACGATCCTGCGTTTATCAAGGGCAGGCGTGCCGACATCATCGCTGGCGGCAGGCGTGCCGGAGTCTTTGGAGAGGTGCATCCCGGGGTGATACTGAACTTCGGGCTGGACCAGCCGGTCATCGGGTTTGAGATGTGGGGGCTGTGATCACCCTGGATCTGGCTCAGGTTCATTACAGGCACGCACATACAACTGATATGGTTGTATCATAGATTACGACTTATACGGTTGTATAATGGATTACAACCAATGCAGGTTGTTTTTATATGTGATGGCTGACATATCACAAACTATGAAACAGAAGCTCTACGTGCTGTTGGGCGATGTTGTCCACTCCCGCCGGATAAGCGATCGGGAGGATTTTCAAAATAAAGTTGAGGAAACTTGTAAAAAAATAAATGCCCTGTACGCAGAGGATATATACGCAGATTTCAAAATTTTAAAAGGGATCGACGAAATAGGGGGCGTGTTATCGAGTATGTCGAGTGCTTATGGGATTATCGCCACCATATCAGAAGAACTTCACCCAAATTCAATGCGTTTCGCGCTGGTCTTTGATTACATTGATACTGCCATAAAAACCAGAAACGTAACAAAGATGGACGGCTCCGCCTTTCATAGAGCATCAGACATGTTGCATAGACTCAAAAGCTCAAAATTGATCTTCGACATGTCTGTCGGCGACACGACAATCGATACGGGGGTAGCCGGACAGGTCAATTTAATTTTGCTGCTGAAGCGAAATTGGTCTGCAAGACAGCATCAGGTAGTCAGGGAATACGAACGAACTAAAAACCAATCCGTTGTGGCAGAAAATTTGGGAATAACCCAGCAAGCAGTCTCGAAGATACTTAACCGTTCGATGTGGAAGGAGATCAAGACGATTGAAGAAAATTTAAGTCTTGTGCTGCGTAATTACCGTTAAACATTGGGAATGGAATGCAGATGATGATCGAACACATAAACCCAACCGAAACAGCCATCCTTGTAGGCGGATATGTCGTTTTACTTGCTACAAGCGGGATCGTAGTGAACTACATCCTGTCTAAGATCTCAGGAGAACCCATAAGCCGAAAAATTGGCAAGGAAGCGCGTGATACTGGTTTTATAATCGGGAAATGTGAAAATCTGTTGATACTTACCTTTGTGATTCTGGACGCATATACAGCGCTGTCGGTGATATTCGCTGCAAAAACCATAGTTCGCAGAGACGATATGGCTAAAAATTCCTTATTCTTTCTTGCAGGGACAATGGTTAATGTCACTTATTCGGTGGTGGTCGGTTTAATTATAAAACTGCTTATATGTTAACTGGGACACATCCCGTACAGGCACGCATCGACAAACGCCTCAGCAAACCGCAGGTACGAACATGCGTGGAGATGTGCATATCCTGCAAGCGTGTTCTCGACCATGATCCCGTCCCAGCCATCTTTGATCCCGACCCCGCGCGTAAGCCGGATCGCAAAGGCGGCGTCGCCAATATCCGTGACCGACGAATGATGGAACTCATGCCCCCTGAATGAGTCGCCGACTCCCCCGATCGGCGTATCCGTCGTGAACGAGCCGATATTGTAACTCACAACCTTGCCACCCATCTCAACCGTGACCGGGATTGCGCCGACCATCTCAAAAGTCTCGCCAGACATCCCGTGCATGCCGCTCTTCGTGACGATCTGCTCTGCAAGATACATCAGCCCGCCGCACTCGCCGTATATTGGCATGCCCTCCGATGATGCCTTTCGTATGCTCTGCCGGATGCGCTTGTTCGCTTCGAGTTCCCTTGCAAAGAGTTCGGGATAGCCGCCGCCTATGTAGATGCCGTCCACGTCAGGGAGTGCTCTGTCATGGAGCGGACTGAAATAGACGATATCTGCGCCATGCAACCTCAGAAGATCAATGTTATCCGCATAATAGAAATTAAACGCCTCGTCAAGCGCAACACCGATCCTGACCTTCGCCCTGCCGCTGGTGCCACCTCCCGCAAAGATTGAAGGTTCTCCAACCTCCAGCGGTTCAGCAGTCTCTGCGATACCGGTCAGCCGCGTTAGGTCGATGTTCTCTGAAACGATCTCTGTTATCCTGGAGATGCGCCCATCAAATTCAGGGGACTGCCTGCCCTCGTTCACAGGAACCAGACCCAGATGCCGCATCGTAAGCCCCATGGCATCGTCTCTCGGAACCGTGCCGATGACCGGGATGCCGGTGTAGTGCTCGATAGCGGATACCGCCTTTTCAGCGTGTCTTCTGCTTCCGATCTTGTTGAGGATCACGCCCCTGATATCAACCGCAGGATCAAACGCCCTGTAGCCCATGACCACCGCGGCTGCGCTTCGTGTGATGCTCCTCGCATCAATTAAGAGGATCACAGGACATTTCAGTGCCTTTGCGACCTGAGCCGTGCTTCCAAGATCGCTTAATCCCTCGAATCCTTCGTATAGCCCCCGAACTCCCTCGATGATGGCTAAATCTGCATTTCCATCATTCATCGCATGTGAGAACGTCTCGAGCACAGCGTCCTCTGTCATCAGGTAGCCGTCGAGGTTCCTGCACCTGTTTTTGCATACAAGTGTGTGGTAACTCGGATCGATGTAATCGAGACCTACCTTAAACGGCTGCACGTCCAGATGCTTGCTAAGCGCAGCCATGATCCCGGTGCAGACCGTGGTCTTTCCTGCAGATGACCGGTCAGCAGCGATGAGTACTCGGGGGGTGTTATTCTGTGTCATTGTGGTTGGGTTGGCACACGTTCATCCGAAGCCGATAGCTGCCGCAGACGTTGCTACAAATACTGTAGCTTTTTCCAATTTTTATATATATTTTGCATCTTCCTTTATTTTAAACCGTTTGAGGAAACAACAGCGCTCCAATGTCCGAAACTAAATACTCATAGAACGCGCTTCCTTCCTCAATATTACCCTTGTATTGGATCGTTGCACTGTCGGGTTGAAAAGCCATGAAATCGACAAATCCAATAGGATTAGTAGGACCAGGATGGGATTGATTGAAATAGATCACGTTTTCGGCATTAATGGCGATATTCAGATCGGAGGCTGAGAATACAGTCACAGACGGTCTTTTCCTGTTGTACACAGGCTCATTTATCCAACCAGTTTCTGTGATCGTTATATCATTACCAGAGTACTCTGCAAGCACCTTTCCATTATGCTTGTTCAGCAATGTCAGGTGTTTATACGAATAATTCTCGTAACCATCATCCAGACTCCTGACGGCATAAGTAACAGCTTGGTACTTCTTTGTTGTCACTTCGAACCAAGTCCATCCATGCATAGACATTGGCCATGTACACATTGGCAATGGACGATCGCCAATAGGAATCATGTGATCCATGTATCCTTCGGCTTGAGTGACATCGTATCTTTTGCCGTCCAGAATTATCGAACCGTGGAGAGTGCCATACGAATGTTCGTATGTGGTGAAGTTAAGAGGTATATCCGCCTGATCTATTGTCTTGTCATTATTTGTCTGGAAGAACAGATCCATGACTATATCATCGGATATGTAATCTAAGTTATACCCCGGGCGTGCTGAGCCATAAAATCTCTTCAAGTCATAAGGATCCGGGTATGTGTAGTTTACATAAGGTGTCCATAGGGCTATGTAATCACCAACAATGGCTTGTGGAACGTAGGTCTCATTATAATTGAAGATCGTTGTGCCATCGTCAAAATATATCCCATAGGAAGTAATTAGATGAGAGAGTTGCGTGGAAGATGGATCCGGACTATCAAACACAGGAGATTCCTGGTGTGACATGATAACAAAGAACCCTATATCTCGTTTTTCGCCATCAGATGCGACCAACCTTGCAGCTCCATCTAGGTACCACCATTCTGCCATAAAGTTAACACCGAAATCTGGCTCCAAGTGTCCACCTTCTGTAAAATCTGCTATCGTTGCTTGTGTTCCAATTGGTCCGAGTGTTGTTGGTGCTGCTACAGATAAACCTGTAACGCACATCACCACGAGCAATATGCTCATTATGTTGCCTACTTTTATACTCATTTATTTATTACCTCCTTTCAGTCCCAGTCACTATACCCCGCACTTAAGTCCGGAGCCTACACATGGCGATTTCCTGCAACTCATCTTACCGTTGCACTTAAGATCAAGTTCATCAGTAACCATACCAATGGGGATATTGCAAGACTGCCTTATGGACCGCGTGGGTTTCATGCATTCGCAATGGAGTCGTCATGATACTTAAATCTGAGCGTCGATTTCATAAGTGTTCGTTAAGTCAAGATAACGAAAAACTTAAATATTCGTTAAGTATAAGTTACCAATATGTCAAATTTGGACACACTGTATGAGATGAACTCGTGGTGGAAGCTTGGTCAGGTAAGACCGGAACTTATACCGCCGTACAGGAGAAAACTATTCTCTGAAATAGAAAAATACATAGAACTGAGACAGATAATAACGATCATTGGATTGCGCAGAACCGGCAAAACCACAATATTACTCCAGACCGTGGACAAGTTGATCAAAGCAGGTGTTTCTCCGGAAAGGATCCTGTATTTTTCGTTTGATGAAAACGTAGAGGATTTAGGAGATATTATAGACTTTTACCGTGAAAACGTACCGAGAGAAGATATTACTGCCGGAACCGTCTACATAATTCTGGACGAAATCCAAAAACTGAATGACTGGCAGAACAAGATCAAGATTTATTATGACCAGTATCCGAGCATCAAATTCTTCATTTCGGGTTCTGCATCCCTTAACATCTTGCTTGACGCAAAAGAGAGTCTCGCAGGCAGAACATTTTACTTTAACTTAGATATCCTATCATTTGAGGAGTTTTTGGAGATGAGAGGATGGGACGTCGAAAAAATTAAAGAAAATGTTGGCTTATGGAAACACGAAATAAAGACCGAGCTGAACAATTATATTCTAAAACCGTTTCCGGAGATAGTAGATGTTGACGATGAGATTGCAAAAAGATACATAAAAGAGAGCGTTATAGAAAAGACCATATTCAAGGATTTAAGCACTCTATTCAAGGTCAGGGATATGGAACTTATAGAAAAACTCATCCGTATCATTGCAACGAACCCAGGAATGATGATCAATCTGGATGAGATATCGAGGGAAGTGGGAAGAAGCAGGCAGACCGTCAGCAACTACCTTTACTATATGAAAACCTGTTTTATTACGAGAGATCTGAAAAATTTCAGGGGTTCATTCAAGGTCTCCTCCAGAAAACTGAAAAAATACTACCTTATCCACCCCTCTGTTGCTCTTGCTCTTGCAAATCCGCCGCAGGGGAAACTTGTAGAGAACCTGGTACAATTCATAACAAAAGCAGACCATTTCTGGAGAGATGCAGGTAAAGAAGTAGATTTCGTAACATTAAAAGACGAATCAATGATTCCCACCCAGTCTAAATACTCATCAAAGGTTGGAATTCGAGATGTCAAAGGGATGATAAAATTTATGGAGAAATATAATGTTAAAAGAGGTTTTGTCATAACAGAAGATTACGAAGCAACTGAAAAATTAGAAGATAAAGTTATTATATTTGTACCACTTTGGAAATGGGTTTTCGGGCATCAACCGAATACCGATGGAGCAAGTTGACAGTTCTCCGGAGCCTGCGCACCAGACAACCAGAAAGTTTAATGTACCTCTGATCTATAGATCGAGCGATGCATGGCTATCAGAACGGTGATGAACTTGTGCGATGAAGAAGAGCAGACGCAATTGGAAGGTGAGACCACGTCCGACATGCAACTGGACAACGGGATCACGATATCGGTCGGTGACATCGAGATCAGTGTCCACAGCAATGAACTGGCATTCGATGAACTCGAGGTGAGGTTGTTTGCTATCATCGACAATGTTGACAGGCGATTTGCGAACAGAGACAAGAATTATATGAATTATACGGTTTGAGGTGGATAAATGGATTTGAATGAACTCAGGCACGGTACCGAACTGTTGAAGCGGGGATTCGCTGCCATGCAGAAGGGCGGCGTGATCATGGACGTGACAACGCCTGCGCAGGCGGTCCTTGCAGAGGGGGCTGGTGCGGTTGCTGTGATGGCGCTCCACGCGGTTCCATCCGAGATCAGGAAGCAGGGCGGTGTTGCGAGGATGGCTGACCCGCAGATCGTCTGCGAGATCATCGACTCGGTAACGATTCCTGTGATGGCAAAAGCGAGGATCGGGCACACCATGGAAGCACGGATCCTCGAGGCGATCGGTGCTGATATGCTCGATGAGTCAGAGGTGCTGACGCCTGCTGATGAATTCCATATCGATAAGACTGAATTCACGGTTCCGTTCGTGTGCGGCGCACGCAATCTCGGCGAGGCGCTGCGGCGCATAGCAGAGGGTGCCGCGATGATCAGGACGAAAGGAGAAGCAGGCACCGGCGATGTGCGGGAAGCAGTCAGGCATACGAAACTGATCGGCGGAAGCATCCGGTCCCTTAAGGGCAAGAACAAGGAGGAACTTGCAAGAGTGGCAAGGGAGATCGAGGCACCATTCGAACTGGTCGAGGAGACCGCGAAGCTCCAGCGGCTGCCAGTGGTTAACTTTGCAGCAGGTGGCGTCGCAACTCCTGCCGATGCGGCACTGATGATGTATCTCGGTGTGGATGGAGTATTTGTCGGTTCAGGGATTTTTACGGCAGAGAATCCGGAAAAGATGGCAAACGCGATCGTAGAATCTGTCAATAACTATGATAAGCCCGATGTTCTCGCCGAGATCTCGAAAGGTCTCGGAGGCCAGATGAAAGGGATCGATATCAGGACGCTTTCTGACGTGGAGACGTTGCAGACGCGCGGCTGGTGAGACATTCTGTCAGGGACTCGGATAACTCCATCTCCCTGATAACATCCGGAAGAGACGAGATATCCGGTATGAGTATATCCGCGCTATCGCATAATTTCTGCAATTTATCAGAACACTGCTGCATCGTCAGCACGCCCACATCTGCTGCCCTGATCGCGCGAAGGTCGTTAATCTCGTCGCCGACCATGACGACTGCGTCATAAGTTTTCTGGAGGTCCGTGATGAGACGTTCCTTGATGTGCGGGGTTGCAACCGGGACCACATGATCATGCGGAATCTTCAGGCGACCTGCGAGCACTGATAGATTTCGCATACTGTCTCCGGATGCGATGTACAGATCTGCGCAATTTGCAAGTTTTGCAATCGTTGCTTCTGCACCATCGAAGAGTTTTCCGCCTGAACAGACCACGTAATGAATCGCTCCTGTGGGCACGTCGATCACGAATCCGGTTCCGCTATAAAAGACGTCTTTACACTTCTCTCTCACCGCTGATACCACGTCCAGGAGATCAGAGACGCGAGCACCCCCCGAGTCGCGTTTTAACATATTCCGGACATCGTCAGTCGTGATATCATCGCTTGCACAGCCGATGTTTATATCGATCTTGTTCTCAGCAAGAAAACGCGGCAGAACCTGATCCGGTGGATAGTTTGGGAGCGCATCCGGAGGTATATCGATTGCAACGAGCGCCTGGGACTCGCGGACGAGATGCAGGGTGACTGTATCATAGAGCGTGCCTCCGCTCTCCATATCCTTTGCCACCCTGTACGTATGCATCAGCGTACCGGATGAGTCAAAGACGATCGCAACACGGTGGGTCATCTGTACTGATGGTTACTGCGCGGGTATTAATGGTTTTCTCATGACTGTATCCCAGGATCCACGTAACTGCTCACCCCCGCCCCCGCGGTGGCTTTTTAATTTCTTCTGGGTGGGTATGGATTATGGCAAAGAAGATTAACCACAGAGGACACGGAGGGCACAGAGAGTTGTTGTTTTCTCTGTGCTCTCTGTGGTTTTTCCAAAACCCATTTCAGAAGATAACAAAAAATCACCCCCTGCGAACCGAAATGTTCATAATCAATCCGCAGCAATCAGAGACCTGCGCCTCGGTGGCTTAGCGGTATAGCGCGTCCTTGGTAAGGACGAGGTCGCGGGTTCAATTCCCGCCCGAGGCTTGTTAAGCTTTTTTGTAACTACTCAGGTACCTAAACCACTATCGTGGGACTTCACTATGCAGGAACTATCCAGGACATGAGGCATAATAGAATCCCAGAAGGATTCGATTCTATCGATGCCATGCCCGAAGGGCAGGCATTACTGTAACCAAACACAGAATATAACCGCAGAGTGCGCGAAGGGGCGCGGATTATGCTGCTGGCGGGGTGGAAGTGCTGCGGGCGATGGTGGTTGCAAGTTTATTTGTCGGGGTGAATTATGTTTATTTTGCGATCAAGTGGGTGCAGAAGGATGTTAAGGGGATTGTGGTTCTGAACGGGGTGATTTTTGTGTCATTGGTTGGATTGGGGTATCTGTTCATGACGATGTTTGGGGTCGTTGGGGTTGGATATGCGTGGGTAGTTGCGAATGGGGTTGGGTGCGTGTGCGTGTGCGTTGGGGTGATGGTGTGGAGGGAGGAGGGGTGGGTTTGAAGAAATATCACAAGAAAGAAGTTTCATCTCCTTTTTAACCTATTGTAGACTTTCTTTCTCAAATTCACGTCAAAGAAAATCACTATCTTTTCTGATTCACCTATCTTATATATTATTCGATACTTTCCAACTCTTTTCTTCCAATATTCTCTTAAATCCCCTTTTAGATTAATTCCTGAATAGGGATCGTTTAAAATTTCCTTAACGGCTTTTATAAGTCACTCTTTCGTATTTGCATTAAGCTTCTTCTCTTGCCTCAAAAAAGTTTTTAAAAAACGCGCTCTATACATACTCACCTTAATATCTCTTCAATCTCTCCTGGCGCGGCATCTACATAATTACCTGCTTTTAGTTCTTCTTCCCCCCGCTTTAACCGTTTCAACGTCGCTTCATCCATGAGCACCTCCAATGTTTCGAGAACCTGATCCATCTTCTTATGTGCATCAGGCACTCTCGATTTTTCCAGTGATATCGCCACGCCCTTAGATTCTACCACAGAGTGCGCAAAGCCACGCAGAGGACTTATACAGTCTCGAAACTCTGTGCCCTCCGCGTTCGGCCTTCGGCGATACTTCGTATTCCGCGGTGATAAATCACTGGCTTT
>JGI24025J20009_10001268_pt1 | contig 19226 bp, 13 predicted proteins | sample Cruoilmetagenom3_FD_20009 | JGI IMG/M metagenome (IMG submission 20009) | reverse complement strand
GCGGACAAAGTGTGAATTCGCTGCGGTCGCTCCAAAGGCTGCTTTTGGAAATTTGAGCCAATTGTCAGCGATCGAATAACGGCCAAGGAAATTGCCGCAGGCACCAATTCAAATCGGTAATTTAGTCCCCTCGAACTTCAGGTTCCTCACCGAACCCTTTGCATGCTTCACGAGCGCAGACGAATGCAACAAGGCTCAATAGGCATATCGCGGGGACAGAATATGCAAACGTCGACCCTGCGAGAATGGCAACCGTTGCGATGCCGCCAAGCCTTGCAAAAGTGATGTCCAAACTGGTCGAAACACCACTCATTCCTTTCGGTGAAAAACGGAGAACCAGTTGCGTTGACGGCGCGTTGCTGCACGCCAAGCCCGTACCGATCAGCGCCGGCGACAAAACAATCAGCCAAATATTCTCGCTATAATATGAAAGCGGCACCCCCGCGGCGATTAGGAACGGAGCGACTAGCATAATCGTCCGGAGATGTGGCCGGTCGACCATATTACGCAGCAGGGTGCTCAAACCAGAAAAGGTGAGCCAAAGGATCGTGAGCGCAAGGCCAACACCGACCGACCTGTCATCCGCCTTTGATAGCCATATAGGGAGTTTGAACAGATAGTAAGTGATGGCACCGTATGTGCAGAACACATAGGCAAAAGTCATCCAAAGCTTGGGGGTCTGAAATAGTAATGAATAGTTCAAAATTGGACGGCTCGCGGGGGCAATGTCGTTGCGTGGGTGCGTCAAGATCAGGATGATCAACGCCACGATTGCCAGAGCCGCAATAATGACAAAGGCGATCTTCCAGCCATATGCGCTGAGGAAGTGTCCATAGAAAAACGGTGCGAAGGCAGTCACATAGCCTGCAATACTGCCCCAAACAATTAGCATCCTTCCGGGATTTTGCGGCGAGACTCGCGTTAATAGAAGGGGAACAAGCGGTGAAAAAATGCCCGCCCCTAGACCCTGCAACAAACGTCCGATGATAAGCATCTCAAAGCTTTCTGATGCTGCCACCACAAGCGATCCTGCCGCGAAGAAAGCCACGCCAAAACCGAAGACCTTCCTTGTGTTGAAAATGTCGCCGCACCAGCCACCCAGCAAAACGCCCAAGGCAACGGCGATACCATAGGAGTTGAAGACCCAAGCAAGATCGCCGACCGTCAAGCTGAACTGGAGTTGGATCGCAGATAACAAAAGTGGAACCAGCGTGATTTCCATGACAAACGCGACATTGGCCGCGATCGGCCCTATGATTGCTGTGCGTGGTGATGCGTGCGCTGGGGCAAGCTGCCCAATGTCGTCCGTGTAGGCTGCCATGATTTCGCTCCCTTTAGTTACATGCTACACTTGCACCAAAAAGTCGTTTTCGCCCACAGGCTTTACAACCTGAGCGTTCGCTGAGTCATCCGCGCGCTTTAAGCTTTGCGTCGTCCGAGCGGTAAGATTGGCCATGTCACGGGCGGTCATCCAAATGAAATAGTCTTCTTCAGTTATCTGGTGGTTCGGACCTATCCAGCTTCCCGGTTCGCAGTGACTATAACCATAGCGGAGATGCGCGCCTTTTGACCCAAGGCGTTGGGGCACAAATGCAAAGACAAAATCAGGGCTCCAAGCGCTAGAAATCAGCTCCAGCAGAATACCCGACAAAAGCGACGTTGCCCCCTGACTACGTGGGCCGCCAAGGCCGCTTGCGCGTAACCAGAAATCGCCTTGATAGCATACTTGTCCCGTGATCGTTTCAAGGGCCTCAGGTCCCGCGTAAAAAGTTCGATCTGGGTCAGGTGTCGTATCGGGCGTAATGTATTTGTGCCGATGGGTTTTAAGGTGGGTTGCAAGCGATGTGTGCGTCATGTCCAAAAGGCGCACGGCCTGCGTGTGAACCAACTCAGCGTTCGCATTGAAACCACACACCCAGAAGCCGTTGGTGTGATCGATATACGAACTCGCGGGATCGAACATCGGATAGATTTGACCACGGTCGGATTGCTGGCTGCGATAAGATCGATACTTTGCAAAATCATCGCCAATTTCGATATGAATTCCGCCGTCATTAAGTTCGTTCAATGAATTTGATAGGTTTTGTGACACTGCAAATAGTCGGCTAGGCAACATTCTCATTCAGAAATTCCTTTAATCCGCACCTTGCGTTCACGCTCCCATTTAATGGTTAACAAAGTATTACCCTAAACCTCCTCATATAAGTAAACATGCTTTGATTTGGTCTGCGCAACCTGCGCTGTGTTGTGACGAAAGTGACCGCAATATGCGGCGATAGGGGGTGTTTGGCGTAGTCCTACCATCTGCTTGCCAGCAATATGTCAACTTCGGGGCAAATTGTTCACCGCAGCCCTACTTTCGCCAAATCCGCCAGATAGTGTTTATCAGCAAGAGGATTCGAGATGAACACCAGCACCTTGATCAACAGTTCCGTTGTCGTGTCTAGCCCACCGGCAGGGTCGCGTAACATCCAAATTGGTACCGCTGTCGTAGGACTCGGCGGCAGATGGATTCCCTGCGCATCCGTGACAGACGAGGGCGTTTTCTTGTCGTGTATCTATGAAGTTGGGCCAGGCCGTAACCAAGTGTGTTTAGCAAACCGCCTATCGGATAGCGCGAAAGAGGCACTCTATTTTGCGAATGAGCTTGCAAAGATCGCCGCCGCTTAAGTGATGGTTTGAAAGGTTGCGATCAAATCGCCCTGCCAAGTGACATTTTTTGATTTGAAGCCCATAGCCCTCTTGACCGCAACATGCCCCGTGTTTCCAAAAGCTGGATGATCAAATCCTCTTGGTTCATTGGATGCCCAAAATAATATCCTTGCAGATAGTCACATCCCATCTCGATTACGAGCCGCGCGTGGTCAATCGTTTCGACTCCTTCAGCAACAATGCGCATACCGAGACTTTTCCCAATGCCGATGATGGATTCAGCGAGAAGTTTTGCGCCCTTATCCTCGACAATCGGTTGGATGAAGTGGCGGTCAATCTTCAGGATGGAGGGTCTGATTTTCAACAACCCTGAGACCGATGCATGTCCCGTGCCAAAATCATCAAGCGCAATTGTCACGCCTAGCTCGGCCAACTCGTCGATGGTCCACCGCACTACGTCGCCCATCTGATCCAGATAGACCGATTCAAGAATCTCGACCGTTAGCCTTTCGGGACCAATGCCCGAACTTTTTATGTCATGAATAAAGTTTGGATCGGTCAACCGCGCAGAAGAGACATTCACGGACACGCGGGGAAGATCGATCCCAGCTTCGTCAAAATTGGACAATGCGCCTTTAGCACTGGCAAACATGATTTTGTCAATTCTATTGAGTATCCCCATATTTGCAGCGGTATCGAGAAATACAGCGGGTTCTAGTATCCCTTTGGTTGGGTGACGCCATCTAACCAACATCTCGGCGCAAGCGAGCCTGCCAGTTTTCGCGTCGATCAAGGGCTGGAAGTAGGGAATGAATTCATCCCGTTCGCATGCAAGCAAGAGATCCGATGCCATCTCCTTGGTGGCGATGGAGTTCGCGTGCATTTCTTGAGTGAAGAATGACCACCGACCCTTCCCATGTGATTTTGCGTGATAAAGCGCCTCATCTGCATCAGCGACGACTTGTTCTGGGCTAACCATGTTGGCACTAGCAATCGCCACCCCAATGCTCGCGCTACAAACAGTTGACTTACCGTCACTTGTAACCGGCACTTGCATCCTTTGAACAATCTCGTCTGCCAAGCCGCTAATATTCAGAGCGCTCGTTCCCAACCTTTTCAAAATGACAAATTCATCGCCACCGAGACGCGCGACCAAATCGGATTCACATGTCAGGTCCCTCAGCATTTTAGCAACCGAAATGAGAAGCCGGTCACCCTCTTCATGACCAAGCGTATCATTTACGAATTTGAAGCGATCCAAATCCAAATAAAGCACCGCGAATTCAATTCGCTTATTTTTAAGTTGTTCGATCCAGGTTTTTAACTCGACTTCGAAGTGTCGTCGATTAGAGAGCCCTGTTAGCGCATCTTCGTTGGCGTCTTTTGATACGGCTTTTGCAAGCTGATGCAGACGTGTGTTTTCTTTCTCTAAACAGTGGATGCGTTCGACGGCTTTTGAATAAGTCTTCTTATTTGTCAGAAATGGATCAGTTTGTTCCTGTTTAGTGGGCAAAACGCCTTCGTCATCTAGTTTGATAATCGAGCAGAGCCACCAGTGAAGTCCGGTTTCGGGATCAGTAAGGTGTATCCAGCTCATTCGCTGTAAATAGACATCACCGTTCTTACGATTATTGCGTGACTTTGTGGAAAAGTTTTCCCAGTTCATCAGTTTTTCGATAATATACAGGTGCGTGTCTTGCCCCATATCCTTGCCAATCAAGATGGTTCCGCGTTGCCCCACGGCCTCCTCAACGTCATACCCAGTGATGTGCGAAAACGCTTTGTTGCACCACTGGAATTCCATGACTGCCCCGTCATCATTGGACGCCAAAGCAAGCGCTAGGCCTTCAGTGCACCTTTCATTGACTTGGTTCAAGATTTGAGCGGGTATCATGGCTTACCTAAATTGTTTGGCCTTACTTCGACACACAAACAATTAGGAACGGTTAAATGGAGGTAACTTGATGACCATTTTAAGGAGAGTCTAGAACGACAGCCAACCAATCTGATCGAAGCCGGAAATCTCTAGACCCAGGTGGTCCAAGGTTGGGGCAAGTGCATCACGGGCCGAAATTTCGATGGTCCTTTTACCTGCGTCCCCAGACCGGCCATCCGTGTTTGATGCAGCATTGGTGACTCTGGGCTCCTAGCCGCCGTTAGCCGCACAATGCTCGAAGGTCCGTTCACGGCCGGAAACTGCCGTTGGTGGGAACAAGCTTAACGGCTGTTTTGTCTAAGGTTTGTGGCTGCTGCCATCGCGAGATGCAGCGGGGACAAATCTGACAAGGAGGAAAGCGCGGGCAGGTTTGGGTGCTATGGGGATTGAGAGTTACGAGTGCAGCCTTGGTTGGTCAGAAGGGTGAGGCTGATCGCATTGATGAGCGCAGGTGCAGGGTTTTTCACGGCCTTCTTCTGGCGATTGGCTTCTCTTTTCGTGCCCATTGGCCTGTTTTGGGGTCCGTTTCAACGAACTGGGCACGTTGATTGGTCCGGCGCCTGCACGACGCGATGCTGGGTGTGGTCGTTGTATCATGCGGCGTCCTGCCTTGGCGGCGTTCGGGATTTGGGAAGTTGGCCGCGTTTGAAAGTCTCGATGACAATCATAGAGCCGCCGCATTTCGGGCAAGGCTGAGACTGGTCTCGTTCATCAGTATCGACGGGATGCTCTTCGTCGGCTTTCGGACCGGCATCTGGTTTAGCATCCAGCAACCTCCTGATCACCTTGATCCTGTCGCGGCGGATGCCGTTAGCAAGGAATCCGCCGAGCTAGGCCGTCTGCTCCAGCCTGTTGCGGAATTGAGCCTCCAATTCGGCCCGGATCATCGCTATGGCTGGTGCGCAAATCAGGGCGAACGAAGGCACCCTCAAAAAGTCAAACAAAATCAGAGCACTGCACATGTCCGAGCCAGGGTGTGGAGAATGTCGATGATTTGGTAGCATGGCCTGTCAGAACTGAAGTTTTTTCGGCACAAGGGACTGAGGGTTGGGGTCGCTGAGCGGGTCTCAATGGGCCAGCTCGACTTTCATCTCGGTCTCGGGAAAACAGGTCGCGGAGCGTTCGGTTGCCTCCTGCCAGCGGCCGATGGAGCGGCGGGTCTTGAAGCCGGGTAGCCCATCGGCGCCGCCCACATCGTGCCCCTTTTTCTCCAGTGCGCGCTGCATCGCTGCGATGTCAGAGCGATAAAGTCCGCCGACCTTTTTCCAGGGGGTGCTGAAGTCACCGACTCCGAACTGAATGCGGTCGCCCACGTGACCAACGAAGAGCGCGTAGAGATCGCTCATGTTGTAGTCCTTCAGCACATGGAAGTTCGGCGTGACGATAAAGGCTGGACCCAGCCGTCCCGCGGGCATCATCAGAAAACCCTCGCCACGCAGCTCGTGCGCGGGGAAGGGCCGCCCCGAGATCCGTGTGATGCCCATCGCCTCCCAACTGGCAATCGGTTGGCCCTGGTCGGGGCCCTCCAGCGTGCAGGAAACTGAGGGGGGAACCTTGACCTCGAACCCCCAGTCGCGTCCCGCCACCCAGCCGTGTCGCTGCAGGTAGGCACCGATCGAGGCAATCGTGTCGGCTTCGGACCCCCAAATATCTGCACGTCCATCGCCATCCCCATCCACTGCGTAACTAAGGAAGCTCGACGGCATGAATTGCGGCTGACCGAGGGCACCTGCCCAACTGCTCTTCATCCCGCGTGGCGGCACATGGCCTGCCTCGGCAATCCGCAGCGCTGCGACAAGTTCCTGGGTGAAGTAGGCTGCCCGGGTGCTCATGAACCCTTTTGTGCCGAGCACCTCAAAGGCATCATGGCGGATCGGGGCCCGTCCATAGGCGCTTTCTCGTCCCCAGATGGCGAGGATGATACGCCCAGGCACGCCAGTTGCCTTTTCCACAAACGACAGAGTGGCAGAATGGCGCTTGGCCATCTGCTGCCCAACGGAAGTGGCGCCATCGACTGCGCCTCGGCTGAAGTACTTCTCTGGGGCGCCGAACTCCGCTTGGCGCTGTGTCTTGGGCGTTTCCGGTTTGGTGCCCGGCGGAACCAAGTCAGGCAGGTCCCAGTTTAACTCCACGCCTGCAAAAGCGGCCTCGAATGTGTTACGCGACACACCCTGGGCTTTGGCCTGCACCCAAACCGTCTGCTCTAGCCAGTCTTGGAATTGGTTCTCCACTTTGGTCCGGTCCAGCGCCATGGCAGGGGCGCAAATCAGGTTGAGAGATGACAGCAGCAAAAAGGCATACAAAACCACATTCCTGCGCTTGCCCGGCCGAGAGTGCAGGGAACGGCGATGATTTGGTGGCGGCATGTCGGCGCTCCTTTTTTTTGGGCAGCGAATGGGAGCCTCTGCTCCAATCCGGGCCCGTCTAAGTTCAGCCAAGGACACTTTGCGCCTGTGGCGGTGCAAGAAAGACAGCCGTGTTCCAAAACCGATCTTGACGTTCCAACTGCAAGGAAATATCAGGTTAATCTGTTGAGCGGGCGTTGTGTAGTGGTAAGACCTTAGCCTTCCAAGCTAATGACGCGGGTTCGATTCCCGCCGCCCGCTCCAGAAATTCATTTCCTACAAATCACCTGCAAAACTCTCTCACCTACGTAGTTAAGCTATTGGTAAATTGTAATTTATCGGATTTTGCGCACGTGTCTTCCAAGCTAATGACGCGGGTTCGATTCCCGCCGCCCGCTCCAACAAACTGCCAACAAAAGACAGCCCAAATAGGTGCTTACCTCATTTCCAAATGTGACGTGTCGAGTGCCATATCTGCGCTTTCCCGATGAGCGATGCGAATTCGTGGCTTTCTGATAAATTGGTGCGTTTCACGGCCGCTGATCCTGGCAGGTTGACCCAGGCAGAGATTTGACCCACACCGCCATGATTGTTCCGCAATTACCCGGCGCGGCATCAGGGCGCTTGACCCCGCCTGTTTGCGCCGCCATGACACGGGATCAGGTCAGACCGGACAAAACGAAGGACCAGACATGGCGCGAAAACAGACCGTCCAGCCTGCTGCCCCCGGGGCAACCCAAGAGCGCGCCACGTCGCGCAAGATCGGGATCATGGGCGCGCTGTGGCCGTATCTAAGACCGTATCGCGGGATGATGCTGGGCGCGTCCTTGGCACTGATTCTGACGGCCTGTATGTCATTGACCTTGCCACTTGCTGTGCGCCGGGTGGTGGATAATTTCCGCATCGAAGACGGCAATATTCTTGATCAATATTTCCTGGCAGCGCTTGGTGTTGCCGGAATTCTGGCACTGGGCACCGGGCTGCGCTATGCGCTGGTCACACGGCTGGGCGAGCGGGTGGTGGCCGATATCCGAATGGCGGTATTCGACCGGGTGATCGGGATGAGTCCGCGGTTTTACGAAAAAATTATGACCGGCGAGGTTCTTAGCCGGATCACCACCGACACAACCCTGATTCAGTCGGTGTTGGGCTCGTCCATATCCATCGCTCTGCGTAATCTGTTGATTTTTGCCGGGGGCATGGTGCTGATGTTGCTGACCTCGGCCAAGCTGACCGGGATGGTGTTATTGATCGTGCCGGCGATCATTGTGCCAATTTTGGTTCTGGGCCGCCGGTTGCGAGTGATCAGCCGCGAGAACCAGGACTGGATCGCCGCGTCAGTCGGCAACGCGTCCGAGGCGCTGGGGGCGGTGCAGACGGTACAGGCCTTTACCCACGAAGCGGCCAGCCGCGCCAGTTTTTCCGAGCTGACGGAAACGTCTTATGACGTGTCCTGCCGTCGGATTCAGACGCGTGCGGTTCTGACCGTGATCGTGATCTTTCTGGTGTTTACCGGCATTGTCGGCGTGCTGTGGATGGGCGCGCGCGATGTGCGCGACGGGTTGCTGACCGAAGGGGCGTTGATTCAGTTCGTGATCTATTCGGTGATGGTGGCCGGGGCGGTTGCCGCTCTGTCCGAAATCTGGAGCGAATTGCAGCGCGCGGCGGGCGCCACAGAGCGGCTGATTGAACTGTTGCACAGCACCGACACCGTGCAAGACCCCGAAAAACCCGCCCTGCTGGCGCGCCCTGTCAAGGGTGAGATCGCGTTTGAAGACGTGTCATTCTGTTATCCGGCGCGGCCCGAAGTCACGGCGCTGGACCATGTGTCACTGGTGGTTCAACCCGGTGAAACCGTGGCGTTTGTCGGCCCATCCGGGGCGGGTAAGACCACGATCATCCAGATGATCCTGCGGTTTTATGACCCAGATACCGGGCGGATCAGGCTGGACGGCACAGCGCTTAGCGATCTGACCCGCGATGATTTCCGTGCGTCAGTGGCGCTGGTGCCGCAGGATCCGGTGATCTTTGCCACCTCGGCGCGTGAAAATATCCGCTTTGGTCGCCCTGATGCCTCTGATGCCGAAGTCGAGGCCGCCGCAAGCGCTGCCGCAGCGCATGATTTCATCATCGCGCTGCCAGAGGGCTATGACAGTTATGTGGGCGAACGTGGGGTGATGTTGTCTGGTGGGCAGAAGCAACGCATCGCGATCGCGCGTGCGATCTTGCGCGATGCGCCGGTTCTGTTGCTGGACGAAGCCACTAGCGCGCTGGACGCGGAAAGTGAACGCGCCGTGCAAATGGCGGTGGACAAGTTAAGCGCGGGGCGCACCACGCTGATTGTCGCGCACCGTCTGGCGACAGTGAAAAAGGCGGACCGGATCATCGTGATGGACGAGGGTCGTATCGTGGCCACTGGCCCGCATGACCAACTGGTGGCCGAAGGCGGGCTGTATGCGCGTCTGGCGCGTTTGCAGTTCACCGACGGGCTGGCTGCCGAATAGGCCGCTGCCCCGACTGCCCCGACTGCGCCGGTTAGCGCAACGTCACCGAATCTTGGTTACAGCGCAGCGCAAGCGGTGGCTTGCGTCGCCGGTCTTTTCCTCTCATCTTGGGTGCAGGGATATAATGCACCGGGAACCGGGCATCAGGGAGGGTATGACTATGGATTTTAGAGGCATCGAAGATCGCACGGCTATAGAAAACGAAATGCCGTGGGAAAAGCGGGATGTGCCTGCAACCCTCTATCAGTTATTATCCGGGACAGCGCAAAAGTTTCCAGACAACAACGCGATCAGCTACCAGATTTTCTCTGGCCCCACCGACAAGGCCGAAACCTATACCTGGTCGCAATTGCTTGCAAAGGTCAGCCAGGCGGCCAATCTGTTCCGCTCGCTTGGGGTGGGGGAAAAGGATGTGATTGCCTATATCCTGCCCAACTGTAACGAGGCCACTATCACCTTTCTGGCCGGGTCCGTGGCCGGGATCGTCAACCCGATCAACCCGTTGCTGGAACCGGAACAGATTGCGTCCATCCTGCGCGAGACCAAAGCCAAGGTTGTGGTCACCCTGCGCCCCTTTCCGAAAACCGATGTCGCGGAAAAGACCGCCGAGGCGGTGCGCCATGCGCCAAATGTGAACACGGTGCTAGAGGTCGACCTGAACCGCTATGTCACCCCGCCGAAATCCTGGATCATCCCGTTGATCCGCCCCAAAATGGATAACAAGGCCGGGCTGGCCCACGCCGATTACATGAACTTCAACCGCGAGATGGCCAAGCAGCCTGAAACCCTTGCCTTTGCCGACAGCACCGGCGACCGGGTGGCCTGTTTCTTCCACACAGGCGGCACCACCGGCATGCCCAAGGTGGCACAGCACAAATATTCCGGCATGATCTATAACGGCTGGATCGGGGATACGTTGCTGTATACCGAAGATGACAATATCATCTGCCCGCTGCCGATGTTCCACGTCTTTGCCTGCCATGTGATCATGATGGCGGCGGTGGCCAGTGGCGCGCATGTGGTGTTCCCGACGCCACAGGGCTATCGCGGCGACGGGGTGTTCGACAATTTCTGGAAGCTGATCGAGCGCTGGCAAATTTCGTTCATTATCACTGTACCCACGGCAATTTCAGCGCTGATGCAACGCCCGGTCGATGCTGATGTCAGCACCGTCAGAACCGCCTTTTCCGGCTCTGCGCCGCTGCCGGTAGAACTGTTCCGCCGATTCGAAGAGGCAACGGGTGTCAAAATTGTCGAAGGCTACGGTTTGACCGAGGCCACCTGTCTGGTGTCGTGCAACCCGGTGGACGGTGAGAAAAAGATCGGCTCGATCGGTATCACCTTCCCCTATACGGACGTGAAGATTTACAAAGGTACCCCCAATGGCGCGATCGAGGCTGACGTGGACGAGATCGGCGAAATCTGCATTTCCAATCCGGGCATTTATCCGGGCAACACCTATACCGAAGCCGCCAAAAACGAAGACCTCTATTACAACGAAAAATACCTGCGCACTGGCGATCTGGGCCGGTTTGATGCGGATGAATACCTGTGGATTACGGGCCGCGCCAAAGACCTGATCATCCGGGGCGGGCACAATATTGACCCGGCTGAAATCGAAGAGGCGCTGCTGGGCCACGAAGCCGTCGGCTTTGCCGGGGCTATTGGCCAGCCTGATGCCCACTCGGGCGAGCTTCCCTGCGCCTTTGTCGAACTGATCGGCGGCGCCAGCGTCACGCCTGAGGAGTTGCTGGAATATTGCAAGATCCACGTGCATGAACGCGCAGCCCATCCCAAGCACATGACCATTCTGGACGAATTGCCCAAAACCGCCGTGGGCAAGGTATTCAAGCCGGAATTGCGCAAACAGGCGATCACCCGGGTGTATAATGGCGCGCTGGAAAAGGCCGGGGTACAGGCCCGCGTGACGTCGGTTGTTGATGACAAAACCCGTGGTCTGGTGGCGCAACTGCGCCGCAATGGTGCGAATGAAGAGGACGTGGTCAAGGTTCTGGGCGGCTTTGTGCGCCCCTGGGAATGGGCCCCAAGGTCTAGGGCGTGGATTATGACACGCTGATCGACGCCGAAACCTGGGCGTTCATCCGCAAAACCGGGGACTATTATCCCGAGGATGCGGTGGCGTTGGATATCGAAGGTCAGCGGCGGGTCTATGACGCAATGTGCCGCGCCTTTCATCAGCCCTATCCCGCAGGGGTCGCGGCGCAGGATCGCCTGGCCAATGGCGTTCCGGTGCGCGTCTATTCCGCAGGACACCCATCCAGGACAGTGGTGTTCTTTCATGGCGGCGGCTTTGTTGTCGGTGGGCTGGACAGCCACGATGATGTCTGCGCGGAAATCTGCGCCGAAACCGGTTATCGCGTGGTGGCGGTGGATTACCGCTTGTCGCCGGAACACAAACACCCGGCGGCCTTTGACGACGCCTGGGCCGCAACCCAATGGGCGGCGGATACGTTCGGCGATGATCTGGTGCTGGTCGGGGACAGTGCAGGCGGCAACCTGGCAGCAGCGGTCGCGCATTTCGCGCGCGGGCGGCTGGACGGAATCGTCGGGCAGGTGCTGATCTATCCCGGGCTGGGCGGGGACGTGACCAAGGGATCCTACCTTGACCATGCCAATGCGCCGCTGCTGACGCTGGACGACATCCTGTTCTATCAGGACATTCGCAGCGCCGGTGGCGCGGCTCAGGGCGACGCCACAAGCGCGCCGTTGCACGACGCCGATTTCTCTAACCTGCCTCCAACAGCCATTTTCACCGCCGATTGTGACCCTGTGCGCGACGACGGGCGCAACTATCGCGACCAACTGGCCGAGGCCGGTGTGCCTGTCTGTTGGATCAACGAGACCGGGCTTGTGCATGGCTATCTGCGCGCACGGGTGATGGCGGCGCGCGCAAAGGCCAGCTTTGAACGCATCACCGTGGCAGTCGAGGCGCTGGGGCAGGGGATATGGCCCTACGATTAAGTCAGGAAGGGCACCGCTTGCATAGTGTCAGGAATTGGCGCGCCCAGGCGGGACAGAATGGTCGGGGCCAGTTGTAACTGGTCAATCACCACATCCTCTTCCGGGCCGTCCGCCGTGCCAAAATAATACAGTGCTGCATCCTGCTGCAGCTCTCCTCGCCCACCATGATGGCCGCGCGCGTCCTGGCCGTGGTCAGCGGTGACAATTACCTCGTACCCGGCGGCACGCCACTTTGGCAGAAAAATCGCCAGCATTTCATCCATCACATGACAGGCGTGATCCATTTCATTGGATTCATGGAAAAACCGATGCCCCATGCTGTCCAGCGTGCAGGTGTGCAGCATGCCATAGTCTAGGTTAAAGCGCTGGCACAGGTTGGTCAGAGTGGCAAACAGATCCACATCAGACGGGGTCATCTGGTTATCATGGCCATACCCGGTCATCGTATGAAACCGGCCATGGTTAATTGTCTCGCTGTCAGGTTCGTCATATTCGATATCGCGCACAAAATCGAACGGGTGGCGGTTGAAAAACTCGGACCAAAAGGAATGCGCCACCGCCCCGGTCACACCGCCGCCTGCGCGCACCTGTGAAAACACATCCGGCTGTGACAGCCGAAACACATTGCCATTGCCGGTACAGCCATGCACCTGTGGGCTGACCCCGGTATGGATCGAAGCATAACAACTGGCCGAAATCGACGGCAGAACCGCGCGGGTCTTCCACACCCGTGCCTCGCCACTATCAACCCAGCCCTCAAGATTGCCGAACAACCGCCGCCAGTTGCGCCACGGTACCCCGTCAAGGATGATCAGAAGTAATCGGTTTTCCATATCTGTAAATCCTTTGTGCTTTTTCTTGTCCTAAATACTCAAATTACCAACGTCTGCCCAAGTGCATCGGTTCAGTTTTGAGTATTTATCAACAAGAAAAAGATGCAGGAAACTCAGTTCCCCGCGCTCTCCATTTTGCGACTTGCGATCACCTCTTCCAGCCAGCCCAGCATCATCTCGGGGACCGAGCTGAGCAGAAGATCGGTGTAATCGTCAAACGGTGGTGCCAGAACTTCGGATTTCGGACCATAGCGCACCACGCGGCCCTGATACATTACCGCGATACTGTCGGCGATGGCGCGTACCGTGGCCAGATCATGGGTGATGAACAGATAGGCGACATCCTCGATTTTTTGCAAATCCAGCAGTAGTTTCAGAATGCCATCGGCCACCAGAGGATCCAGCGCCGAGGTTACTTCGTCGCAGATGATCATCTTGGGCTTGGCGGCCAGCGCGCGCGCAATGCAGACCCGCTGTTTCTGCCCGCCGGAAAGTTCGGCCGGGTAGCGGTCGATAAACCCATCGCCCATTTCGATCTCGTCCAGCAATTCCGAGATACGTCGTTTTTTCTCGGTGCCACGCAGTCCAAAATAGAATTCCAGCGGCCGACCGATGATGGTGCCTACGGTTTGGCGCGGGTTCATTGCCACATCTGCCATCTGGTAGATCATCTGCAATTCTCGCAGGTCTTCTCGAGAACGCCCGTCAAGGGCGGCCGAGAGCGTGCGACCGGCAAAATTTACCTGCCCCGCGCTTGGTGGCAACAGGCCAGTGATGACCCTTGCCAGCGTCGACTTTCCTGATCCACTTTCGCCTACCACAGCCAGTGTCTGGCCTGGATGAAGCTCAACATTCACGTTGCTTAGCACGTCAAAATTTGTGCCTCTGTAACGTGCGGTGATGTTCTGCACGCTCAACACCGGTTCCGGCGACGGCACCTTTTCCTGATGGTCGATAGACCGGACCGAGACCAGCGCCTTGGTATAATCCTCAACCGGGGCATTGATGATCTGATCGGTGTCGCCATATTCAATGGTATTGCCATGGCGCAGCACCATAATGTGGTCGCTGACCTGCGCCACAACCGCCAGATCGTGGGTGATATACAGTGCGGCCACACCAGTATCGCGGATTGCGTCCTTGATGGCGGCCAGCACATCAATCTGGGTGGTGACATCCAGCGCCGTGGTGGGCTCATCAAACACCACAAGATCAGGCTCTGGGCACAGGGCAAGGGCGGTCATGCAGCGTTGCAATTGGCCCCCCGAAACCTGATGCGGATAGCGGTTGCCGATGCTTTCCGGGCCCGGCAGGCCCAGTTTGGTGAACAGCTCCACCGCACGTCGTTCTGCCTCGGATTTTGAACAGATACCGTGGTGAATCGCGGCTTCTGTCACCTGTTCCATAATTTTTTTAGCCGGGTTGAACGACGCAGCAGCGGATTGGGCCACATACGTCACCTCGGACCCGCGCAGTTTGCGTAGGTCCCGCAACCCGCCTTGCAGGATGTCACGCCCGTTGACCCAGACCTCACCACCAGTGAGGTCGACACCGCCGCGGCCATAGCCAAGGGCGCTGAGGCCAATGGTGGACTTACCAGCCCCGGATTCACCGATCAGGCCCAGCACCTTGCCCTTTTCCAGATCAAAGGACACGCCATGCACGATTTCGATGTCATGTGGTTTTTCACCAGGCGGATAGACCGTTGCGCCAATTTTCAGGTCGCGGATTTTCAGCAAGGTATCGGCCATTATCCGCGTCCCCCCTTTAGGCTGGTGGTACGGTTCAGCACCCAGTCAGCAACCAGATTGACCGAGATCGCCAGCGTGGCGATGGCAAAGGCCGGAACCAGCGCCGCAGGAATGCCATAGACGATACCGTCCTTGTTTTCCTTCACGATGCCACCCCAGTCTGCCTGCGGTGGTTGTACGCCCAGTCCAAGGAAGGACAGGGTGGACACAAACAGCACCATAAAGATGAACCGCAGACCCATTTCCGCCACCAGCGGCGACAAGGCATTGGGCAGGATTTCCCGAAAGATGATCCAGACGATTTTCTCGCCCCGCAACCGCGCGGCCTCGACGTAATCCATCACGGTGATATCCACCGCAACGGCGCGCGCCAGACGAAAGACGCGGGTGGCGTCCAGCAGGCCCATCACCAGGATCAGCACCGGAATGGTTACTGGCATCACCGACAAAACGACCAACGCAAAGATCAGTGACGGGATTGACATGATCAGNTCGACAAACCGCGACAACANCTGATCAATCCAGCCNCCGGACACAGCGGCCAGAAATCCCAGGGTTGCCCCGGTGGTAAAGCTGAGGATCGTCGCCATGGTGGCGATAAAGATCGTGGTNCGCCCGCCATAGATCATCCGTGTCAGCAGGTCGCGGCCAATACTGTCAGTGCCCAGCAGAAACTTGGCCGAAGAGGGCTCCCACACGTCACCGGCGACTTCGGCCATGCCATAGGGGGCGATCCAGGGGGCAAAGATGGCGATAAAGAAATAAAGAGCGGTGAAAAACAGCCCGATCATGGCAGAGATGGGGATATTCTTCATTTCGGATGCCTCAGTCGCGGATTGGCCAGGATCGACACGATGTCGGCGATCATGTTCAGCCCGATATAAACGGCGGCAAAGATCAGCCCACAGGCCTGCACCACCGGCACGTCGCGTTTGGACACGTGGTCAACCAGATACTGGCCCATGCCGGGATAGACAAACACCACCTCGATCACCACAACCCCGACCACCAGATAGGCCAGGTTCAGCATCACCACATTCACGATGGGGGCGATGGCGTTGGGAAAGGCGTGTTTGCGGATGACGTCGAAACTGGACAGGCCTTTCANCTCGGCGGTTTCAACATAGGCCGATTGCATCACNTTCAGGATGGCCGCNCGGGTCATACGCATCATATGTGCCAGAACCACCAGCGTCAGAACCATGACCGGCAGGGCGATCGCGTTCAGTTTTTCGCCCAGCGACATGCTGTCATTGATCATCGCAACGGACGAAAACCAGCCAAGTTTCACCGCAATGAAATACATCAGCACATAGCCGATCAGAAATTCCGGGATCGAGATGGACGTCAGCGTCACCGCTGAAATCAGCTTATCCGGCCAGCGGTCTTTGTAGCGCACCGCCAGAAGGCCCAGAAATATCGCCAACGGGACCGAGATGATCGCGGCCCAGAACGCCAGGAACAGGGTGTTTTTCAACCGATAGCCAAGGGATTCCGCGATGTCGCGGCCATTGGTCAGCGCCGTGCCCAGATCGCCGTGCAGCACGTCTCCAAGCCAGCTGAAATAGCGGCTGATGGCGGGTTGGTTCAGGCCCAGTTCTTCGCGAAGATTGGCGAGGTTTTCCGGCGTTGCGCCTTGGCCTAGAATGGATTGTGCCACGTCGCCGGGCAGAATTTGGGTTCCGACAAAGATCAGAACGGACGCGGCCAACAGCAAAACTGTGCTCAGCGCGAAGCGCTGAGCAACAAGTTTCAGGATCGGGTGCATAAGCTGATCGCCTTAGGTCAGCCAGCACTTGACGCCGACAAAGCTGTTCATCAGCTCGCCGTTGGGATCGGGATCATAGCCACCAACCTTGTTGCTGACGGCGTCAACAAAGTCGTTGAACATCGGCAGGATCAACCCGCCTTCGTCGCGCACGATATGGGCCATCTTGGAATAAAGCGCCTTGCGCTTGTCCAGATCCAGTTCCGCCTTGGCCGCAAGCAGCAGGGCGTCGAAATCCGGGCGCTTGAACTCGGTGTCGTTCCAGTCGGCTGTCGACAGATAGGCGGTCGAATACATCTGATCCTGCACCGGGCGGCCCCCCCAGTACGAGGCGCAGAACGGCTGTTTGTTCCACACTTCGGACCAGTAGCCATCATTCGGCTCGCGCTTGATTTCCAGCGGAATGCCCGCCGCCTGGGCCGACTGCTGGAACAAGGATGCGGCGTCCACCGCCCCTGGAAAGGCGCCATCTGCAGTGCGCAGAATGATCGGCGATCCGTCATGGCCGGATTTCTTGTAATACTCGGCCGCTTTTTCCGGATCATATGTGCGCTGTGGGATAGTTTCGTCAAACAGCGGGTAGGAGGCATTGATTGGGATGTCGTTGCCGACGCCGCCATAGCCACGCAGGATCTTGTCGACCATTTCCTCGCGGTTGATCGCCAGTTTCAGCGCCATGCGCAGATCGTTGTTGTCAAAGGGGGCGGTTTCGATGCGCATGATGAACACATAGTGGCCGCGTCCTGATACGTTCCGCACGGCCAGATTGGGCGCGCGATCAAGCAGGGCGGCAACTTTGGGGTCAACCCGGTTGATCAGATGCACCTGACCCGACTGCAAAGCCGCTGTTCGGGCGGTGGCATCGTTGATCACCAGAACTTCGGACGAATCCGCATAGCCGCGATCGGGGTCCCAATCGTTGGCCCATTTTTCGAACCCATGGCGCACGCCCGGTTCGTTGATGGCGACGGTATAGGCGCCGGTGCCGATGCCTGCGGTTGGATCTTCGATGCCGCCACCGGGCTGGATCACCAGGTGATAGTCGCCCAGCAGATAGGGAAGATCAGCGTTTGGCGTTTCCAGTGTGACAGAGAACGTATCGCCATCGACTTTCATCGATTCGATGCCCTTGACGATGCCCAGCGCGCCGGATGTCGATTTTTCGTCCGAATGGCGCTGAATGGTCTTCAGCACGTCATCGGGTGTCATGGTTTTGCCGTTGTGGAATTCAACGCCCTTGCGGATCTTGAAGTGCCATGTCTTGGCATCCGCCGACGATTCAACACTTTCTGCCAGACGCGGGACAACTTCGCCGGTGGGCGAAACCTGAACCAGCGTGTCGCCCCAGTGGCGCAGAACGTTCAGCGGGACCTCGGACGCCACCAGCGCCGGGTCAAGTGTGTTAGAGCTTTCACCGCCCGAACAGCCAATCTTAATCGTGCCGCCGGTTACCGGGCCAGCCGCACGGGCCGCATCGGCAAACATCGTGCTGGCCATCGCGGCGCTGACACCCAGGGCTGTCGCTTTGCCCATGAATTCGCGGCGGGTCATTTTGCCCGCAGTCACGCGGCCTGCCATAAAGTCGATTTGGTCTGTCATTAATATCTCCCGGTTTATTTACTGCCAGCTGATTTATGCGCAGTTTTTATTGATTGGCGAACCAAGATTTCGCGCATTTTGCGAAACCTATCAAGCGTTAATGGTCATCCTTTATGATGGTCACTGCAACGAGAACATTACATCTGGTTCCTTGGNANCTGGTCCGACAGGTCGCGTTCATACACAAGAATGTCGTTTTCATANGCTACCAGACGTGCACGCAAGTGGAAATGGGTTAAGTCNGACCACATTTCGCANCTGGTTTCGGTGCGCAATTGCCAGTCACCCCGGCCCATTTCGTCGCTCCAGTGGCAAACCCCGCGGGCTGAAAGCGGGTTATCGGGGTGAATCGACCAGCGTTCGCGGGCGATGGACCCGCTGATCAGCCCGTGGTCCGAATCTGCGACCTTGCCAAAATCATCTTCGATAATCAGGTGGACCTGTCCCGTGGTCAGATCGGTTTCAACCCGCCGCACATTGCTGCCCTGACGCAGGGTTTCAGGCAGCCAAGGGGCATCGGCCTCGGGTGGGGCAAAGACCCATTCGTCACCCGTGGCCTGCGCCCGCACCGGCAAGTCCAGCTGGCCATCCTGCAGCGTCAGTTCCGCCGTTTCCGGCGATGGCCAGACCAGCGGCCAATAGGCGGACGAAATCGCGATCCGCAGGTGGTGGCCCCTGGGGACCCTGTAGGCGATGTGATCCAGCGGCAGGGTGATGTCATAGCTGTGCCCGGGCACCAGCGGGCGCGGATCGGCAGCGCCTGCGCGATGCGCCAGGTTCAGCACGCCGTACGTGATGCGGGTCGATGCGCCATCGGGATGCACATCACACAGCCGCACCGCGATCTGCGCCTGTG
>JGI24025J20009_10001267_pt1 | contig 19242 bp, 15 predicted proteins | sample Cruoilmetagenom3_FD_20009 | JGI IMG/M metagenome (IMG submission 20009) | reverse complement strand
ACCCATATCCTTCTGCTATTAATGTTCTCGATTTCTTAAATTTAAACAGCTCTTTAATAGAAGGTTCTGTTAGTATATGGACTCATGGCACAACTCCAAATTCTTCAAATCCAAATCCTTTTTATGGAAATTATTCGACAAATTATTCGCCTTCAGATTATATAATCCATAATGGTACAGGAACTGTTAGTGGTCCAAATGGATTTAATGGTTTTATTGCTGGAGGTCAAGGGTTTTTGGTGTTAATGAACGATGGTCCTACTGGATCAGGAAATCTTGTTTTCAATAATTCACTAAGGCATAAATCTTATGTCAATAATCAGTTTTATAGAACAAATAATTCTGAATCTGAGAGAAATAGAATTTGGTTGAATCTAGCAAATGAAAATCAGTTGTCCGAAAGAACTTTAATTGCTTACTTAGAAGAAGCAACAAACTTAAAAGACAGGCTATATGATGCCTATACAAAGGTAGATTTTGGTTTGCCAAAAATCTATACCTTTATTGATAGTGACAAAATGGTTATCCAAGCATTTGCTTTACCATTTTCTAATGATGACCTGATTCCTTTGGGTGTAAACATACCTTTAGATGGGACTTATACAATCTCTATTCATGCTGTTGAAGGGCTTTTTTCAAATCAGCAAGTATATCTTGAAGATTTACTTTTAAATACTGTCACAAATATTTCATTACAACCTTATGAATTTCAATCTGAATCGGGTGAAATGAATAATCGTTTTGTTTTAAGGTTTAATCAATCTACTCTTTCTAATACAGAGTTTGAAAACGAATTAAATAATATCAGTATTCATTTAAATGAATCAAAACAAATAGATGTTATTTCAAATAATGAAAATTTAAAAAGCATTGTAATTTATGATATTTTAGGAAGGCAATTATTTAACAAAGACAACATTAATGAGAATACCTATACTATTAAATCTATTAAAAAATCGGATTCAATATTATTAATGAAAATTACTTTAGACAATAATCATGTCGTGTATAGAAAAATATTATTCTAACAAATATTTTTAAAGCATATAAAACAAAAAGCCAAACTTAAAGTTTGGCTTTTTGTTTTATAAAATAGTTACTTTAATTTTTTTCCAAAGCTTTATAAGAATTAATCCAAAAATAATAGCTGCTCCAGTTAACAATAAAGCATTAACATAATCGCCATAAATCCAATATCCTGTAGCAAACATAACACTGTAAATTAAAGCACAACCTACCAACATAGCTAAAATTCCAGAAGGAACACTCCACCCTTCTTTTGTGTCTACCAATTCTATATGTTCTTCTCTTGCTTCTGTTACAATTTTATGCCATCCTGGTCCTCCTGGCTGAATTCTCTTATAAAAATTCTGCAAAACTGCTTTACTTTCAGCTTGTGTTAAAAACGTCACTGACACCCAAACGATTGTTGTTACCAATACTACAGTTGGGAATTTTGCCCAAACAGGAAAAAGTCCTGCAGTTCCAAAAAAGTAAGTTCCTAATTCAGTGAAATTTAAAAGTATAGAAACAACCCCTGAAACAAACATGGCTGAAATTTCACTCCAAGCATTAATGCGCCACCAAAACCAACGCAAAATAAAAATCAAACCTGTTCCTGCTCCAAACATTAAAATAATATCAAATAATTGAAGTGCATTAGTAAGCACAAGTGCTAATAAGGCACTACATACCATTAAAATAACTGTTGCAATTCTTCCCACAGCAACCAATTGTTTTTCAGAAGCATTTTTATTGATTTGTTGATTATAAAAATCATTTACAATATATGAAGCTCCCCAATTTAAATGTGTAGATATCGTACTCATGTAGGCAGCCACTAAGGATGCAAGAACCAAACCTAATAAACCACTTGGAAGCTTGGTTAGCATTGCAGAATAAGCCAAATCATGGCCTAATTTATCTTCAGAAACTAATGGAAATGCTTCTTGAATACTAGCAATGTCTGGAAATATAACTAACGAAGCCAAAGCCACAATAATCCAAGGCCAAGGACGTAATGCATAATGCATGATATTAAAGAAGAAAGTGGCTCCAATAGCATGATTTTCGTTTTTTGCAGCTAACATACGTTGTGCAATATAACCTCCTCCTCCTGGTTCGGCTCCTGGATACCACGAACTCCACCATTGTACTGCTAATGGAATAATTAATAAGGTAATAAGTGCTTCAGTATTACTAAAATCTGGTAAAATGTTTAATTTATCAACTACGTTTTCATGTTGAAGTAAGGCGTCTAAACCTCCTACTTCTGGTAATCCAACTACATAATAAGCAGCTCCAAGTGCTCCTGCCATTGCAGTAAAAAATAAAATAAAATCGGTATAAACTACGCCTTTAAAGCCACCCAAAGCACTAAATATAACTGTTATAGTTCCTGCATAAACAACCGTTTCCCAAGGTTGTAAACCCAACATAATAGCGCCAATTTTTATAGCTGCCAAAGTCACAGCAGACATAGCAAGAATGTTAAATATAATTCCCAAATAAATAGCTCGAAAGCCTCTTAAAAATCGAGCAGGAGCACCACCATAACGTAACTCGTAAAATTCAATATCTGTATTTACATTAGATTTTCGCCATAACTTAGCATACACAAAAACAGTAAGTAACCCTGTTAGCAAGAAAGCCCACCATACCCAATTTCCAGAAACACCATTTGTTCTTACAATATCTGTTACCAAATTCGGTGTGTCTGTAGAGAACGTGGTTGCAACCATAGAAACTCCTAATAACCACCAAGGCATGTTTCTTCCTGATAAAAAATATTCAGCTGCAGATTTTCCTGATTGTTTGGAAACGTAAATTCCTATAAAGAGTGTGATTGCAAAAAAGATCACAATAAGTGAAATATCTAGTGTAGATAGATTTACCATAAGTACTTTGTGTTAATCATTATTTTAAATTACACCTTTTTAATGACATTAGTTACAATTCCCCAAATTACAAAATCGTTTGTATCTGTAATTCTTATAATAGGATAATTAGGGTTTTCAGGTTGTAACCAAACACCTTCTGTATCTACCTTCAAGCGTTTAACTGTAAATTCTCCATCTAAAAAACAGACTGCTATTTTGTTGTGTGATGGTTCTAAGCTTCTGTCAATTACTAGTAAATCGTTATCGTCTAATCCTGCTCCTATCATAGATTGTCCACTAACACGAGCATAAAATGTCGCTAACTTATTTTTTACAAGTATGTTGTCTAAAGAGAGTCTTTCTTCCTTAAAATCTTCTGCTGGAGATGGAAACCCAGCTGAAATTCCTGTGTCGAAAAAAGTAGCTCCAGAATGCTCTGAAAAATCAGGAGTAAAAAAAGTTAGTGTTTTAGATTTGTGTAGTAGCATATTATTTTACTTTTAAAATATCATTAATATTCGTTGTATATCTTGGAGACAAGCGTTCTTGACGCATTTTCCACGTACGTTCTAAATCTTGATTCCCAAGTTTTATTTTATAATCCTTATACTTTTTGTTTATACCATCAATGGCAGTCATTAATGGTTTGTGTTTCTGGTTTTCCTGCTCAAATATATTTAATTGATGGCTGTAAGTTGGTACCAAACCTGTAACAATAACTCCAGCTCGTTTATATTTTATGCCTTTCTTAAAAATTGATGTAACAGCTTCTACCGCATACTTGCAAATAGTTAATGTTGAATCTGTGGGATAGGACAATTTTACTGTTTTACTAACACGGTGTTGCTCTAAGTCTTTTTTGTGTCTATCGCTACTTAATAGAACTATTATCATGTAACAACTAGACTCTTGCTTACGCAATTTTTCAGCGCAACTTGTTGCAAATGTTGATATGCGTTCTTTTATATTTTCAATATCAGAAAAAGTATATTCAAAGCTTCGTGTTGTAGCTATGNCTTTTTTAGATTTGACTTCGTCTAATGCAATTTTTGGGATACCTTCTAAATCTTTTTTAAGTTTCCATTCTGTAATTGAAAAATTCTTTCGAACCCAATCATCTGATAGTTGTGTGAAATCGAATGCTTTTTTACATCCTTTTTCAGCTAATCGCCTTTTCAATCCACGTCCAATTCCCCAAACATCTTCTAACGCAATCCACTTTAGAGCTTTTAAACGTTTTTCTTCTGAATCTATAACATAAACTCCATTTGTTTCATCTGGAAATTTCCTTGCAATTTTATTGGCTACTTTGCTAAGCGCTTTTGTTGGTGCAACACCAACACTTGTTGGAATACCTGTCCATTTTAAAATACGTTTTCTTATTTGTGAGCCGTAATTATCAAAATTATAGGCATCAAATCCTTTAAACTCCAAGAAAGCTTCGTCTATACTGTAAACTTCTACATCAGGGGAAAATTGTTGTAAAATAGACATCACTCGATTACTCATGTCTCCATACAATGGATAATTTGATGATAGAACCTTTATATTATTCTTTTTACAAAAGCTTTCCCATTTAAAAATTGGAGCTCCAAAAGGGAGTTCTAAGGCCTTGGCTTCATCGCTCATAGAAATAACACAACCATCGTTATTACTTAAAATAGCAATAGGTTGTTCTTGCAAACTTGGATTAAAAACCCGTTCGCAAGAAGCGTAAAAATTATTGCAATCTACAAGAGCATACATGGTTTAAAGATATTGAATATTCTATGTTGATTATAATGGATTTCAACAATTTTTAAACATTCTTTTTTCCTTATAAATTACAGCTAGTAATTTCGGTAACTCTTAAGGTATTAACCATTCCTTTTGCTTGAATTGGCATAGCTGCCAAACTAACAAGCATATCTCCAACTTCTAAATATCCTTTTTTACAAGCAATAGTATTAACGTCTTCAATAGTTTCGTCTGTGCTTACAAACTTATCATAGAAGAAAGCTTTAACTCCCCAAAGTAAATTTAGTTGAGTTAGAATACGTTTATTAGAAGTAAACACTAAAATATGAGCACTTGGTCTCCAAGCTGATATTTGAAATGCTGTATAACCACTATTTGTTAATGTTGAAATAGCTTTAGCATCAATCTCGTTAGCCATATTTGCAGCGTGATAACAAATAGATTTTGTAATGTATCTCTTGGTACGAATATGTGGAGGTATTTGAGGTACTTTTATTAAGGAAGAATCTTCAACACTTTTAATAATGTTAGACATTTGCTTAATAACCTGTACAGGATAGCTCCCAACTGAAGTTTCGCCGGATAACATAACGGCATCTGCTCCATCCATAACCGAATTTGCTACATCATTTACTTCTGCACGTGTTGGAGTTAAACTGGAAATCATAGTCTCCATCATTTGGGTTGCTATAATAACAGGTATTCTTGCTTGTTTAGCTCTTAATACTAATTTCTTTTGAATCAATGGAACTTCTTCTGCAGGAATTTCTACACCTAAATCTCCTCGAGCTACCATTAATCCATCGCAATATGCGACGATTTTATCAATGTTTTCTACAGCTTCTGGCTTTTCAATTTTAGCAATAATGGGTATTTTATGAACGCTATTATTATTTATTAACTCTGCAAGTTGCATTAAATCTTCTGCATTACGAACAAAGGATAATGCCATCCAATCTACTTTTTGTTCTATAGCAAATAAAGCATCTTCTATGTCTTTTTCTGTAAGCGCAGGTTGCGAAATATTCGTGTTTGGTAAATTTACTCCCTTTTTTGAACGTAATGGTCCTCCTTGAATAACTCTTGCTTTTACTTCGCTTTTTGAGTCTGTAGAAACCACTTCAAAGATTAACTTTCCATCGTCTAAAAGAATTCTTTCACCAGGTTTTGCGTCTTGAGGGAACTTATCGTAAGTCATGTAGACACGTTTTTTTGTGCCTTCAAAACGTTTTCCTGTCGCAAAAATAATTTCATCTCCTTCATTAACAAAAACCTCTCCTTTCATTGTGCCTACACGCAATTTCGGCCCTTGTAAATCTGCTAGAATTGCAGCATTATAATCAAACTCTTCATTTAATTCACGTATCATTTTAATACGTTCTTCTACATCTTTATAATGAGCATGAGAAAAATTAATTCTAAACACATTAACTCCTTCATCAAGCATACCTTTTAGTATTTCTTTCGTACTTGTGGCTGGTCCTAATGTGGCAACAATTTTGGTTTTTTTTCTTTTTAACATTAATTGAAAATTAAATTATTTTTTGATTTAAGTTGATTTACATCTATTAAATAAGCTGTCACAATGTGAGCAATATCTTGAATGTAACTTACAATTCTCTGGCTTTTTTTAGTGCTTAATTGGTCATCGTTAATCTTTAATATATAGTTTACTTTTTTAAATTCTGGAAGCAAATAGAACGCTTCAGTTACTTTTCCTGTGTCATTAAATAAACTATTACCAATAGCAGAATTAAGGGTTTCTATTTTACACATATTAGAAACTAGATTCCAAATTATAAGCTGTTTATCGTCTTCCCATTCAAATATCGAATACTGTGAAGAGTTACTAAAATCTAAGTCTTTTTCTCTTCGTTTAAGATTGAGATTTAACTTCGTGTTTAATAAATAAGCAAGCCTATAATCTTCAATAGATGTATGAATACCAATAAGAGTGAAAGACGTTTCATCAAAAAAATCTTCTAGACTAAGTTTCTTAACAGCCATAACTTACTTTGATTTGTAAATATAATATTAAAAACGATTAATTCTGTTAAGTAAAAGGTAATCTTAAAAGGAATTTGTTACGAAATCGTTATAGTTGTAACGAATTATATTTCTCTAGAAATTTGACTTTGAAACACAAAAAAAGCTCGTTTTGATGCTTTCTCTTCTGCTTTCTTTTTAGAGGTAGCTCTTGCTTTTGAAACTACTTTCTCTTCTATAGAAAGTTTAACAGAAAAATGTCTTACATCATCATTTCCGGTATCTTCATAAACATCGTAGTTGAAGGTTTTCTTTTCTTTTTGGCACCATTCTATCAACAAACTTTTATAGCTTATTACTTTGCCTTCTAATTTTTCAATATCTACATAAGGAATAATCACCTTTTTGTAAATAAATTTTTCACAGTATTTATAGCCTTTATCAAGAAAAATAGCTCCTACAAGTGCTTCAAACAAATTGCCATGAATATTGTCTCCAAATTGCCCTTTAGGTATTTTACTTTTCACAAGGCTTATTAAGTTTAAGTCTTTACCGAGTTCGTTTAAGTGCTCACGACTTACAATCTTAGATCGCATTTTTGTTAAATAGCCTTCGTCTCCACTTGGAACTTCAATATATAAATGCGAAGCAATAACAGCTCCAAGCATAGCATCTCCCAGAAACTCCAACCTCTCATAATTAATAATATGACCTTCTTTATCTCTAATATTCATAGAACGATGTGTGAATGCCGTTTTATAGAAATTTAAAGATTTTGGTTTAAACCCTAGAATTTTATTAATGGACACAAAAAAATTCCCGTCTTTTTTAGAACGGGAATTTAATATGTTTCGAATGTTTTTCATTCGTTAGTCTAATCTAATTTTTTAAATAATACACAGGCGTTGTGTCCACCAAAACCAAATGTATTACTCATAGCAACTTTAACGTCTCGTTTTTGTGCTTTGTTTAATGTTAAATTTAGTTCAGGATCAATATTTTCATCAACAACCTTATGGTTAATTGTAGGAGGAACAATACCATGTTCCATAGCTAAAATAGCAGCTATAGATTCTATAGCTCCAGCAGCTCCCAACAAATGTCCAGTCATAGATTTTGTTGAATTAATATTAATATTTTTTGCGTGGTCACCAAAAACTTCAGAAATAGCTTTTAATTCAGCAACATCTCCTAGAGGTGTTGATGTGCCATGCGTGTTGATATGATCAACTTCTTCAGGTTTAACTCCAGCATTTTCTAAACAATTTTTCATTACAGCAATAACGCCAATACCATCAGGATGTGGTGCAGTCATATGGTGAGCATCAGAAGATAAACCTCCTCCAAGTACTTCAGCATAAATTTTTGCTCCTCTTGCTTTAGCATGCTCATAATCTTCAAGAATTATTGCTCCAGCACCTTCACCTAATACAAAACCATCTCTGGTTGCGTCAAAAGGCCTTGAGGCTGTTTCTGGGCTTTCATTTCTTGTTGACAAGGCATGCATGGCATTAAAACCACCCATACCAGCTATAGTTACTGCTGCTTCACTTCCACCAGTTACAACTACATCGCAATGTCCTAAACGTATATAGTTTAAAGCATCAATCATAGCGTTTGCTGATGAAGCACATGCAGATACAGTCGTATAATTAGGACCCATAAAACCATGTTTAATAGAAATGTTTCCTGGAGCAATATCTGCAATCATTTTAGGAATAAAAAACGGATTAAATCTTGGTGTTCCATCTCCAGCTGCAAAGTTTAAAACTTCATCTTGAAATGTTTCCAATCCTCCAATTCCTGCTCCCCAAATGACACCAACTCTTAATTTATTAATAGCATCTAAATCTAATTTAGAGTCTGCAATAGCTTCATCTGAAGCTACCATTGCATACTGTGTAAATCGATCCATTTTACGTGCTTCTTTTCTATCAAGAAAATCGGTGGCATTAAAGTTTTTTAATTCACAAGCGAATTTTGTTTTGAACTTTTCAGTATCAAAATAAGTTATTGGTGCAGCACCACTTTTCCCACTCAATAAGGCATCCCAAAATTCATCTTTGGTATTACCAATAGGTGTTAATGCTCCTAAACCAGTAATTACAACTCGCTTTAATTCCATAAATTTGTGTGAATTATTTTGCTGCTTCTATGTAAGAGATAGCTTGACCAACTGTTGCAATATTTTCAGCTTGATCGTCTGGAATTTGAATATCAAATTCTTTTTCGAATTCCATTATTAATTCTACAGTGTCTAATGAATCTGCTCCTAAATCGTTTGTGAAGCTAGCTTCAGTTACAACCTCGTTTTCATCAACACCTAATTTGTCTACGATAATCGCTTTTACTCTTGATGCAATGTCTGACATAATCTTTTAATTTTAAGTTTTAATTAGTTGGCAAAAATAAAAAACTTTATTTTTAAAACACACCTTTCGTTTAAAAATGTGCAGGTAATTTACTAAAATAACCCTGAAGTATTTCAATTTTGCCTTCTAATTGTTAATTTTTATTCTTTTTTTTGTTCGAATATAAGAACATTATTATCTGTAAAATGAAATGAGCTTGGTAATTTTGCTGAACATTGTTGTAAATTCAATTTTCGAATTACATCTGACATTAATTTTAAATTAAAAACCAACAGATGAAACGAGTTGTAATTTTTGCGTCCGGAAGTGGTACTAATGCTGAAAATTTAATAAAGTTTTTTCACAACAGAGATAATGCGTCTGTTATTCAGGTATTGACTAACAATCCTCATGCCAAAGTTTTAGACAGAGCAAAAAAACTAGATGTTAGTGCTCTATCATTCAACAAAATAGCTTTTACTGAAACACATGATGTATTAAATATCCTAAAAGTTAATAATCCTGATTTAATTATTCTTGCTGGATTTTTATGGAAATTTCCTGAAGTTATTTTAAATGAATTCCCTAAAAAAGTCATTAATATTCATCCTGCTTTATTACCAAAATATGGAGGAAAAGGCATGTATGGACATCATGTTCATGATGCTGTCGTGAAAAATAAAGAAAAAGAAACTGGTATCACTATTCATTATGTTAATAAACATTATGATGAAGGCGCCATAATTTTTCAAGCAAAATGTGCTGTTGAAACAAGTGATTCTGCTGAAGATGTAGCAAAAAAGATCCATGAATTAGAAATGGAACATTTCCCGAAAGTGGTTGAGGCATTATTAAATGAGTAAAAAAAAGAAAAAATATTACACAGTCTGGAAAGGACATCATACTGGTGTTTTTGAGTCTTGGGACGATTGCAAAGCGCAAATAAAAGATTTTCAAGGTGCTCAATACAAATCTTTTGAAACTTTTGATGCTGCAAAAAAAGCTTTAAAAGGAAACTATAGAGATTATATTGGTAAGAGCAAGAAATTTAACAGCGAACTTTCTGAAGAAAAGCTTAAAAAAATAGGTCAACCTAACTACAATTCTATTTCTGTTGATGCTGCATCTAGTGGTAATCCAGGGAAAATGGAATATCGTGGTGTGGACACTAAATCAAAAAAGCAGCTTTTTAAACAAGGTCCTTTTGAAGAGGGCACAAATAATATTGGTGAGTTTTTAGCCATTGTTCATGGTTTGGCATTTTTGAAACAAAATAATAGTGATAGAATAATTTATACAGACTCTAAAACAGCCATGAGTTGGGTTAGAAAAAAAACCTGTAACACAAAATTAGAACGAAACGAAAAAAACAAAATAGTATTCGAACTTGTTGATAGAGCTATAAAATGGCTTGAAACAAATACTTACAAAACAACCATTGTAAAATGGGAAACCAAGGCTTGGGGAGAAATACCTGCAGATTTTGGGAGAAAATGAAAATTTATTTCAAAAAATCGTTCTTGTATTCGAGGCTAAATACCTTATATTTGCACCAAATTTTCAAACCTAAATATGAGCAAATTAGTAATAGTTGGAACCGTAGCTTTTGATGCTATTGAAACACCTTTTGGACAAACAGATAAAATTCTTGGTGGAGCAGCAACCTTTATTGGTTTAGCGGCTTCTCAATTTAATGTAGATGCATCAGTAGTATCTATTGTTGGTGGAGATTTTCCTCAAGAATATTTAGACTTACTTTCAAATAAAAACATTGATATTTCTGGAGTGGAAATAGTAAAAGAAGGAAAAACATTTTTCTGGAGTGGAAAATATCATAACGATATGAATACACGAGATACTTTAGCTACAGAACTTAATGTTTTAGCAGATTTTAAGCCAGTTGTACCTTCCCATTATAAAAATGCTGAAGTGGTAATGTTAGGAAATTTACATCCAATGGTCCAAATGGGTGTATTAGAACAAATGGAATCTAAACCAAAGCTTGTTATATTAGATACCATGAACTTTTGGATGGATTGTGCTCTTGAAGAATTAAAATCGGTTATCAAAAAGGTAGATGTTATTACTATAAATGACGAAGAAGCTAGACAATTAACTGGAGAATATTCATTGGTTGTTGCTGCAAGAAAGATTCATGATATGGGTCCAAAATATGTGGTAATTAAAAAAGGAGAACATGGCGCCTTATTGTTTCATGACGATAACGTATTTTATGCACCTGCTTTACCATTAGAAGAAGTATTCGATCCAACTGGAGCAGGAGATACTTTTGCAGGAGGTTTTGCAGGATATTTAGCAAAAACAGAAGACCTCTCTTTTGAGAACATGAAAAACGCTGTTATATATGGATCCACTTTAGCTTCGTTTTGTGTAGAAAAATTTGGCACAGAACGCATGGTTGATTTAAACAATTCGGAAGTTCTAAAACGCTTGCATCAATTTAAAAATTTGACACAATTCGATATAGAATTAACATAAACAAACGCGCTCGTAATTGAGCGCGTTTTTTAATTTAACACACAACAGAAAATGAGTGACGCTTTAAAACACGAATGTGGAATTGCACACATTAGACTTTTAAAACCTTTAGAGTATTACCATAAAAAATATGGAACCGCTTTTTATGGTGTAAATAAAATGTATCTCATGATGGAGAAGCAGCACAATCGTGGTCAAGATGGCGCAGGTTTTGCAAGCATAAAATTAGACACCAAACCTGGCGAAAGATATATAAGTCGTGTGCGTTCTATAGCGCAACAGCCAATTCAGGATATTTTTGCCCAAATAAACGAGAGAATCAATCAAGAGATGCTTGATCATCCAGAATATAAGGATAATATTGCTATGCAGAAAAAAGAGCTACCTTATATTGGCGAAGTTCTTTTAGGNCATGTTAGATATGGAACTTTCGGAAAAAATAGTGTTGAAAGTGTACACCCTTTTTTAAGACAAAACAATTGGATGCACAGAAATCTAATAGTTGCTGGAAATTTTAACATGACTAATGTTAATGAACTTTTTGATGGCTTGGTAAGTATAGGTCAACATCCTAAAGAAAAAGCAGATACTATTACCATCATGGAGAAAATTGGTCATTTTTTAGATGATGCTGTTGCCAAAAAATACAAGCAATTAAAAAAAGAAGGTTATAGTAAAAATGAATGTACTCCTTTAATTGCTGAGCGACTTAATGTTGCTAAAATTTTAAAGAAGGCTTCTAAAAATTGGGATGGAGGTTATGCAATGGCTGGCCTTTTAGGGCATGGAGATTCTTTTGTGTTACGTGATCCAGCAGGAATAAGGCCAACTTATTATTATAAGGATGATGAAGTTGTTGTAGTAGCTTCAGAGCGTCCAGTAATACAAACAGTATTTAATGTTGCTTTTGACGATGTTAAAGAGTTAGAACCTGGTCATGCTATTATTACTAAAAAGTCTGGTGAAGTTTCAATTAATAAAATTATTGAACCTTTAGAAAGAAAAGCTTGTTCTTTTGAACGCATTTATTTTTCTAGAGGAAGTGACGCTGAAATTTATCAAGAACGTAAAACATTAGGAAAATTATTAATGCCTAAAGTTTTAGAAGCTATTGATAATGATACCAAGAATACAGTGTTTTCATATATTCCTAATACAGCTGAAACATCTTTTTTTGGAATGATTGAAACGGTTGAAGAGCATTTAAACCAAAAGAAAACTCAAGCTATTTTAGATGGCAAAGGAGGTTTAAGTGCCGAAAAAGTAACAGACATTTTATCTGAACGACCACGTATAGAAAAAATTGCTATTAAAGATGTTAAATTAAGAACCTTTATTACAGAAGATAGTAGTAGAAATGATTTAGTAGCTCACGTTTATGATGTGACTTATGGCGTTATAAAACCAACAGACAATCTAGTTATTATAGATGATAGTATTGTTAGAGGTACCACTCTAAAAATGAGTATTATTAAAATGATGGATCGTTTGAATCCTAAAAAAATTATCGTGGTCTCTTCTGCACCTCAAATCCGATATCCAGATTGTTATGGAATAGATATGGCTAGATTAGAAGATTTAATAGCTTTTAGAGCCATGTTAGAATTGTTAGAAGAAAACAACAAGTATCATTTAATAAAGGAAGTTTACGAAAAATGTAAAGCACAAGTTGCGTTAGAAGATAAAGAAGTTAGAAATTTTGTTAAAGATTTATATTCTGAATTTTCTGCTGTAGCTATTTCTAATAAAATAGCTGAATTAATCTGCGATGAAACTGTAAAAGCAGAAGTAGTTACTATTTTTCAACCTATTGAGAACTTACATCAAGCCTGTCCTAAAAATTTAGGGGATTGGTATTTTACAGGAAACTATCCAACGGCTGGTGGTAATCGAGTTGTCAATAGAGCTTTCATCAATTTTTATGAAGGAAATAAAGAAAGAGCTTATTAGTTGTAATAATTGATTTTAACATTTTATCTAAAACATATAGACTTTAATCTGAAATATCTGCATTTCGTCTATTATTTTTAAATTCATAAATAAAATAAAGTTACATTAGTTTCACCATAACATAAGTAGGTTAAGTTCATGGTAGATTTGGGGCAAAAAAAGGTGAACGTATGTTCGCCTTTTTTTAATTTATACATACTTCTAAGATTCGTTTTTTTTCTAAGTTTATTCTTAATTATTTCATAATAACTCTTTTAGCCTAATTTATAAGTAGTTTGTCTAATAATTTTTTGTTATTCATTAAAGCAGACTTATATTAGCAGAACCATAACATAAGTAGGTTAAGTTTATGGTAGATTTGGGGCAAAAAAGGTGAACTCTCGTTCACCTTTTTTCATTTAAAATTTTCACTCTTTTAGATAAGCTTCTCAAGAAATATTAAACTAGTTTTTAAACTTTAGAAATAAAAAAAAGCAAACCATTTAGGTTTGCTTTCATATATAATATGAGTAGTTAAAATCTACTTAGCTTCAGCATAACGTCTTTCAACCTCATTCCAGTTAATAACATTAAAAAAGGCATTAATATAATCTAGTCTTCTGTTTTGGTAATTTAAATAATAAGCATGTTCCCAAACATCTAACCCTAAAATAGGTGTTCCTCCACAAGTTACGCCAGGCATTAACGGGTTGTCTTGATTTGGAGTTGAACACACTTCTACTTTACCACCTTTATGTACACAAAGCCAAGCCCATCCTGAACCAAATTGTGTTGCAGCTGCTCTACTAAATGCATCTTTAAAAGCATCAACAGTTTTATAAGCTGAAATAATAGCATCTTTTAAATCTCCAGACAAATACCCTTTCCCTTCTGGATTCATAACCTCCCAAAATAAAGAATGGTTATAAAACCCTCCACCATTATTTCTAACAGCTTTATTGTCCATATCTAAATTTGTAAGAATATTTTCAATTGTTTTTCCTTCATGGTCTGAACCCTCAATAGCCTTATTTAAGTTATTTGTATATCCTTGATGATGTTTTGAATGATGTATTTCCATTGTGCGAGCATCAATATGAGGCTCTAAAGCATCGTATGCATATTTTAATTTCGGTAATTCGAATGCCATAATATTTGTTTTTTTAGTATTAATATTTAATTCATTCAAATTTACGGATAAATCAAACCAATTAAAAATAATAAATACCTATCAAATCATCGATAGTTTTTATCTTGTGTAAAATTTTGTTTTATGAGCAATAAGGGTTCTTTTTTAATATATAATGCTTCGGCAGGAAGTGGTAAAACTTTTACTCTGGTTAAAGAATATTTGAAAATTATTCTCAAGTCGCCCTTTCATGATACTTTTAAAAATATTCTTGCTATTACATTTACCAACAAGGCTGCAAGCGAAATGAAAGAACGAATTATCGACACATTAAAAGATTTTTCTTCTGACACAATTTTAAAAGACTCTAACAACAACATGTTTCAAATTATTTGTGAAGAGCTAGATATGAAACCTGAAGCTGTTCATATTAAATCTAAAATATTACTAAACTCCATTGTATATAATTATGCCTTTTTTGACATCTCAACTATAGATGGATTTACCCATAGAATAATTAGAACTTTTGCATACGATTTAAAATTGCCTATAAATTTTGAAGTTGAATTAGATCAAGATGCCCTTTTAAGTGAAGCTGTAGATCGATTAATTGCAAAAGCTGGAACAGAAAAAGAATTAACTAAAGTTTTAATTGATTTTGCTATTGAAAAAGCAGACGACGATAAAAGTTGGGATGTATCTTATGATTTTTATAAAATTTCAAAATTGCTTATTAATGAAAATGACATTCCTTTTATTGATACATTAAAAAGCAAAACATTTGATGATTTTAAAGCTCTTAAAAAACAATTGAAAATAAGTATTAAAAATGTTGAAAAAAATATTATCGAAATTGCTCAGAATACATTAGCTCTAATTGAAGAAGCTGGTTTAGAATTTAATGATTTTTCAGGAGGAAGCAGAGCTTTTTTGCCCAACTATTTTTTAAAATTAGAAAAGGGAAGTTTAGGTGTAAGCTATAATAGCGCTTGGGTCGTTAATCTTGAAAGTAAGCCATTGTATCCTGAAAAATCAACTGTAGTAGAAATTAAAACAATTTTAGACGCTATTAAACCAGAAATAGTTATTGCTTTTAATAAAACTAAACAACTTGTTTTTAATTTAAAATTTCTAAAAGCTTGTTATAAAAACATGACACCTCTTTCTGTTTTAAATGTTATTAATAAAGAATTAATTAATTTAAAAGAAGAACAGAACAAAATTCTTATATCAGAGTTTAACAACATGATACACCATGAAATAAAAGGTCAACCAACTCCTTTTATTTATGAACGCTTAGGAGAGAAATTTAACCATTATTTTATAGACGAATTCCAAGACACCTCTGTTTTACAATGGGAAAATTTAATTCCTTTAATAGACAATAAATTATCTCAAGATATTATAGATAATAATAGTGGCTCTTTAATGATTGTTGGAGATGTTAAACAAGCTATTTACAGATGGCGAGGAGGGAAAGCAGAGCAATTTGTTGATTTATTCAACGATACGAACCCTTTTCAAGTTGAAAAATCTATTAAATCCCTTCCTAAAAATTATAGAAGTTTTAAAAATATTTTAGAGTTTAATAACGGATTCTTTGAATATCTAGCAGGTACTGTTTTTAGTAATAACAACCATAAAGAAATATATAAAAATGCCTATCAAGAAACTACCAAAACTCATGATGGCTATGTAAGTTTAGAGTTTTTAGATATTTCCAGCGAAGATGATAAAAACTTCATGTATGCTGAAAAAACGCTTAAAACTATTACCTTTTGTTTACAAAACGGATTCGCATTTAACGACATCTGTATTCTAGTTAGAAAAAATAATGAAGGCGTTGTAATTGCAGATTATTTAAACGAACACGACATTCCTTTAATTTCATCTGAAACATTACTTTTAAATAATTCTCCAGAAGTTCTTTTTGTAATTAATTTTTTAAAGTTATTACAGCAACCTAAAAACAATGAAATAAAAATTCAAGTTTTAAATTATTTGTCTCTATTATTTAATATTGAAGAAAAACATGTATTCTACGAAAAACACATCAATTTAAATTTAGAAGATTTTTTTACATCTTTAAATGTCTTCAACATACATGTTAAGTATAACAATTTGATGCAGTTTTCATTGTTTGATCTTGTTGAAACCATTGTGCAAACTTTTGATTTGGTTAAAACATCTAATGCTTACATTCAATACTTACTAGATGTGGTTTTCGAATACTCACAAAAAAATCAATCAGATTTATCAGGTTTCCTTGATTATTATGAAAAAAAGAAAGAAAAATTAAGCATTGTTTTACCTCCTGGACAAGAGGCTGTCCAAATATTATCTATTCACAAATCCAAAGGCTTAGAATTTCCTGTAGTTATTTTCCCGTTTGCCGATTTAGATATTTATAAAGAAATAGAACCAAAAGAATGGTTTCCTTTGAATCCAGAAGATTTTCAAGGATTTTCACATACGCTTTTAAATTTTTCAAGTGATTTTGAAAATTTTGAAGAAATAGGCAATCAAATTTATAATAGACGACGCTCAAATCTTGAATTAGATAATATTAATTTGCTATATGTTGCACTAACAAGAGCTGTAGAGCAATTATTTGTAATTTCTAAGAAGGATATCAATAAAAAAGGAGAGGTTAACAATCAAACATATTCTGGGTTATTAATTAATTACCTTAATAATTTAAATCTTTGGGATAATAATCAAACAAACTATGCTTTTGGAGATTCAGAAAAAACTTCATTTAAGACAGGCCATTCAACTAATACTTTAGAACAAAAAGAATTTATTTCAACTCCAAAGCATGAGCACAATATTAAAATAGTAGCTAGTTCTGGTTATTTATGGGATACCTTACAAAAAGAAGCTATTGAAAAAGGAAACCTAATTCACAACATCATGTCTGAAGTAAAAACTAAAACAGATATTGAATTTGTAATTGAAAATTTTATTCAATCGAACATCATAACTAGTGATCAAGCAACAATTTTAAAAGAATTAGTTAATCAAATAGTAACACATAAAGATTTACAGGCATATTTCACTTCAGATATAATGATATATAATGAAAGAGATATTATATCAAAAACTGGAGCGATTTATCGTCCAGACAGACTAGTTATCAATAATGATCAAGTAATAATTATAGATTATAAAACTGGTAATGAAGACCCAAAACATATCAATCAATTAATTGAATATGAAAACATCTTATTAGATATGAATTTAAAAACTATAAAAAAGATACTTGTCTATATTAATGATGGAATTCAAATAAAAGAATTTTAAATTTGCAAAAAACACCAACACATGTACGGAAAACTAAAAGAACATTTAGAAAACGAAATTCAAGAAATAAAAGATAACGGTCTATTTAAAACAGAACGTATAATAACTTCAGCTCAAGGAGCAGAAATAACATTAAACACTGGCGAAACAGTTTTAAATTTTTGCGCGAACAATTATTTAGGGCTTTCAGCTCACCCAGAAGTTATTCAAGCTGCAAAAGATGTTATGGATACCCATGGGTTTGGTATGTCTTCAGTACGTTTTATTTGTGGAACTCAAGACATCCATAAAGAATTAGAAGACAAAATCGCAGAATTTTACAACACAGAAGACACCATTTTGTATGCTGCAGCATTTGATGCAAATGGTGGTGTTTTTGAACCTTTATTTCGTGCTGAAGATGCCATTATTTCAGATTCATTAAATCATGCTTCCATTATAGATGGAGTTAGATTGTGTAAAGCAGCGAGATATCGTTACCAAAATAACGATATGCAAGATTTAGAAAAACAATTAATTGAAGCTAATAAAAATGGTGCTCGCTTTAAAATTATTGTAACAGATGGTGTTTTTTCTATGGATGGATTAGTAGCTCCTTTAGATAAAATTTGTGATTTAGCAGATAAATATGATGCATTAGTCATGATTGATGAATGTCATGCAGCTGGTTTTATAGGAAAAACTGGACGTGGAACTTTAGAAGAGAAAGGTGTTTTAAATAGAATAGATATTATTACAGGAACACTTGGCAAAGCTTTAGGTGGCGCTATGGGAGGCTACACAACAGGTAAAAAAGAAATAATTGAAATATTACGTCAACGTTCAAGACCATATCTATTTTCAAATTCTTTAGCTCCAGCAATAGTAGGTGCATCCATTAAAGTTTTCGATTTATTAAAAAACGACACTTCTTTGCGAGATAAATTAGAATGGAATGCAGGGTACTTTAAAAAAGGCATGAAAGAAGCTGGTTTCGATATTATAGATGGAGACTCAGCAATCGTTCCTGTTATGCTATATGACGCAAAATTAGCACAAACAATGGCTAGTATGCTTTTAAAAGAAGGTATTTATGTTATTGGGTTCTTTTTCCCAGTTGTCCCAAAAGAAAAAGCTCGGATAAGAGTTCAACTATCAGCTGCACATAACGAAGCTCATATAGATAAAGCTGTAAATTCTTTTATAAAAGTTGGAAAAGAGCTTGGAATTATTTAAAAAAGTAGACAATCAGACAGATTTTAGGTAAAATATTCAATATTTTTCTATATTTGTCTTTGTTAATAATATTTAACAACTTACTTTTGCTTACAATTAACACTTAAAAATTAAACTTTTGAATATGAAAAATCTTAGCAGATTATTGTTCGCAATGTTGCTTATGTTAAGTTATAGCAGCATTAATGCACAAGATGAAAACAATCCATGGGCT
>JGI24025J20009_10001265_pt1 | contig 19248 bp, 21 predicted proteins | sample Cruoilmetagenom3_FD_20009 | JGI IMG/M metagenome (IMG submission 20009) | reverse complement strand
CAGGTATCAGTGGGATCAAAACCAAGAACCCGAAACCCGAAACCAATAACCTGGTCACCGAGATTATCGTCGTTGATAATAATTCAACTGATGGCTCGGTTAAATACCCTCTAGGTTTTGGGTTTCAGGTTTCAGGTTCTAGTCAAAAAAGGAAATCAATCAGAAACCAGAAACCTAATACCAGAAACCTAATTTTGATTAGAAATAATCAGAATTTGGGTTTTGCCGCAGGAAATAATATAGGGGTAAGGGCCGCTCATGGGGAATATGTTTTGTTTTTAAATCCGGACACAGTAGTTTTGCCAGGAGCAATTGAGGGGGTTCTAAATTTTATGAAAGCTCATCCAAGGGCAGGAGCGGCAACTTGCCAACTAGAACTGGCTAACGGTCAATTGGATAAAGTTTCCCATCGGGGCTTTCCTACCCCCTGGCGCTCTTTTTGTCATTTTTCTGGTTTAGAAAAATTTTTCCCCAAAAGCAAATTTTTCGCCGGCTACAGTTTGGGTCATCTTTTAAATAAAAGCAAGGCCCACCAAATTGATTCTTGCAGTGGGGCTTTTATGATGGTTCCGCGAAAAGTTGGCCAAAAGGTCGGCTGGTGGGACGAAGATTATTTTTTTTACGGCGAGGATATTGATTTTTGCTATCGGATTAAAAAATTAGGCAAAAAAATTTATTTCTTGCCGCAAGTAAAAATTATTCATTACCGTGGCGTAAGTTCCGGCATTAAAAAACATAGCCAAAAAATCTCTAAGGCAAACTTAAAAACTAAGGTCAGAGCAACCAAGGCGTCAACGGAAGCAATGCGAATTTTTTACCGGAAGCATTATCTAAAAAAATATCCCAAAATAATTTATCTTTTTGTCTTAATCGGAGTTTGGCTGATAGAAAAATATAGAATTTTTAAAATTAAAAAAACATGAAAGTTGCTATTGTTTATGATTGGGCCAATCAGATTGGCGGAGCGGAGCGAGTTTTGGAGGCAATTCACGAAATTTGGCCTCAGGCACCATTATTTACCAGTGTTTTCGACCAAAAGAGAGCTCTTTGGGCAAAAAAATTCCACTTGGTGAAAACTAGTTTTTTACAAAAAATTCCCGGGGCAAAAAAGCACTACCGAATCTTCGGCCCGTTAATGGCAATCGCATTTGAACAATTTAATTTTGACCAATTTGATTTGGTTATCTCAGTAACCTCCGGGCCAGCGAAAGCAATTATTGCCAAGCCGCAAACTTGCCATATTTGTTACTGCCTTACCCCGCACCGTTATTTATGGATGAAAAGATTTCTGAGTCATCAGTGGCTTTTTCCTTTTTTGGCTCCCTTGCGAGTTCGAGATTACTTTTTTTCTCAAAGACCTGATTATTTCCTCACCATTTCCAAAACTGTCGCCCGAAGAGTGAAAAAATTTTACGGCCGGGAGGCAAAAGTAGTTTATCCTGGCGTGCTCAAAAAACGGGAACTAAAAAAGATTAAGAAAAAAGATTATTTTTTAATCGTTAGCCGTTTAATTTATCATAAACGAGTTGACTTGGCCATTAAGGCCTTCAACAAATTAGGTTGGCCGCTTAAAATTGTCGGTCAGGGCCCGGAAAAAGTAAAGCTAGAAACAATGGCCAAAACTAATATCGAATTTTTGGGCGAAGTTTCTGAAAAACGGCTCTGGTCTCTTTATGAAAAAGCCAAAGCGGTAATTTGTCCGCAGGAAGAAGATTTTGGCCTAGTGGCAGTGGAAAGCCAGCTAGCGGGAACACCGGTAGTCTCTTTTGGCGCCGGAGGCGCCCGGGAAACAATCATTAAAGGCATTACCGGAGAATTCTTCAACAAGCAAAATGAAAAATCTTTGGCAAAAGTGCTAAAATTATTCTCGACTAAAAAATATTCGCCGGAAAAGTGTTGGCAAAATAGTCAAGGTTTTCTAAAAAAGTTTTTTTTGTTAGAATTTAAAAAAACGATCGGGGCAATATGGAAAGAATATCAAAAGAAAAATGCTTTCGCATTGCTAAAAGAGCGGTAGACATTATTTCCACCAGTATATTGTCGGTCATCTTTTCTCCGCTAGCATTTTTGGTAGCAATTGCCATTAAATTAGATACCAGGGGACCAATTTTTGCTGACATTCCGTTGCGAGTAGGCAAAGACGGCGAATTGTTCCGCTTCTATAAATTTCGCTCTATGATCGATAACGCCCACAACCTTCTTCACTCCGATTCCCGTTTTAAAAAACTTTACGAGGAATACAAAAAGGGTAGTTATAAACTAAAAAACGACCCTCGAATAACTCGGGTGGGCAAATTTATTCGCAAACACTCCCTTGATGAGGTTCCGCAGTATCTCAATGTTTTAAAAGGGGAAATGAGCTTGGTTGGTCCCAGAGCTTATTACCCCGATGAACTTGGGGAACAACAAAAAAAATATCCTCAAACCAAAGAGTTAATTAAAGTGGCCCTCAGTGTTAAGCCGGGAATTACTGGTTTATGGCAAGTTTCAGGGAGAAGCGATATTAATTTTGACAAACGGATTGCTCTTGACGCATACTATGCTAAGAAAAATTCACTTTTATTAGATTTATGGATTATGTTAAAAACACCTTGGGTGATGATCAGCGGGAAAGGAGCAGTATAAATGAAAATTCCAAATTTCAAATTACAAATTTCAAATAAATATCAAATATCAAATTTAATTAAAAGAATTAAGGGGAATAAAAAACTTTCGATTTTTCTGGCAGTTTTTACCTTCTTGGTTTTAGTCGGGCTTATTGGGATAGTTTTGCCGGCGCTGGCAGTAGTTAATCAGGCCAAAAGCGTTGAGAAAAAAGCAAGAGAAACAAAGAAGGTTTTAGCCACGAAAGACCTGACTTTAATTAAAAATAAATTATTAGAAACATCGGCCGAGGTTGAAAAACTTAATAAAAAATATCATCGCTTAATTCTTCTTAAATTTTTACCCGGACTTCATAATTATTATTTCGACGGGCAAAGAGCGATTAGCGCCGCTAAGGCCGGAGTTGACGCTGGCAAAATTGTTACCGAGGCGATTGAGCCCTATCAGGATTTCCTCGGTTTCAAAGAGGCCAGCGAAAGCAGCCAATTGACGAGCGGCGCAAAAACGACGGAAGAAAGAATTAATTTTCTAGTTGAGAGTTTCCAAGGAATAAAACCACGATTGGACGAGATCGAAAAAGAATTAGACACCATTAAACAAAATGTTGAATTGATTAGAGCCGAGCGATATCCTGAAAATTTTCGGGGTCAAAAACTTAGGGAAAAAATTGTTAAAGGAAAAGAAAATTTGGCGGAAATAAATGATTTTATCAAAGAAGGGCGACCATTAATTGAGCAAATTGATTGGCTACTAGGGAAAAATGAACCACGGCATTATCTTTTTCTTTTCCAAAATGACGGGGAACTAAGACCAACCGGTGGTTTTTGGACGGCCTATGGAATCTTAAAAGTCGACAATGGAAAAATAACGCCACTAATATCCGAAGATATCTATGCCCTTGATGCGCGTTTTGACAGCACTATTCCCGTTCCGCGGCCAATCAAGAAATACCATAAAAAAGTTTATTATTGGCATCTTCGCGACATGAATCTCTCTCCCGATTTCAAAAAATCAGTGGAAGAATTTACTCAACATTATAAAACTATCAAGGGAAATCGGCAATTTGACGCCGTAATTGCTATTGACACTCAAGTGTTAGTAGATATCCTTAAAGTCTTGGGGCGAATTGGGGTGCCCGGTTGGGGTAATTTTTCCCCCGAGCCCGACGATCGTTGCTGGGGCTGCCCCCAAGTTGTTTACCATTTGGAATTACTGGCCGATAAGCCAGTGGCAACAACCAGAGCCAATCGTAAGGGTTTCCTGGCCCCCCTAATGCATTCGATTATTGCTAACGCTCTCGGTTCGCCCAAAGAGCAAGTGGCCTCATTGACCAACGTGGTTTTTGAAAATTTAAAAAGCAAGCATGTTTTGGTCTATTTCCCCGATGAGACTCTAGAGGGGGCGGCGGAGAGTTTGAAAATTGCCGGCCGTATTGATTCTTTCGAGGGCGATTACTTCCATCTCAACGATGCCAATTTTGCCGGAGCAAAATCCAATTTATTTATTACTCAAGAAGTCAAACAGGACTTTAAATTTGGCAAAGATAACCAAGTAACCAAAAAAGTAACAGTTGCTTATAAAAATAGCGCTCCGGCCTCTGATTGCAACCTTGAGCGAGGAGGGCTTTGTCTTAATGGTCTTTATCGCAATTGGTTCCGATTTTATGTTCCAGCGGGGAGTAAATTAATCAAGATGACCGGTTCTGAAGTTGAACCGGTAATTTATGAGGAGCTGGGCAAAACTGTTTTTGAGGGTTTTTATGGCAATAAATACCCTCTTTACCCCCAAAGCGGCACCAGAGTAAGTATTGAATACGAACTACCCCCTAGGATTAACAAGAAGGGGTTAAAAATGCTAATTCAGAAGCAACCAGGGACAAAAGCCCCCCAGTACGAGGTTTTGGTCAACGGGCAAAGCAAGAAAAAATTCGCCTTGACTACTGATAGGACCTTGGTTATTGGGCCATGACTAGAAGCAAACGAGCCGAAGGAATAATAATTGGCAGGCAGGATTTTGGCGAATTGGACAAAATAGTAACTATATTTAGCCAACGGGAAGGAAAAATTCGAACTTTAGCTAAAGGGGTAAGGAAAATTAATAGTCGCCGTCTCGGTAGTTTGGAATTAGGCAATTTAGTTAAACTATTTTTTCATCGGGGAAAAAATTTTGATATAATCACGGAAGTTGCAGTTAGCGATGGGCTGGCAGAATTAAAAAACAATCATATCAAACTAGGGGCAATTATTTTTGCCTGTGAAATACTTAACGCCCTTTTGCCCGAAAAAGAGGAAAATCAGGAGATTTACAGAGAGCTTTTAAAATTAAGAAGTTCGATTAAAAAGGGAAAGATTAAAGAAATTGTTTTTTTTGAAGCAAAAATTTTACAAATATTGGGCTACGGGCTTGATAAAAAAATAATAAATTTCTTAAAAGAAGGAAAATTAAGGCAGGCCCATTTGGAACTTAAACAACGAATAGAGGCAATTACTGAACGACCATTAAAAACTTTAGCAATTTTTAATTAAATGCAGAAAAAATTATCAAAAATAGTTTCTCTTTGTAAAAGACGGGGATTTGTTTTTCCCAATTCTGAAATTTATGGCGGAATTAGGGGCTTCTACGATTATGGACCGCTAGGAGTTGAAATGGCTAACAATATTAAAAAATTATGGTGGTTGGAAATGGTTCAAAAAAGGAATGATGCGGTGGGGATAGACGGTTGCATCATTACTCATCCTCGTGTTTGGGACGCCTCGGGACATACCAAAAACTTTACCGAACCGTTGGTAAGTTGTAAATCTTGCAAGAAAAGATTTCGCGCCGATACGATCAGGGACGGGAAATGCCCTGAATGTGGCGGTGAATTGGACAAAGTAAAAAAATTCAATATCTTAATGGAGACAAAATTAGGAGCAGTAGAGGGAAGAAAAAGCAAAGTTTATTTAAGAGGAGAGGCATGCCAAAATATTTATCTTGATTATGAAAACGTTCTTCAATCAATGAGAATGAAAATTCCTTTCGGGATTGCCCAAATTGGCAAGGCCTTTCGTAATGAAATAACTCCTCGATACTTCTTATTTCGCCAAAGAGAGTTTGAGCAATGGGACCTTCAGTTTTTTGTTAATCCCAAAGAGATGGAGAAATGGTATCAATACTGGAAAAGTGAAAGGATGAGCTGGTATAAAAATTTGGTTAATAATCCCAAAAATCTAAGATTTAGAAAACATGATTCGAGTGAATTGGCGCACTATGCGAAAAAGGCCTTTGATATCGAATACAAAACGCCATTCGCCGGCTGGAAAGAATGGGAGGGTATCCATTGGCGTGGCGACTGGGATCTTTCCCGACATGGCCAATATAGTGGCAATGATTTTACCTACACCGACGTGACGACAAAAGAAAAATTTATTCCCTGGATTGTCGAAACATCCGGGGGAGTTGATAGAACATTCCTGTTTCTATTGCTCGATGCCTATCATGAAGAGGAAATTAATGGAGAAAAAAGGGTAGTTCTACGGTTAAAGCCGAGAGTCGCTCCGTACAAAATAGCTGTTTTCCCGCTTTTAGCTAATAAAGAAAAACTGGTGGACAAAGCGAGAAAAACTTTCGATCAGTTAAAATTGAAGTTTATGACTGCCTGGGATGACATCGGCAATATTGGCAAGCGCTACCGGAGGCAAGATGAAATTGGTACTCCTTGGTGCTTAACAATCGACTTTCAAACCCTAAAAGACGATACGGTAACAGTTCGAGATAGGGACACAATGAAACAAAAAAGGTTAGCAGTTAAAAAATTAAAAGATTATTTTGAGGAGAAATTAAAATGAAAAGTAAAAAATACTTATTAATTGCGGGGATTTTATTAATTTTTGTTGTTATTACTTTAACTTGGCTTTTTGGTTGGGGAATGGGGGAAAAGGGTGATGATCAGCTCAACTCAATACTACCAACGCCAGCAACAACAGCCGTTGATTTGCCCGAAGATAAAGAACCGACAATAAAATTAGATATTAGTTCCGATCGCAGCGGGGCGGTTTTACTAGTCGGTAAAATTGATAAGCAATTTAGCCAGTTAGAATATGAGCTCGTTTATCTGGCTGAGAGCGATGATCAAGAAATTGAAAGGCAGATTGCCGGCGGACCGCTTGAAATTTCTTCCAGCCGGGAAGTAAGAGAAGAGTTGCTTTTTGGTAGCGAAAGTTGCACTACCGGAACTTGCCGTCGGCACATTGACAAAAATGTCAGCGGCGGAACACTAGTAGTTCGCTTAATTACAGCTGAAAATCAAACTTGGAGTTTGGAAAAAGAGTTTGCGATCGAGAAAAGTTCTAAGGGCTACGAAGCGGTTTGGAAGAAAACGGAGTCGGTTAATTAATTACACTTAAACATAAACAAATTCAAACTAACAGAAATTCTGATAGAAGTTGTTATAAACAATAAGCGATCGCTTATTGTTTTTGACGAAAGGTGGCTATAACCTTCTTGTAAACTCCACGGGCATCTTCTCCCCACCAATTGCCAGGCAAAAGCTCAAACGGTAACTGAGGATCTCTTTTTAAAATTGATAAATATTCCAGGATTATTTGCTGCGCTGTTAACTTTCGTTCTTCAACTTCCTTGCAAAAGTTATGATAATCGTCATTTATTAGGTCTAAACCATAAATTCTCCTTATTACTTCTAAAAAACTTTTTCCGCCCATAAGCCCTTCCGGCTTCAATTCAGAGACTAGAACCAACCCTTTTATTTTATTCTTCCTAGCAAACTCGGTTAAGAGTATCGTCGGATTATAAGGAGTTAACCAAACGCTTTTCTGCAAAAGGGCACTTCCTAGCCGCTTCAAATAATCCCGCAAATAATCGCGAATTCTTTTTTTATCTTCTGGAATGTCATAAATAACCAGAAAAAGCCTACCGTCCCAGAATCTCTTGGCATCATAAGAAGGTAAAATACGGCTTAACCTTTCTCGACCCAGTTTGGTAAGACGATAAGCGTCTTTTCTTTTTTCTAAATACCCCTTATGTCGGGCATTATAAACCGCTCGGTTGAAATTTACCGGCCGAATTGCCGCAACGGCCCTAATGGAACGATCAATAATCTCAATCGGTGATCTTTTTGAAGGCGCTTGTGCAAGAAGAGCAATACTAAAAATAGAAAAATCCAGAAGAGAACCGAAGAGGCCACTGGAAATCTTTCGCAATTTTCTACTGTAACTTATTTTCACCATATATAGTTATAGAATATTCTTGTTATAAAAACAAAGCGATCGCTTATCATTTTTAACAACCGCGTATCTCCAGAAAGAATAAGCATAAATTCTTAAAATAAACATAAACCCCTAGAATAAACATAAAATTGGCTATGGCCAGGCAGAAAACAGTAAAAAACGCAGAGGATAAACAACACGGAAGGCAAGCAAGGTTAGCTTTGTTTTACAAAATACGGTAAATTCCTTCACAAATTGCCTCTTGACAAGGTTATTTTTCTATTGCAAAATGGTGATAGTTGGTGTCAGGTGGTGAAAAATGGTGAACGTTTTATTGGGGCAATACCAAGTTAAAGTTAGCCAAAGAGGGAGGGTTGCTTTCCCTAAAAAATTCAGAGGAGTTTTGGGGCAAAAAATTATTTTAACCAGGGGATACGAGGGTTGTTTAATCGCTGTTTCCGAAAAAGAGTGGAAAACCCTAACCGAAGCAACAGAAAAAAAACCGTTTGTTTTCGGCCCAACCAGAGACACCACTCGATTTCTGCTCGGTAACGCCGCTCAAATTGAATTAGATGAGCAGGGACGCTTTGTTATTCCCATCCATTTGCGGGATTATAGCCGAATTGAAAAAAAAGCAGTCTTTTTGGGGTTAAATCGCTATGTTGAAATTTGGAGTAGAGAAAAATGGCTTGATTATCAGAATTATTTATCAAAAAATATCGAACAAATTTCTGAGCGCTTGAGTGAAATTGACAGATGAACATATTCCAGTACTTTTAAAAGAAGTTGTTGAGTTTTTGGATCCTCAAGAAGGAAAAAAGTATATTGACGCCACTTTTGGATTTGGCGGTCATTCGGTTGAGATTATTAAGCGAGGCGGCCAAGTTCTAGGAATAGAGTGGGATCCGGAAGTTTTTCAATTAGCCAAGGAGCGCTTTCACTGCCCCAACGCTTCTCGGTTAACTCTGATTGAGGAAAATTTTGCCAATATCAAAGCAATTAGCGAAGAAAATAATTTTGCCTTGGTTGACGGAATTCTTTTCGATTTGGGAATTTCTCTTTGGCATTACAAAAAGGCAAAAAGGGGATTTTCTTTTAACGACCAAAAACTTGACATGCGACTAAACCCGCATCTTTCGACTCTAGCATTAGAAATTATTAATCATTCTAGTTATGACCAGTTTTATGAAATTTTTACCAAATTGGCTCAAGAAAGGTTGGCTGGCCCAATTGCTCGCGCTTTGGTCCACACCCGCCATTTAAAAAAAATCAATTCGGCAGTAGATCTGGCTAGTCTCGTTGAAAAAGTTTACTGCCAACATGGAGTCAAGTCGAAGTTTCACCCGGCAACTAAAGTTTTTTTAGCCATAAGAACAGTTGTTAATCAAGAATTAGAAAATCTAAGGGCCGGATTAACAGGAGCAATTAAAATTTTGAGGCCGGGAGCAAAACTAGCAGTAATTACTTTTAATTCAAACGAAGACAGAATTGTTAAAAATTTTTTAAGGGAAGAAGAAAAAAGGGGCGCCCTGGAAAAATTGCCATTAATATTTCCAAGTAAAGATGAAATCAGGGCTAACCCGTTAGCCCGAAGCGCTAAATTAAGGACGGCAATCAAACAATGAAAAAATGTTTCTTTTTCTTAATTGGGATTGTTTTAGTTAATATTTCTCTTTCTTTGATAATTAATGCTGACCTATTTACTTGTCAAAAAGAGTTTTTTTCATTACGGCAAAACTTAATTAGCGCCAGCGAGAAAAATAGCCACTTAAAAAGAGAGGCGGCTAATCTTTCCTCGCTTAACCGAATCGCTAAACTGGCCTTGAAAAACGGTTTGGCCAGGGAAGAAAAAAAGATAGTCATCGTTAGCGGTGATCGATTCGCAATGCGTTAAAATGACCAAAAGCCGCTTTTCCATACTTCTTTTGCTTTTACTAGCATTTAATCTCACTGTTTCGGCAAGATTTTTTTACTGGCAAGTTGTCGCCGGGGAAGAATTAGCCGTTGCTGCCCAACAACAAAGATTTCAATTTGCCGAAGTGACCGCTTCTCGAGGGGAAATATTTAGCAGTGACAGTTACCCTTTGGTTCTTAATAAACCGGCTTTTTTAATTTACGTTTATCTTCCTCATCTGAAAGGAACTATCGATTCTTTGACCGACAAAATAGTTCCTGTTTTGGATCATGAAAAAAACAGCTCCCCAGCGGCCGATTTGAAAAAAGAAATCAAGGAGCGGCTTTCCGGAAAAAGTAAATGGGTCATTTTAAGGCGAAGAATAAACGAAAAAACTAAAAAGGAAATAGAAAATCTTGAAATTAACGGTCTCGGCTTTGAGCGGGAAGATATCAGGGATTATCCAGAAGCAAGTATGGCCGCCCATCTTTTGGGATTCGTTGGCCGCGACCAAAGCGGAAAACCAAAGGGCTATTTTGGGCTCGAGGGTTTTTATAACCAACAGCTGTCCGGTTCCCCAGGTCTATTAATTGAAGAAAAAAATGTTTTTGGCAAGCCAATTATTTCCGCCAACAGGGTCAAAGAAACTATGCGGCCGGGACTAAACCTTCAGCTTTATCTTGACCGAACAGCTCAATTCATTCTGGCTGATAAATTAAAGGAGGGACTAGAGAAATATGGAGCCAAATCGGGGTGGGGAGTAATAATCGATTCTCAAACCGGAGGCGTTTTGGCCATGGCCAGTTTTCCCAATTATGATCCTGAACTTTATTTTTCTTTTGATCAAAAGTTGTTTCCTAATCCAATTGCCGCCGAGAGCTTCGAACCGGGCTCTATTTTTAAACCGTTCGTTATGGCAACCGCCTTAGAACAAGGAGTTGTTAAGCCCGAAACCAAATGTACCAAATGCAGCGGACCAGTAAAAATCGGCGACGATAAAATTGAAACCTGGAATGGCCAATATCGCCCCAATTGCACAATGAGAGAAATAATTCAGTACTCGGATAATGTTGGCATGGTTTTTGTTGCCCAAGAATTAGGGAAAAGCAAGCTTTTGGCTGGTATTAAAAAATTTGGTTTTGGTCAAAAAACAGAAATCGATCTTCAGGAGGAAAACTCGTTGGCAATTAGGCCGAGCAATCAATGGTACCCGATTGATTTAGCTACTTTATCCTTTGGCCAGGGAATAGCAGTTACTCCAATCCAAATGGTTCAGGCGTTTAATGTCCTGGCCAACAAGGGTAGATTAATCTCTCCAAAAATAGTCAAAAGAATTTGGTCTAATCGTAATTCTCACTATTATCAGCCGGAGCAAAAAAATAGGCGAGTTCTTTCCCAAAAAACAACCAGCCAAATGAAAGAAATGTTGGTTAACGCAGTGGAAAACGGAGAGGCAAAGTGGGCCAAGCCAAAAAAATTGATAGTGGCGGGTAAAACAGGGACGGCGCAAATTCCAATAAGGGGACATTACGACAAAGAAAAAACAATCGCTTCATTTATTGGTTTTGCCCCGGCCGATGACCCCAAATTTGTGATGCTGATTAGCTTGCGCGAGCCAAGCACTTCTCCTTGGGGTTCAGAAACAGCCGCTCCTCTTTGGTTCACCATCGCTGAAAGATTGGCCTACTACTGGAACTTATTGTAAAATAAAACGTAGAGTGGCGAGAAAGGTTTACCGAACAATTGATTGGTCAATTTTAATTCCTGCTTTAATTTTAATTGGCTTTGGCTTAATGATGATCGCTGACATTTCTTTGGTGGAAGCGACGGTAAACTTTGGTGATAAGTTTTACTTTTTAAAACACCAATTAACTTGGGCGCTGGTGGGGGGAATCCTGGGACTAATCTTTTCTTTTATCGATTATCATTTCTGGGAAAAGTTTGCCCGACCTATTTTCTTCTTAGCTCTCGTTGCCTTAATTCTGGTTTTTGTTCCCGGAATAGGCATTAGCGCTTACGGGGCGAAACGTTGGCTTAATTTAATAATCATCAATTTTCAGCCGGTAGAACTGGCTAAATTGGCGCTGATTTTTTACTTCTCCTCGCTGATATCCAAAGAAAACAAAAGGCCCCTTTGGCAACAATTAGTAGTTCTTTGTTTGCCGCTGGCATTAATTCTTTTTGAACCAGATTTTAGTTCCGCCGTTTTAGTTGCTGTTGTTGTGGCCATTCTCTGGTTTTTGAGTGGGGAAAGTTTAATCCAAATTTTATTTCTTGGCTTGCTGGGTTTAACCGCCAGTTGGCTTTTAATTTCCTCTTCTCCTTACCGGAAGCAAAGAATGTTGGGCTTATTTAACCCCTTCTCCGATCCTCAGGGAAAATCTTATCATGCCTATCAGCTAGCCTTAACCCTGGGTTCGGGAGGATGGTTGGGGACAGGGATGGGAAATTCGAGGCAAAAATACCAATATTTGCCCGAGGCAACAACTGATTCCATTGTTGCTCTAGCCGCCGAAGAATTCGGTTTCTTGGGAATAGCGGTTTTCATAGCTTTTTTTTCTTTCTTTGTTTTTCGCTGCTTTTTGATCGCCAAGCGAGCGGCCGATCCGTTTGGCCAATTTTTAGCAGCCGGAATCACCGGTTTAATCGTTATTCAAGGACTAATTAATTTAGGGGCAACAGCGATAATTCTCCCCTTAACCGGAATGCCTTTTCCTTTTGTTTCTTATGGCGGTTCATCGCTAATTACTCTTATGGCAGCAATGGGAATTTTACTTAATATTTCTCGCTACCAGCAGGTGCCTTGATGAAAAAAGTAGTTATTACCGGTGGGCATGGTCCATCGGCAAAGGCCGTTATTGAAGAAATAAAAAGGGAGAAAAGCAAATGGCAAATTTTTTACTTTGGCCGCAAGTACACGCTGGAGGGCTCTAAAGAAAAATCTTTTGAGTATCAAGAGTTAAAAAATGATGCCGAAATTAATTTTATTTCTTTGACCAGCGGCCGATTACAACGGCATTTCAGCATTTATACCCTATCAAGTTTATTAAAAACACCCCTTGGTTTAATTACATCCTTGTTCTGGCTGAAAAAAATCAAGCCCGATATAATCATTTCTTTCGGGGGATATTTATCGGTTCCTGTGGTTATTGCTGGTTGGATGTTGAAAATCCCATCAATAACTCACGAACAGACCCGATCAGTGGGCTTGGCCAATAAAATTAACTCCCATTTCGTGAAAAAAATTGCCCTTTCTTTTCCGGAAACACTAAAACAAACCCCTTTCAAAAAGGCCATTTTGACCGGCAATCCAATGATTAATTTTTCATCGCCCTCACAAAAGTCCCCACTTCGTTCACTAATTTCAAAAGTCAATAAACCAATTTTGTTGGTTACCGGGGGCAAGTCCGGGTCTAGAACAATTAATAATGTTATTAAAAAAATAAAAAAAGAGCTAAAAAATAAATTCTTTATTGTTCACCAAGTTGGCCTTGACCGCCAAAACATTCTTGGTCAAGAAAGGGGGTATTTGGCAGTTCCCTTTATTAAAAGCAATAATTTTGGTTGGATTTTAAATCGTTCTGCCATGGTAATTTCTCGCTCCGGCGCCAATATTGTTTGGCAACTGGCTGCCTTAAAAAAGAGGGCCATTTTAATTCCCATTCCCTGGAGCTCCGGTGATGAACAGAAGAAAAATGCCGAATTTCTCCGAGAAATTGGCTTGGCAAAAATCATCCCCCAAAACAAATTAACGGCAAGGGTTTTAATGGGCGCAGTAAATAAATTTCAAAAAGAAAAAATTGACCTGCATTATCCGAATTGGTGGCTTAGGGTAAATCCGCAAAAGGCGGCCCAAAAAGTTTGGCAGTTGGCCCAAAAAGTTTCTCTCTTAAATGAATCTTAAAAAGGGGGTTCTTACTCTAGCTATTGCTACTTGCCTTTTGATAATTGAATTTAAAATTATGCCTATCATTTCATCAAAACTAAAGCTTTGGAAACAAAAAGCAATTACGCCGGTAGAAAAAACTGAACAAGCAAAATTTGATTTGGTAAACGCGCTAAGAACAGCTGGGGTAAAAATAATTTCCGGCCCATTTTGGAAGGCCGAAACCGCTGGCCTCGAAATTACTCTTAAAATAAGAGGACAGTTTTTAAAGGTTGTTTTTTCCTCTGAAAATGATCCTCGTCCACAACTTGCCTCTTTACAATTGATTTTAAAAAACGCTAGAATGAGAGAGGAATTTAAGAAGGGCAATTTGCCCAAGTTAATTGATTTAACAGGGGATAAACCGTATGTCTCGTTCTGATCTAATTGTAAGCATCGATATTGGCAGCAGTAAAATTGTCACTCTGGTAGGCCAATATTTTGCTGAGGAAAAAAAAGTAAACATCATCGGCGTTACCAACTTCCCGGCCCAAGGAATTCGCAAGGGGCAAATTGTTAATATCGAACAGGCAACCGAATCCTTAATTGAAAGCGTTGAGGCGGCAGAAAGAATGGCTGGCTGCTCAATTTCGNATGGTTTTATTGGTGTTTCTGCACCCCATATTAATTCAATGAATTCTCAGGGAATAGTTGCTATTCCCGACCCCAACGGTGAAATTACTGCCGAAGACGTAAAAAGAGTCATTGAATCAGCACGGGCAGTTTCCCTTCCTTCATCCAGGGAAATTCTTCACGTCATCCCTCGTCAATTCACTGTCGACGGACAAAAAGGAGTGATTGACCCAATAGGAATGAGCGGGGTACGGCTGGAGGTTGAAGCACATATTGTCAACGCTTCATCACCGGCGTTGAAAAATCTAAATAAGTGTATTGACGAGGCCGGAGTTAAACCCTTAAGCTTTGTTTTTTCCGGCTTTGCCACCGCGGAATCGGTGCTGACGCCAACAGAAAAAGAGCTGGGGGTTATCTTGGTTGACATCGGCGGCGGAGTAACAACGCTGGCTATTTACAACGAAGGCGCCCCTTGCTATTCGGCCGTCTTACCCATTGGAGCACAAAATATTACCAATGATTTAGCCATTGGCTTACGACTTTCATTAGACGAGGCGGAAAAATTTAAAATACGTTTAGCCGACCTCAAAAAAAACGAGGAGGGAGAATTCGAAACAGAAGAGGTTTCCCTTAAAAAACTAGGCGTCAGTAATGACGAAAAGAAAAAGATTTCTCTTAAAACTGCCGTTAATGGCATCGTTTCCCCTCGGGTGAACGAAATTTTCAGCCTGATTAGAGAAGAAATTAAAGAAAGCGGTTTCGGCGGCGCCACCCCATCAGGAATAGTTCTTACTGGCGGAGGAGCGAAAACGATTGGGATAAAATACAATTGTCAAAAAGTTCTTGGTTTACCGGTAAGAATTGGTGTTCCCGAAAAAGTAGGTGGTATCGTTGACGATGTTTTATCGCCAGAGTTTGCCTCATCATTAGGATTAATTTTTTACGGAATTAAACAAAAGCAACAACAAAAGAATTCTGGTTACAAGATAATCAATTTCAACAAAATCGGAAAAAAATTGCCAATTAAGGGGGCGATTCAGCGACTTTCTGAGCTGCTTCGCCCGTTATTGCCATAAAACAACCATGGGATTAGTTCAACCGCTCCCCGCTCAAGTAGCTAAAATAAAAGTAATCGGTGTTGGCGGCGGCGGCGGAAATGCAGTTAACCATATGATCAACAGCGATCAAATTCAAGGAGTGGAATTTATCGCCATTAACACCGACGCCCAGGCCTTATTAATTTCTAAGGCGGAAACTAAATTACAAATCGGTGAAAAAATTACCCGCGGTTTAGGCGCGGGGGGGAGTCCAAAAATAGGAAGACAGGCGGCAGAAGAATCCAAGGGGAAAATAAAAGAATTACTTCAAGGAGCAGATATGATTTTCATTGCCGGCGGCGAGGGGGGAGGAACTTGCAGTGGCGCCGCTCCAGTAATTGCCCAAATTGCCAAAGAAGAATTAAAGGCGCTAACTATTGGCGTAGTAACCAAGCCATTTCCATTTGAGGGAACAAGAAGGTTGGTTATTGCCGAGGAATCGATTGATAAACTTCGCCAAAAAGTCGACACTCTAATCGCCGTGCCTAATCAACGGCTATTGGATATAGCCAGCAAAAAAATGACTCTATTGGAGGCATTTCATTTAGCCAACTCTGTTTTATCTCAAGGCGTAAAGGGCATTTCCGAATTAATTACCACAGCGGGATTAATCAATCTCGATTTCGCCGATGTAAAGTCAGTAATGAAAAACGCCGGCAGCGCTCTTTTGGGAGTTGGGTTTGGCTCCGGCGAAAACCGAGCCAAAGAAGCAGTTATCGGCGCCATTTCTTCGCCACTTTTGGATCTAACTATTGAAGGGGCGAGAGGAATACTCTTTAACGTTACCGGCGCTCCTGATTTAACTATAGCTGAGGTAGAGGAGGCGGCTAAAACCATCAGTGAACAGGCCGGTGGAGACGCCAACATTATCTTCGGCGCCAGAATTGATGAAACAATGAAGGGAATGAAAATTACTGTTATTGCCACCGGGTTTGACGAAACAAGAAAAGCGCTCAGTCACCTAGTTAAGTCAAAACCAAAACCCATCACTGGTATTGTTAGTGAAATCGAAGAAAAAGAGGAAATTCCAACCAGAAAATTAAGCAAAAAGAAAAAGGTTAAAAAAAAGAGAAAGTTACCTTTCCCCGAGAAAGATCTCCCCGAGGGAGTAGAAATTATTGATGATTTTGACATTCCTGCCTTTTTGCGAAAGAAATAATCATGATTTCCCTTTTGGGCCTATTCTTACTTAACCTTCTTATGCTTTGGGGATTAGAAAAGACAGTTTTTTGGCGCCAGTTGCTTTTTTGGATATTAGGCGGCGCTCTTTTTTACTTGGCCAAGAAAATCGGCGCCAAAAATTTATTTTCTCTAGGGAAAAAAATTTACCTTTTAACTATTATTAGTTTAGCTTTACCGCTACTCCTGGGGCAAATTATTCGCGGATCATCGCGTTGGGTTACAATCGCCGGATTTTCCCTCCAGCCATCGGAATTCGCCAAGCCACTTCTAATAGGTTTTATTGCATGGTATTTGTCGAAAAAAGAAATTAATTCTCTAAAGCACTTTTTGTTAATTTTTTTATTAATAATAGTTCCGGTTTTTCTAACCCTGCTCCAACCGGATCTAGGCAGCGCCGCTATTATGTTTTTAACCCTAGCTATTTTAATCTTAATCGCCCGACCAAAACTCAATTGGTGGTTGATTTTGGGTGGTATTCTTTGTTTAGGTTCGCTGGCTAGCTGGAACAAACTTATTCATCCATACCAAATCAGTAGGATTAAAAGTTTTCTTAATCCTCGTCAGGATCCGCTGGGAGGCGGGTATAATTTTATCCAGGCTCAAATGGCCATAGGAGCCGGAGGCCTACTTGGCCGCGGATTCGGACAGGGAAGGCAAACACAACTAGCTTATCTTCCCGAAAAACATACGGATTTTGTTTTTGCCTCCCTGGCAGAAGAGCTGGGATTTTTAGGGGTTGCGTTTCTGCTAGTTTTTTATTTTCGGTTTTTCTCCTGGCTGCTTAAAAAAACTTTTTCCAGCAAGGACAAATTTGCATTTTATCTCCGAATAGGTGTCTTTCTTCAATTATTTCTGCAAACAGCTATTAATATTGCTATGAATTTGGGAGCTTCCCCAGTAGTTGGATTACCTTTGCCCCTAGTTTCTTATGGCGGTTCATCATTAATTTCAACTTTATTTTCTCTGGGGCTTATTATATAATAGTCGTCACTATGAAATACGCCATCATCGAACTCAAGGGCCACCAATATCAGGTAGGGGAGGGAGAGGAACTCATTGTTGATCGACTCGACAAAAAAGAAGGGAACAAAATCGAAATAGAAACTATTTTATTAATTAGGGACGGGGAAAAGACTCTAATTGGCACTCCAATCCTTAAAAAAGCCAATGTAACGGCTAGAATTTTAAAGCACTTTAAGGGCCGCAAAATCAGAGTAGCTAAATATAAAGCCAAATCCCGCTATCGACGCGTGAAGGGTTTTAGGCCTTATTTAACCAGAATAAAAATAGAAAAAATTAATACAGGAGAAAAAAATGTCAAAAACTAAAGGCAAGGGAAAAGTTTCCCAAAAAACACCTCGGCCGGGGAGACGATTGGGAGTAAAAATTTTTGGCGGTCAACAGGTTAATGTTGGCAATATTATTGTCCGCCAAAATGGGACCAAATTTCATCCCGGCGAAGGAACAAAAATGGGGCGCGATTTTACCATCTTCGCTATGCGTCGCGGCATGGTTCAATTCAAAAAGAAAATGGGGAGAAAAATGGTTTGCGTTTTTTAACTTTTAGACGATGGATATTTCTACATATCAAAAACTTGACCCTCTTGCCCGCGGTTCACTATTTTACCGAGCCAGAGAAAAACAAAAAACTAGTTACCAACAAATTGCTCGGACCATAGGACGTAGTTCCGCTTATATTGTTAACTCTGTTCGTTTACTAGCTTTGCCCGAGGCGGTCAAGGACGGCCTTTTAGGGGGGTTAATTAGCGAGGGACATGCTCGAGCTTTAGTCTCGATTAATGAGCAAAAAGCGTGCATCGAGATCTATAAGGAAGTTTTAAAAAATCATGCTTCGGTTAGACAAACAGAAGAATTTGTGCGTCAAAAAATCAAAACGGGAAAACTAATTATTAATAAAGAAAAAATCGCTAAGATTAAATCGATGCTGAAAAAAATTTTAAAAAAAGACTTTCGGGGGATTAAAATCAAACAGTCAAGAAAAAAACTCCAAATAATACTAAACAACTAATAATCCACGGTTTTAATTAAACCTAGTCGATTAACCGGCCAATAACGAAAAATGGCCCGGCCAACAATACTTTCCTTGGGAGTTGGACCAAAAAAACGACCATCCCGCGAATGGGGGCGATTGTCTCCCATAAGAAGATACTCTCCCTGGGGGAGAATAATCGGTCTTCCTTCTCGAAGATAACTGCCAGGATTAACACTGCTATATTCTGGTGTCAAATATTGTTCTTGCAAGGGCTTGCCGTTAATCCAAACTTTGCTGTTAAAAACCCTGACTGTTTCACCAGGGAGGCCAACAACCCGCTTGATATACTCACATTCATCTTCAGCGCAGGGTTCGCTAGGTGGCGCCTTAAAGATAACCACCTCGCCTCTTCTGGGATCATGCAGATGATAACTAATTTTCTCTGTTAAAAGGAATTCCTTGTCATGGAAATTAGCCTCCATTGAGTGGCCATGAACTTGATTTGGCTGAGCAATAAAGAGGTAAAGGAGAACAAAAACCGAAAGGGCTAAAACCAGCGCTTGAACTGAATCTAGAAAAAAGTTAAATATCCTTTTAACCATTGCCTTTCAGTTTAAGAAGTTTGTTATAATAATTCAAGAGGCAAATTGACCGCTTAGCTCAGTCGGTTAGAGCACTACGTTCACATCGTAGGGGTCGGAGGTTCGAATCCTCCAGCGGTCACCAAATTATCTCCTGTTAACAAATCCCTCCCAGGCGAAGAGACGAGCGAGATA
>JGI24025J20009_10001262_pt1 | contig 19295 bp, 16 predicted proteins | sample Cruoilmetagenom3_FD_20009 | JGI IMG/M metagenome (IMG submission 20009) | reverse complement strand
TACTCATCGGGCTCATCAATACCACGTAGCTCACTATTCCAAAGCTCATACTCTTCACCGCCATGAATTGCAGTAATAAGTTGATAAGTAACTTCATGGGAGAACATATCACCGGGTATTTTTGACTCAACTACAACTTCTGGCATATAAAACGTGCCATCGGAAGCTGTAATAACCTGCTCTTCTTTTTCAATTTTATGTGCAAATTTGAGGCTACGATTAATTAAAACACTTTCAACAGGATTGCCGTTTAAAGTAATAATCCCTTTAACTTCAGAGCACATGTGCACACTGTATTTTTTTATTAAACCAAACATAGTGGTTTTAACCCCCTGCTTTTATAATTGAAGCCCAAATTAATCTTCGATTATGTCCATTATTCTATCGTAATCCACATCAACAGGTTCAGGATCAGGGGTACCACTTACAAGAAAAGATAAATAATCTGTAAAACTATTGAACTTTGAAACTTCTTGACCATACGTTTCGGTTAGAAATAGACCAACCTCACCAGCACGCTCAGATTCTTGAGAAAATAAAAAGTAGTAGCCACCACCATCATATGAGTTAATAACAAGCCCATGCTGCGGTACTGATTGATATTCATTTTTACCATCGTATTTTTGATGATAATATTTCGTTGCTCTTATTACATCATCATCCTCAAAGTCCTCTTCGTCTTCACCTTCTTCATATTCATCCTCCAAAGGGACAAGGCCTTTTACGTTACCTCCAAACCACAAACAAAATCCATATTGTTCTAGAAAAAATTTATAGGGTTCCGGTAAGGTGATTCTAAATTCTATTTCTAAATTCTTAGTTTGTAATTGCAATGCACTCTTATTTTTCCGGCATTCAAAATTTTCAAGTTTTTGTGCGAGATCCATTATCTTAATTATTTCGTTATTCATTTTATCCCCTATAATTCAATACTATGTTTAATTCAAAAAATCATATTTTTTCTAGTCCTAATCGTGGGCCAACCCCATTTTTATCATACGGAGGACTATCCTCTTTATACCAATGAAGTTCTTTATTTTTACTACTATGGAAATCTTCTGTTAGTAATTCAAAATTCTCAGACTCATTTGGATTTTCATATGATTCACATCTAAAAATTGGTTTTTTATGATGTACATTGTAACCATCGGGTACTCTACCAGTTTTCTTCATATGCTTTAATTTTTTTTGAGTAAAGTGCTTATGCGCTTCATGATTATCATCATTTAATGCATCTGAAGCATACTTTCTAATATATTCACTTCTTTTAGGCGGAAAAGCTTTCCTAGCTATCTCTACTTCACCCACTGTTCGTTTATGATATTTAGTTGGTTTTGAATCAGGGTTAAGCTTTACGCGCTCGCTGTTAATAATATGCTGTTCGGCAAATTGTGCTGTGCTTATAACCTCTGTACTAATAACTTCACCTGATGTGCTCATTTTATTGAGTTTAATTAAGCCATTGTCTTCATCAAGGCCTGCAATATCATATATATGCTCTTTTCTATATTTAGCACCCTCTGCTGTATATTTAAGTGTCGATTTTTGTGGGTCGTTAATAACTGCACTTGCAATCGCAATTTCTAAAATTTTATTTTTCGTGGTTTCATTAATACCACCTGAAGAAACCAAGTTAGAAAGCATTCTATCAAGCTTTTCTTCACCTTCTTTACACAGCAGTCCAAACGGATCAACCCAATTAACCGGATTTGGCGCATATTGATAGTGGTTTATGCCACCCACTAATCCAATCGGGTCTTGGTTTATAAAGCGTTGCTGTTTGGGACTGTAGTAGCGATAACGGTTGTAATGCAGGCCGCTTTCTTCATCTAAATACTGCCCTTGAAAGCGGATTGGCTGAGTAAAGCTATTTTCTTTACTAAAGTCAGCTTCGGCTTCAAGCTCTTCATAACCATACACATCGGCTTGGTTTTCCCATACGACTTCTGCTTTGTTATTGGTAACAAAGCGTGGGGTATTAAGTTGGTCTAGGTGGTAGTAGTACACTTCACCTTGTTTAATCAACGCGATTGGGTGAAATTGGTTTGGCAGGTTGATATACCAGGTATATTCACCGTGTTGGTATTCGCCAATGAGCTGGTCGTTATCCCAAATGTAGTCAATTTTGCCCTGCTCTGTGTGCTTGGCGATACGACGCCCGAGTGGGTCGTAGTCGTATTGAGTAAGCGTGCCGTTGTTGTTAAAGCAACTTAGCTGATTAAACGCGTTGTATTCACGGCGGGTTTTTATACCTTTATCGGTTTCGCGTATTTGGTTACCAAACTCATCATAATGAAAGTCGCTGTCGCCAAAGTGGGTTAACCGTCGGCATCAGTGGTGCCTGTAATAACATCATCATTATCACTTAAATCACTAGCAAACGTTGCTGCATTTGAATCGTTAAACTCACTATGAATTACATTATGTGTACATTCTGACTGACTACTTTCAATCTTATTGATGGCATCGCTATCATCATTTATCTGAGTAGTTTGCTGCTCGGCTAATTCATTATTTTGAACTGTTGACTGGCTAACTGGGTACCAAAACTATCCAACTGGTATTGCGTGATTGTATCAACTTCAGAACTCGCTAGATTTTGCTGAATTAACTTACTAAGGCTGTTGTATTCAAAATTAATGTTATGGCTACTAACCCCCTTCCTCTTTACGCGCAATCAGTTGGTTTACGCTGTCGTAATTGTACGTACAGGTATCAAATCGTGCTTGCGCAGGATGGGCTAACTGTTGCTGTGTTAAGCGGTTAAATACGTCAAATTGTTGAGTAAGGGTTATGTCATTACCAAAGCCTTGTGTTTTAATATTACCTTAGCTGCCATAGTCATAAAAGACTTAAGCAAAATTGACTAAACCTTCAAACATCCATGTTTTTAAAGAGCGTTCCCCTCATATCTTGATGATGCGGGGTATATATTAGTTTGTTTGAAGCATCCTTAATTTTCGGATTATTTATACTGACAGACGAACTAAACTAGACATCCACTCTTATTTAATAAGCAAAAGCTGTATTCTTATATTTCGCGGATTCAAATCTGAAGTGCATAGCGTTTAGGCGGCTTTAGCCGCCAAGTGATCCTGCATCAATTTTGCAGGCGTTTCAAATCCAAGTATCTTCCTCGGACGATTATTTACTTGTCTGATTAGGCCGAATATTCATTCACTTAGCTTTGCATTCAATGCTATATACGACTATAAAATAATTAGCTGACACATTAGTTATCATTTGTTCAGCTGCCAGATATGTACAATAAAAAGACAAAAGTAGCTTAAAGTTTTGCCAAAGTGTTAAATCTTTTGCATTTAATATTTAACTCCCCTATTAGTAAAGGTATGATGGGCAATTAAATTAGTTAGTCTTCTAACTATTCGTGTTATTAGCTTTAGTTATAAATCTAATAAGACGAATACAGTGAACTATAAAAAACTGGCATTAAGCCAACCTGTTTCATTAACCAATGAGGTATTGCATGAGCGAGAATCATGACAAGTACAGTATTGATAATACGGACTACACCGTAGGTCAAGACAACGTACAAAAGTGGGGATTTGATATACATAACCCTGTATTCGGGATCAGTGCAGGGTTAATAGCACTTTTTTTAATCGCCGTACTAGTGTCAGATGCCGAAGTAGCTAAAACAACACTAAATGGTATCAAAACCGATATTATTAATAATTTTGACGGCTTATTTATGTGGGCTGCCAACTTCTTTGTTATTTTTTGTTTAGTTTTAATTTTTTCACCATATGGCAATATCCGCTTAGGCGGTGACGATGCTAAACCATCGCATTCTCGTATTTCTTGGCTGGCAATGTTATTTGCTGCAGGTATGGGTATTGGCTTAATGTTCTGGGGGGTTGCTGAACCAGTTGCATACTACACTGGTTGGTATGAAACGCCGCTCAATGTAACAGCTAACACACCAGAAGCCGCGAAAATGGCAATGGGTGCAACTATGTTCCATTGGGGTCTTCACCCTTGGGCAATTTATGCTGTAGTTGCGCTTTCGTTAGCATTTTTTACTTACAATAAAGGCTTACCGCTATCTATACGTTCAATTTTTTACCCTATTTTAGGTGATAAAGCATGGGGATGGCCTGGTCACATAATTGATATTTTAGCTGTATTAGCAACCTTATTTGGTTTGGCAACATCACTTGGATTAGGTGCACAACAAGCTTCTGCCGGTATTAACCATGTATTTGGTTTTGAAGGTGGTATTGGCTCACAAATTCTAGTTATTACAGGTGTTACTTTATTAGCAATCGTCTCTGTTATTAGAGGTATTGATGGCGGTGTTAAATTACTTAGTAACGTAAATATGCTTATTGCTTTAGTATTACTAATCTTTGTATGTTTAGTTGGCTTTGCGGTTTCTATGGGCAATATCCCTAATACAGTAATGGGCTATGTAGAGAACATTATTCCATTAAGTAACCCGCATGGCCGTGAAGATGAAACATGGATGCACGGTTGGACAGTGTTTTATTGGGCTTGGTGGATTTCATGGTCACCGTTTGTAGGTATGTTTATTGCGCGTGTTTCGCGTGGTCGTACAATTCGTGAATTTTTAACCGCTGTATTACTTATTCCGACAGCAGTCACTATCCTATGGATGTCTATCTATGGTGGTATTGCAATTGACCAAGTAGTTAATGGTATTGGTGCTCTAGGGACTGACGGTTTAACAAGTGTCCCCATGGCGATGTTCCAAATGCTTGATGAAATGCCAATGGCAAGTGTACTTTCATTCATTGCTATTGTATTAGTACTGGTATTCTTTATTACCTCTTCTGATTCAGGGTCACTTGTAATCGATTCAATCACAGCTGGTGGTAAGATTGATGCGCCAGTACCACAGCGTATCTTTTGGGCTACTGTTGAGGGTGCTATTGCTGCTGCATTACTTTGGATTGGTGGTACTCAAGCGATTGAAGCACTACAAGCGGGGGCTATTTCAACAGGCCTTCCGTTTACCATTGTTTTATTATTGATGTGTGTAAGCTTAATTTTAGGCTTACGAACTGAGCCTCGCCCAGTTAAATAACACAGCATATTAAAAAAACGCCGCAAATTGCGGCGTTTTTTTGTGCTCTATTTTTATCAAAAATGCTTTTATAATTCCAATTCGCTAAAGCCAAATTTCACTCAATGGCGTATCTAATCGATAATGATAACTTAGCTGAGCTTGAAGTAATTCTGCTGTGGCTAAAGCATCGGTTAGTGCATTGTGGTTTTGATACAATGGCAATGAATAACGCTCCCTTGTATCACTTAGCCTAAGCGAGCCTAGTTTGGTATTAAATAGCCTACCTAATAGCCCTTGACGCGCTCTAAGCGCTCGCCTTTCAATTTCCATAGTGTCGACTAGAGCAAATTCAATCCCCTCTTTTATACGTGTGAGCAGCGCATTATAAAAAAAGTGGCGCTCAATGGCAGCATAATGCACCACTACCACTTTCCCTTTAAGTGCATCAAGAAGTGGGGCTAAAATTCGATTAAGGTCGGGAGCTTCGTCCACTTCTGAGTGAGTAATACCATGGATAACAATCGATTCTTCACTCAAATCTCGTCGAGGTTGTACCACCCAATGACGGCTCTCTTTACAGTAAATACGATTTACATTAAAAGGGACTAGACCAACACTAACAATATCATCGGTATTAGCGTCCAGACCTGTTGTTTCAAAATCTAGCGCCACAAAAGGTACGTCTTTAAGTGAAGCAGTCTGATTGGTAAATGCCTGCTTATAAAACTCTTTAAGCAACGAGTTTTGCGCACTATGTAAAAGCTGCTGGTAACGACGTGGCCAATCTAACGGTGATTTAGCCATAGCTTATTTCACACCTGAATGAGCAGAATAACTAAACTTTAAAAAGCTTTGCGCTTTTTCTAAAATAGCAAAAGCTTCTTTTAAATTACTTTGCTCAAATGGTGAGAGTAAATGCGGGTCTAAATCATTATCGGGCGCTTCCCCCTGTTCTATCTGCCATGCCTGATGGCGAATACGTACAGTGGCAATATATTCAAATGCATCACGCAAATCTTGTGCCTTGCCTTTAGGTAATAAGTTAGCCTCGATAATATCCTCTAAGCGCTCAAACGAATTTTGTTTACGTGAACCAACCGCTAATGCATGAACGCGCACCACATCAGATAGCGGCGCTGTACCACGACGTTTTAAGTTCATTGAGCGCTTATGTTGACCATTGTGCTCAAGTACAAAGCCGTTAAAGAATCCCAATGGTGGCGTTCGATTGCGAGCATTAGCAGCAAGGTTAGCTAAAAAGCGTTTATTTACTTTGCTTTCTTTTGCCACCAGCGTTTTAAGCTCATCGGCCCACTTTAACTTACCCCACACACCATCTAAGTCAAAAAATATCGAGCTATTGAGCAGTGCTTGCGGTTTGGGCTCGGCCATCCAGCTAGCAAATTTTTCTTGCCATTGTTCGCGGGTCATACGCCATTTTTTAAACGAGGCCATAATTTCACCATCACAATAGGTATAGCCACACTTAGCTAAACCATCACACACAAAGTCTGATAAGTTTTGAAAATACTCATCGTGCAATGCCTCATCGAAGCTATTATCTAAAATCAGTGCATTATCTTGATCGGTTACAATTAACTGCTCATCCCGTGCCATTGAGCCCAGCGCAATAAAACAGTAAGGAATGGGCGGCTCACCAAATTTTTCTTCTGCTAGGGCTAATAGGCGCTGTTTGAAGGTACGCCCTATTACTGCCATGGCGGTCCCTATCATATGCGAATTAGCATCTTCGTTTACCATACGCACAAACACATTAGGCAGTTGGCGGGCATAATGAACTAAATCTTCCACTGATTGCTGCGCTAAAATACCGCGTACTAACAATAAGCTACTTTGTGACTCATAACGTAGAATATCAGATAGCGATATTACCCCTATTGGGCGTTTTTTATGTACCACAGGCAAGTGATGCAAGTTATCTCTGAGCATGGCTAAAACAGCTTCAAAAACGTAAGAGTTACTATCGAGCAAAACCAACCCTGAGGTCATTACCTCCTTCGCCGGCGTATCAAACGTAAGTCCTTGGGCAACAACTTTGGTACGGATATCTCTATCTGTGATGATCCCGACGACTTGACCGTCATCTTCTTCTGGGTCGTCGCTTATTTGTTTTTCTATGTCAGTGACAAGTACTGAAGAGACCGATTCTTGTGTCATTAAAAACGCGACGTCTTGTATGGGGGTTTGCGTAGTAACTGTGACAACATCGCGATGTAGTAATGATTTAACTTTGGCGGTGGTTAAGTCATTGCTGTCAGCTTGCTCTACTATGGCTTGATGCAAGCGTACATTGCCATCCACTTCGAAAAAGTCGGCAAAGGTTTCGTATTTATCGCAGTATTCGTTAAAGGTATTAACGTTAATACAATACGTTAAGGTATCTTCAAGCGCACGAGCCGGAAACCGCACTTTGCGATTCATCAATAAACCCATTTGACCAAAAATACCGCCTGTAGCTAAACGGTTATAGAGTTCGCCATTACGGCGCGAGATCTCAACTGAACCACTACGAATAATATACAGGTCACTAATATCTTGCCCTAAATGTAGGATATCAGTTTCGGCACGAAAGTAAGCAACCTCGATTTGCATTGCTAATTCGTTTAATGCCTCAGTAGGAAGCGTATCAAATGGGGGATGTTCAACTAAAAATTGGGCTATTTCAACTTGCTCGGCCTGCATAGGGAATCCTTGTGGCGTGAATCTAGTTGAATTGTGAGCCTAATTGGCTATTTTTTCAAAGAAAAATAGCCAATTTAAGTAAATAGTTAACGATTAATTATCTACTTGCTCTAACTCCTGCGCTAATTGTTTTGATTCATCACCACGAGGGCTTGTAAAACGTGCAAGTCCTAAATAAATCACCGGTGTTAAATAAAGGGTAAACAATACTGCTAAGGCTAAGCCACCAAACACCACCCAGCCAATCGCGTTACGCGCCTCAGCGCCGGCACCTGTTGACATGATCAACGGTAATGCGCCCAATAATGTAGAGATTAAAGTCATAGTTATAGGTCGTAAGCGCACTAACGCTGCTTGCTCTACCGCTTTACGCACAGCTAACCCCTGATCCCTTAATTGATCAGCAAACTCAACTAATAAGATCGCATTTTTGGCGATTAAACCAATCAACATGACTAACCCTATTTGTGAATAAATATTGAGTGATGTGCCAGTTAAATAAAGCGCTAAAATAGCGGATGTAATACCAAATGGCACAGTAATCATCACCACAATGGCGCTATTAACATTTTCAAATTGCGCCGCCAATACTAAAAACACAATTAAAAATGCCAATACATAGGTCATTAATACTTCGTTTGAGGTCTCTTCAAATGTCAGAGCTTCCCCTTTAAACGCTAGGGTAATACCTGCTGGTAATGATTGCTCAGACACTTGTTTTATTTGCTCTACCAGTGTGGCAATAGTTAAACCTTCGGGTAATTCCATGCTTAATTCTATGGCACGTCGCTGAGCATGGCGCTCAAGCTCCGCAGCAACGCCCTCTTCTGTAATATTTGCCACACTACTGAGTGGTACTAATTGATTATCGCGGGCGCTTACATATAAATTTGCTAAATCACTTGGGTCATTGATGGTTTGATTTTGAGCCTGTAACATAATAGGTATTGATTGATCGCCAATGTTTAAATCAGCTATATCATCGCCATTAATGGCAGCTCTTAAAGTAATGGCAATATCACTTAACGATACCCCAAGCTCTTCTGCGCGTCGTCTGTCGATATTAACACGCAATTGCGGCTGCGATGGTTGATACGATACCCTTACCGGCGCAACTTCAGGCACGGCTTTTTCAAGATCTGCTGAAAACTGCTGTGCAGCTTTAAATATTTCAAGATAATCTTGGCCCAGTAAAGCAACTTCAATACCGCCACCTTGGCCACGTAAATTTAAACTATTAGCGCCTCCTGCGTATGCGGGTGCTCCAGGAATATTCATTAAAGGCTGACGAATTTTATTGATGATTTCTTGTTGACTAAAATTACGTTCATCCCAGTGCTTTAAAGGTACAGTGATGAACACAATATTAGGATCCCACTGACCAACAACCGTGTAAATAGACTCTATTTCACCGCTTTCAACGAAAGGCAGTAAGGTGTCTTCCATTTTAATGGCTTGCCTGTCCATAAAGTTTAAGCCTACGCCATCTGGCCCACGAGCAAATATTCTGATTTTACCGCGATCTTCTGTTGGTAGTAGCTCGTTATCTAAGCTCATGTACAACGCACCTGAACCACCAGCCACTAATAAACAAGCAATAAAGGTAAGCCACGCATGATCGAGAACTTTATGAATTGTTTTGGTATATACATTAGCAAGTACGTTACCAAGCTTAGCAAATGGATGAAAACCGCCTTGCTTAAGCTTTAGCTTAGAGGTAAGTGCCGGCACTAACGATAACGCAACAAAGCTTGATATGATCACTGCACCGGCAAGTACCCCCCCAAACTCTCTGAATAAACGCCCTGCTGTAGAGGGTAAAAAAGCGATGGGGACAAACACAGCTGCTAATACTGCCGTGGTGGCAATAACGGCAAAAAATACTTCACGGGTACCAACAACCGCAGCGGCACGCCTGCCTAGCCCTAACCCACGCTGGCGTTGAATGTTTTCACTCACCACAATCGCATCATCAACGATTAAACCAGTCGCAAGTACCAATGCGAGTAAGGTTAAAATATTTATAGAGAAACCCAATGCCCATATCAGTGCTAACGAGCCTATCAAGGCAACCGGAATGGCAAATGCAGGTACTAAGGTTGCACGCCATGAGCCAATAAACACCCATAACGTAATGATCACTAGTAGCACTGTAAGCACTAATGAGTTAATCACTTCATCCACTGAACTTCTAATAAATTGTGCATCATCTGATGTGAGGGTAAATTCCATCTGAGGAAAGCGTTCACGCATTCCCTCAATAAGCTTTAGAACTTCATCTGATATTTCTATGGTGTTAGATTGCGCTTGGCGGATAATTTCCATACCAATAACGGGTTTACCATTGAGCCTAACCATAGAGCGTGGATCTGCCGGACCAAAATATACCGCGGCGATATCGCTAATACGGGTATCACCACGAATGATAATATCACCGACTTGATCTGGTGTGACCGAGGTAGCATCAGCACGCACAATGATTTGCTGATCGTTTGATTTTAAACTTCCTGCAGGCACATCAAAGGGAGCTTGCCTGAGAACGTCGGCAACATCGGGAATAGTTAAATTAAAGCTACTGAGCTTAAGCGGATCTATACGTACTCTAAGCACTCGTTCTCTATCACCGTTTAAGCGCACATCAGCAACACCGGGAATAGTTAAAAACTGTGGTGCTAAGTCAACATCAACTCGCTCGGTTAATGCCTCTAACGATAAACTCTCACTTGATACGGTGAGTGATACGACCGCCTCAGCATCATTATCGGCTTTTATAATAGATACACGCTCAACCTCTTCTGGGAGCTCTCTTTGCACTCGCGAAACTGACTCGCGTGTTTCATTAGCGGCATCATCCAGATTAACACCCGGTCTAAATTCAACCACAATACGTGAGCTGCCTTCTTCACTTTGTGCACGAATAGATTTAACTCCACTCACACGGGCAACAGCACCTTCAAGTTTGCTGGTGACTTCAGTGTCAACGGTTTCTGGGGAACCACCTGGAAACGAAGCTGATACCGTAATACGCGGCCTATCTACATCTGGAAGCTCTCGCACTTCTACGCCAGCTATAGCGGCGATACCGGCAATAATAATGAGTAAATTAAGCACCACAATAAGTACAGGGCGGCGAATTGCCATAGACGGCAAGTCTTGCATCATAGGTTGCTGTTTCATGGCTACTCCTGCGTACTAGCGATAGGTGCAGTAAAGCTTAATTCTTGATTGGCTCGCAAGCGCTGAACGCCTTCAACAACTAACGTATCGTTTGGCTGTAATGCCCCTGATACGAGTAAGCGCCCTGCCAAGCGTTGCTCTATTTTCACATCAACCCGGGTAGCTTTGTTATCGACACTCGTCCACACATATGGACCCGTTGCGCCCCACAGTAGTGCTGCTTCAGGAATAGCGGCAAAGCGTTGACCTAATACTTCTATATGTACTCGAAAACTCATACCCGGTAAGAATTGTTGATCTTTGTTATTTAACTTTGCTTTGACTCTTAAGGTACGAGTTTGTGGGTCTATACGTGAGTCTAAATAAGCTATTTCTGCCTCAACAGGCGCTTGCGATTGCCATGGGAACACGCGTACACTAGCATTATTTCTGAGCATCGCAATCGCTGATTCAGGCGCGTTAAAATTAATGTATAACTGGCGGGTATCATCGATGCTAGCAATCATTGTTTGTGTTGTGATTCTGTCACCCACTTCAATGTCAGTCAGCCCCATAGTGCCATTAAAAGGGGCACGGACTTGGCGGTCTTCTAATTCAGTTTCGGCTTGAGTGAGAGTAACTTTTGCAAGCTCCACGATGGTTTTTGCATCATCTACATCACTTTGCGGAACAGCTCCTTTAGCTTGGCTTTGTTTTAAACGTTTTAAAGTTCGCTGACTATCTGCTAATTTTATTTTAGCCTCTTCAAGGGCCGCTTTTTGCCTACGTGAATCTAGCTCAAGTAAAATATCACCTTCTTTAACCTTATCGCCAGGTTTAAAATGAACCGCTGCTACTTTGTCACCTACGGCAGGATATAAAATAACAGAATGGATAGCTTCAGCATTACCAACAGCCTGAACTTGCTGTTGGGCTTGTTCCATAGCGATATTTTCAACGACCACGCTAGCACCAGTTACTGGCAAACTAACCGATAAAAATAAGGCCGTTATGCCCATTAAAAGATTTTGCGACTTCAAAGGATCACCCTAATTAATTATTATTTCCATTATGTTACGCAGTTTAACACCTCTATGATCAATAAATAGCTTAGTACGACAAATTAGCAAAACAACACGCTGAAATTAAACACCCACGTATTTACTACACATTCTTACACCAGCCTACAAAATCACCACATATTTTGTGCGTATTAAACACTATGCTTTGGTCATTAGAGTGAATATACAAACGAGTATTTATGAATAAAAGCATAATTTTAGTTTTACTACTTAGTGGCTGTGCATCACAAGGAGTTGATCGTACTAGTCAAAATCAATTAATTAAACGCTATTATGCATCTGTTGAGTCAGAGCAAAAAGTAACACTTTCCTCAGAAGTTGGAACAGGCATAGCTGCGGGAGCGGGTTTTGGCTTTGTTGACAGCTTAGATGGCAACAGCGAAGAAATGATTGGTGGCGCTATTGTCGGCGGTTTAGTTGGAGGGTTATTTACTGCATTATTTGAGGGAGGTAATACGGCTTATCAGTATAACTTATACGCTGCTGATGAAGGTGAATTTACGGTTATTCAAAAGAAAAAACTCGATAAAAACACAGAATGTGTTCTTGTAAATTCAGCTAATAAAATTACACTTACGCCGATAGATAAAAGTTATTGTATTCGTTGATTAAGCTCAAAGTGAGTATCAAACCTTTAAGCTGCTAAGCAATGTAGCTCGCTATTTATAAATTACTTTTAAATAAAAAACCTCAGTATTTACTGAGGTTTTTTAATGAATAAATAAACGCGTGGTATTATTTATTTCGTTGTGCGTCTTTTTGCGCTTTTTTTGCTTCTTTACGTTGCTGTAAAGCAGCTTGTGCTTCGTTACCAATGTGGCCTTCACCGCGTGCTTGTGCCAATTCTATTTGCTTTTGACGCTCAGCAAAACGAGCGCGCTGCTCGTCGGTTACATCATCAATACAATGATGACACGACACCCCTTCCATGTATTCAGGCTTTTGTTTTTCTTCTTCTGTGATAGGCATCCGACATGCGTGACACTGATCATATGAGCCTTTTTGTAAGTCATGATTTACCGCGACACGGTTATCAAATACAAAACACTCGCCTTCCCACATGGTTTCTTCTTTTGGTACTTCTTCTAGGTATTTTAATATACCGCCTTCAAGGTGGTATACCTCATCAAAGCCCTGCTCTTTCATATAAGCTGTTGATTTTTCACAGCGAATACCACCTGTACAAAACATAGCTACTTTTTTATGCTTTTCTGGGTCGAGATTTTCTTTGGCCCACTGCGGAAATTCGCGGAACGTCTTCGTGTTTGGATCGACCGCGTTTTGAAACGTACCAATTTCAATTTCATAATCATTTCGGGTATCAACAAGGATAACCTCTGGATCAGAAATAAGGGCGTTCCATTCATTTGGCTTAACATAACTGCCCACTACTTTTAATGGGTCAACGCCCTCAACACCCATAGTCACGATTTCTTTTTTAAGTTTTACTTTAGTGCGGTAAAACGGGCATTCGTCATCATATGATTCTTTAGTAACAATATTGTCTAAATTAGGCTGGGTGTCTAACCACGCCAGTAAGTTATCTATGCCTTCTCGTTTTGCTGAAACAGTTCCGTTAATTCCTTCTGCGGCAATTAACAAAGTACCACGCACGTCGTTTTGCTCCATTACATTAAGTAAAGGTTGGCGAAGTGCTTCAAAATCAGGTAAAGAAACAAATTTATACAGTGCGCACACAACAAAGTGATCGCTGGTTACATTATCTTTATGGATAGCAGTCATGGTTTTCCTATTTTGCCTTTAAACCCCGCAAGGGGCGTTTACCGAATCGTAAATCCGGCGCATATGGGGCGCGTATTTTACGCTTTTTTTATTTAAATGCAAAAAAATGGATGATAATGCGCTTTTTACTGTTAGCGCAGTGGCTCAGTGGGCTATAATGCGCGGATAAATTTACAAGACTTGCTCATATTGGAGAAATATACATTGCACTTTACTGATCTTGGGATTGATACTCGCCTAGAAACACAATTAGCGCACCAAGGGATCACCCAGCCTACCGATATTCAAGCTCATGCTGTGCCAACGGCACTCGCTGGACATGACATTTTCGCTCAGTCAAAAACTGGGTCAGGCAAAACTTTAGCGTTTTTATTACCTGCAGTGCAGCGAGTAATGAAACAAAAAGCACTCAGTAAACGTGATCCTCGTGTACTTATTGTTGCTCCAACTCGTGAGCTTGCAACCCAAGTGTTCACCCAACTACGATTACTTATTGCCGGTACCAATATCAAGGCAGTTAAAATTCTCGGTGGTGAAAACTTTAACGACCAAATTAAAGCACTGCGCAACGACCCACATTTTGTGGTTGCTACACCAGGACGCTTAGCCGATCACTTAAAGCAACGCTCTTTACAGTTAAGTGGCTTAGAGCTACTTATATTTGATGAAGCTGACCGTATTTTGGATTTAGGTTTCACCGACCAGCTTAAGTTAATTAATGAACTGGCAGATCACCGATTACGCCAGACCCTATTGTTTTCAGCGACATTAGATCATGCTCAAGTAGATGCCCTTTCGCGTAATTTATTAAAAAAACCAAAACAAATTATGCTCAGTGCAGCCAATGAGCAACACAGTGATATTAAACAAACATTATATTTAGCCGATCATCTTGATCATAAAGAAGCGCTACTTGAGTATTTTCTTAATCAAGACAATGTAGGGCAATGTATTATATTCACCGCTACACGTGCTGATACCAGTCGATTAAGCGAGGCATTAAATAGTAAAGGCTTTAAGTCTGTCGCATTAGCAGGTGATTTAACCCAAAGTAAACGCCTAGATATTATGGATTCGTTTAGCCGTGAAAACTTTAAAATATTAATTACTACAGATGTTGCATCTCGCGGACTAGATTTACTCAGTGTGACCCATGTTATAAATTTTGATTTACCAAAACACGCTGAAGAATACGTTCACCGTATTGGTCGCACAGGCCGTGCTGGTTTTAAAGGCAACGCGCTATCATTTGTTGGTCCTAAAGATTGGGCAAGTTACTTAGCAATTAAGTCATTTTTAAATGACGAACTGTCGTTTGCGGTGGTTGATGGTTTAAAAGCGAAATTTAAAGGCATCAAAGAGAAAAAAGTGACGCCAGTTAAACCGATTAAAAAAGTAGTGGCTGATAAAAAACCACAGCAAAAACGCAAAGCAAAACCTAAAAAGCCAGCAGCCCCAATTAAAGCACCACTCAACATTGATGGTGATACCCCGATGCGTCGTAAAAAAAAGCCTGAGCAGGAATAATTATGAGTTACCTTGGAACTACCCAAACCCTATTTGTAAAAGAAGTCAGTAATGAAGGTGCCTATTTAGATGGCCATGACTTAGGTGAGGTATTTTTACCTAAACACGAGATTAAACATGAACTTGAAGCTGGCGATAGCATCAGCGTTTTTACCTTTTTAGATAACGCAAACCTGCCAACAGCAACAACTAAAAAACCACACGCACAAGTCGGTGAATATGCCCTACTGCGCGTTAAAGAAATAAACAGCATTGGTGCTTTTTTAGATTGGGGTTTAGAAAAAGACGTACTTGCACCGTTTAATGAACAAAAACCGCGTATGCAAGAAGGTTACTCTTATTTAGTCCGTTTATATCTTGATAATGCTAGTCAACGAATTTGTGCTTCAACCAACTTTAATCGCTTTTTATCAAAAGACGAGCCGCAATATAGCCACTTGCAAGAAGTTGATTTAATTGTGGCAGGTAAAACCGATATCGGCTACAAAGTACTTATTGAAGAATCTCATTTTGGTGTTGTATTTTACAACATGGTATTTAAAAACCTATTTGTTGGTCAAAAGCTCAAAGGGTTTATTCAAAAAGTACGTGAAGACGGAAAAATTGACGTCATACTTGAAAAGCCAGGTATGGGTAAAGTCAGTGAACTTGGCGAAAAAATTATGGAAAAACTAAAAGATGAAGGTGGCATATTAGCCATAGGCGATAAGTCTGAACCTGAATTAATTAAAAAAGTATTTTCGACCAGTAAAGCAAACTACAAAAAAGCCATTGGTGGGTTATTTAAACAAGGCTTAATTGATATTGAAGCTAAGTCTATTCGTTTAAAATAATTCAATAAAAAAGCCACCTAGGTATAAACTTAGGTGGCTTTTTCGTATTTAAAATTTATAACTTAATGTTTTTGTACGGTAAAGTACAACGTGAATATTGATTTGAATATTCAATTAATTCTTTCTTAGACGTCATATTTAACGGCGCTAATCTAAAAACTTTTTTTGTACACTCATTCTGCATTTCATCGTGTATATCAACACACTCTTTGCTACTTATATTAAGTCCAGCTAAAACACCTTCATTTGTATAGCACAAATGCTGAGCATAATTTTGAGCGATTTTTTTAAACTTAAACAAATCAACGGGGTAATCAGATACCAAATCAGTAACATTCGAAACATCATCATACATTTTAGTTGAAAAAACATATTTATTAACAGCAAAGCCACTAATGATAATTACCACTACAAACATTATTAAACGCAAAGTTAGTTCCTCACTGCATAGCCGTAATTAAATGTAGCACAAACAAAAAGAGTTGTAATAAACTCCTTATAATTATGCATACTTTAAGTTTAAGCTATTGATTTATTTACATCACTTAATACTTGCACCGGGTTTTGTGCCTGAGTAATAGGACGCCCTATTACTAGGTAGTCACTGCCAGCTTCAATGGCTTCTTTAGGTGTCATAATACGTTTTTGATCGCCCGCATCACTACCAGCAGGACGAATACCTGGGGTGACTAATTTCAACTCGTCTCCCAATGCTGCTTTTAAACTTTGTGCTTCTTGTGCTGAACACACTACACCATCAAGGCCTGCTTGTTTGGTTAGTTTTGCTAAGTGCATCACTTGCTCTTGTGGTGATTTACTAATGCCTAAACGTTTAAGCTCTGCTTCATCCATGCTGGTTAAAACGGTCACTGCAATCAATAATGGGGCTTTATCGCCAAACTGCTCAAGTGCCTGCTTAGCTTTATGCATCATTTCAAAACCACCACTTGCATGAACATTAACCATCCACACGCCCATTTTAGCTGCAGCAGTTACTGCTTTAGCAACAGTATTTGGAATATCGTGGAACTTTAAATCTAAGAATACATCAAAACCTAAATCAACCAGCTCTTTAACAAATGCAGGGCCAAAATAAGTGAACATTTCTTTACCCACTTTTAATCGACAGGTATCCGGTGATAACTGTTTAACAAAAGCTAAAGCAGTTTGCTGATCATCATAATCAAGAGCGATAAGAATTTTTTTTGATTGTTCGAAAGACATAACTATCCTACTAGTGAGCGAAAAGTATAAAGATTAAAATCCGTCTAAGCCTCTGCTAGGCACAATGGTTTCCCAATGTTTACACGAAGGGCAATTCCAATAAATGGTGTAACTTGTAAAGCCACAATGCTGACATTGAAAGTCAGGCTTAGTAGCAATATATGAGGTAACAAGTTTATCTATTTGATTAAGCACATCTTTTGTATTTTTATTTTCGGCGCTCATTAACTGCAATAAAAAACTAAAACCACGAATTGTGGGCTGACGTTTTAAACTATCAGTTAAAAACTCAAAGGCTTGTTCAGTGTGGCCTTGCTCAAGCAACGCTTGGCAGTGCTGTATTTTTATCATTACTCCACCTTTTTCTAATAACTCAGCAACGAGTTCATGAAACTGATGGGTTAATTTTAGTTGCTTATAACTATGCGCTAACTTATCAATAAATAATGGCGCAAAAAAGGTAAATTGGCAGATAAGTTCTCGCCAATAATAAATTGCTTTAACGTAATCCTCTTTTGTATAGGCAGACAAACCGAGTTCATATAGAGGTCTGATTGTTTTAAAGTTTAAGCTAATAGCTTTGCGCATAAGTTGAGGGTTATTACTGGCAATAGCATGTTCACAGTAAAAGTTTGCGATAGCTTTGAAGTGTTGCTCTTTTGAAAAAAGCTCAGTATGCGCTTCAAACATATTAATGCCATTTTCCCATTCACGGGTCTGTGAATATAAGGAGATAATTGGCTCAAGAGCATCTTCATGGTTATTTTTTACCAGCCATATTAAATGTTCTTCTGCGCTATCGAGTAAACCTGCCATGATATAGTCTTCGGCTAATTCTAACCGGCTATTGGCAGCTTGTTTCTCGTTAAGACTTGGGTGTTTTAATAGCAATTCATGAATTTTTATTGCGCGGTCGAGCTCACCACGGCGGCGAAACATAGTGGCTAAGGTAGAATAGTGTTCTACAGAGTCAGCAGCTACTTCGAGCAAATTAATTAAATGCTCAAGCCCCTGATCTTCTTCTCTGTCTAGTAAAAACTTTAAGCCTTTACTGTATTCAGAAGTAATTTGACGATTAAATTGATGAGCCTGATTTTTCGCACTGTTTTTGCCCATGATCCAGCCATAACCGGCGGCAACAGGAAGCAGTAAAAACAACAGCTCAATCATAATTAGGTATCTTTGTTGGCAATACGCTTTTTATTATCTTTTTCAGGCGTTAATTGCTTTTTTAAACGGTAATTTTGCCACTTTAATTGCGTAAACAATTTAAAGCTCACAAAGCAACCCACTACAACACCTAACAAAAAGCAGATACTTATTATAACGGCTAAAGGCAATGTATTACTGGCTATTATGTAGTTAATTTGTGTTAATTGTGGATTTTGCGAACCCAATACAAATGCACCAATTAAAAATAGTGCTGCCAGAATAATTTTTAATACCTTGAACAAGTAACTACTCCAATAAGTTTACTAAGCAATGCTCTCGTTTACACGGTCACGTAGTTCTTTGCCTGGCTTAAAATGAGGTACATGCTTACCATCTAACTCTACAGTTTCACCTGTTTTAGGATTGCGACCTGTACGAGGCGCACGGTAATGCAAAGAGAAACTTCCAAAACCTCGGATCTCAATACGATCTGAAGAAGATAATGAGCCGGCCATTTGTTCAAGAATTTCTTTAACAGCGTTCTCAACATCTTTCACAGGAATATGTGAATGTTGTTCAGCAAGTGTTTCTATCAGTTCTGACTTAGTCATAGCGTTTCCTTAAAAAGAAATAGTGGAAGGGCATAAACTGCCCTTCCAATTAAAAGACTATAATTAATTAGTCTTTTTGTGCATTTGCGAAAGCAGCTGCCATTGCGTTTTCGAACACTGGCTCTTCTTTCTTAAGCTTCTCTAGTACTTCTTTCTCTTCTGCTTCGAAAAGAGCTTTAACAGATAAGCTTAAAGTGCGGTTCTTACGATCAAC
>JGI24025J20009_10001261_pt1 | contig 19297 bp, 19 predicted proteins | sample Cruoilmetagenom3_FD_20009 | JGI IMG/M metagenome (IMG submission 20009) | reverse complement strand
TAACGGTTTAAATTATTTTTTAGATCGATAGTTCCACATTCCGGCAGTTGTGCTTACATATGACAATCCGACGTTCCCAGAAAATAATAAAAAGTCTCAGAAATCCGGAACACTTTCACGCGAGATATTAGAGAACATGGATTCATCGTACATCAATTTTTATATTAATATAAGTGCAGTTATTATCACAATATCCAGAACAAGCGTTGCCGCACCATTGATTAGAACGATCTTGCTCCCGAGCTTTGGACCAAAGAGCGATACATGCAGTGGCAGTGAGTGCTTTGCAAATCGTGTCGAGAACGATATCACATTTCCAAGCATCAGGGCGATCAGCACTCCTTTTGTTGATAGCGCACCAGTATCAAAGAAGCTGCCGGCAAGAATCAGTCCGGAATATGTGTTCAAGATTTCAGTTGCACTGACCAGTGCGACCTCAGTATCGAGTCCCAAAATATCTGTAACTGGGTCTATAATTCCAGATAACTCTTGAAAGGTGCCACGCTCCATCAGAAGCGCTACCAGAAACAAGGTTACAAACATCACAGGCACGATCCTTTTGAGCATCCTGTACGTGGTTTTAACACTTTTGTTCCACGCGCTGCTGCTGTTACCACTGGCTGAACCGTTGTCGGGCTTATGTGTCTGATGATGTGCGGATGATCCGTCCGGGAGAAACGCGATCGCGTTCCCACCCAGCCAAATCCGTGCAAGCACGAACCCGAGACACGTCTTCACGAGTGCAACAAGTCCCCGAAGGCAGATATAGATCATGCCGGTCGTAAATCCGAGAATCGGGATCACCACAGGCAGAAAATACGTGAACAGATGAGAGAGAATGCCAGGAAAAGAACTGATCAGGGTGGTTGCGATGACTTCCCGCTCGGAAACCCTCTTTGCAGTCAGTTCCTCTGATAGCATGGAATAAGCGGCAGTGGCGCTGAATGTGCACGTCACAACCGAGAGAGCCGATACCCCGGAGATGTTCGCCCTCTTTGAGATAGGGTGGACCAACCTGTCAAACTTTCTCATCAGCCCGATGTTGACTGCATAGTTTGTTGCAAGGATACCGATCGCTATAACTGGAACGATCTTTGCCACGTAGTGGACTGCATATACTAATGAATTATATATCAGTATCATCACCTCAGCGGATACGCGAATGTCATGTCGTGATCCGTGTCGCCCGGGATCACCATGCCTTACACAGATGCTGGCAGACCTGACGCAAGAAGCAGCAGTACAAAGAGCGCGGATTGTATCCTCTTCATCGTTTCATCTCCGGGTACATAAAGACCCCGCGTTCACCCACCTTAAAATCGATGCGCTGGAACCGCCGCAAGTATTCCTGCTGCACCTCGCATCTGATATCTGAGGCAACTACGTGCACCCTCTCGTTCTCCACCGCAGAGACGTCTGCACGTTCAGGGCAGGACGCGAGGTCATCCAAAATCCACTCCATCCCGACAGGGTCATCGCAATCATAGCTGGATGGAAGCTTGCTCGTCACGACCAGAATGATAGCATCCGGGTTCTGTTCCAGTACCCACTCAGGATCGAGAGTGGGGGATCCTTCGAACATCTCCCTCGCGATGTTGATGCCGCCAGCGATGTGCACTGTCTATCTCTTGTGGAATCTTTGCTAAACGTCTTATATCTCCGGAATTCGAAAAATCCATCACGCGTCTCCCAAAATCTCGCCCATCTTTACCTTCCACCCGGTGATGTCTTCTGCCGTCACCACATCGATCGACCCGCCCTGGAAATCTCCTTTCACATCGCCCATCCGCTCCTCGATCCAGCCCTCCATCTCAAGATATGCGTTCTTGAGCCCATCGAGCACCTCAGGGTCAGCATCCCATAGTCCCCGCTCTGCCGCCTCAAGAAGCCGTCTTCCGATCTCCTCGAGCGCATAAGGGTTATTCTCCTCAAAGAACTGGCGCATCTCGCAGTCGAGCACGAACGTCTTTGTGATATCATCGAAGATCCAGTCATCGACCTCCTGCGTGGTCGCTTCCCACCCATAGACGCGCCCGATCCTTTTTGAGATGTCGCCTGCGCCCTTGTAGCCGTGATTCTTCATCCCCTCGATCCACTTCGGGTTCAGGAGCTTTGTCCGCACGACCCGCCGCAGCTCATCCGCAAGCGTTCTCACCTCGACCCGGTTCACATCGCGGGTATCTCCGTAGTACGCGGAGACCTCGTGACCCGAAACCTCCCTTGCAGCAGTGGTAAGCCCGCCGTGCGTTCCAAAGTAGCAGCAGCATCCGCATAGATCATATTCGTCCGTGACCGTCTTATTAAACGTGAGATCAACGGTTTTGAGCTGGGATGCGAACTTATCATGGGATTCCGCGCCGAACACCCCTTTTCCGTACTCGTACCCGTTCCAGTACAGGTACACATCGGACAGATCCTTGTCCTCCTTCCATGCAGAGGCATAAACAGCGAGATTTACGCCGTTTCCGTACGTTCCGGGCTTGCTTGAGAATATCCGTGCTCCACCGCTACCGGTAGTTCCGGTTTCAGTTCCAGCCCCTGCCCCATCCACATCTCCATCCTCTGCTTCTGTCCCGTCTGATGCATGTTTCTTGATGTAATTCATATCGTCTGGCTCATCAAGGAGCGAGATCTCCCGTATCGCCTCATCGAGGAATTCTATGCAGTTATAGAAGCAGTCCCGTGTGATCCCGCTCACCCTGATCGTGACATCGATTCTCGGGCGACCGAGTTCCTCAAGCGGGATGATCCGGTATCCCTTCACCTGACTGCCGTCCCAGACAGGCTCAGCCCCGATGAGATGCATGATCTGCGACATCTGCTCCCCGTCCGCCCACATGATGTCAGATGCCATCCAGTACATAGCGATATTCTCTGGAATCTTGCCCTGCTCTTCCTCGTACTTCCGGATAACGCCGTCTGCAAGCCGCTCTCCTACCCTCCACGCTGCCTTTGTTGGTATCTTGAACGGATCGAGCGAGTAGAAGTTCCTTCCTGTTGGGAGAATCTCAGGTTTCCCCCTTGTTATGAGGCCGGACGGTCCCGGCTCGATGTATCCGGCATCAAAGCCGTGGAAGAGCGCACCGATCTCATCAGACGCATCGATTGCCGAAGAGATGGTGCGGATCTTCTCTGCAATCGGGGAGACCGCAGACATAGACCTGTCCGGGTCATTTAACCGATCTTTGAGCACCTCTTTTGCGATCTCATGATCAGGGAGCGGGTCAGGTTCTATGAACCGTCTTATCAGTTCCTTTCCAAGAGGATCGATCTCTGAAAAGTCATCAGTGACACCTATATCCACCCCGGTCATGCCGGATATCGCTTTCCGGAGTTCCGAATCGTACCTGAGTATTGAGTTGATCAGTTCGACCTTCCTGTCGCCTTTCGGAACACTCCCGAATATATGCATCCCATCTGGAATCTGGCTGTTATAGATGCGGGTTATCGTCTCGTGTGCGAGATCAACGATTCGTTCAAACGTTGCTCCCTCTTCCACCAGTTTTTCGAGGTGTATGTCTTCAGAGAGTTTCGTGCTGATGAGGAGATCTGTTATTACATGCTCTGCGGCATGGGCTCTCCCTTTGTCGGCTTCTTTCGTCTTGTTATACTCTGCGATCTGGTCTTCCAGCTCCTTTAACTCGCCATAGACGCCGCTTTCCGTCATGACAGTCTGCGCATGATCGATCAGTGTCGCATAACTCCGCCTTTTTGCAATCGTGCCTTCAGGAGGGTTGTCAGAGTTGTAGATGTACAGATGCGGGATATTTCCGATCGCAATGTCCGGATAGCAGCTCCCTGAGAGCGCGACCGACTTTCCTGGCAGGAACTCAAGGTTTCCGTGCGTTCCGACATGCACGATCACGTCCGCGCCAAACTCGTTTTCGAGATACCGGTAGGTAGCCATGTACTGGTGCGGTGGCGGGATCTCAGGGTCGTGCAGGATCTTGCAGACAGTCCCATCGCACCTCGATCCGGCACATCCGCGTTTTGGCTGGATGCAGACCACAGCATTTCCGTATTTAACGCCAGTCACAACGATCTTACCGTCGTAGACCATCGCAGCGGGAACGCCGTCCTTTGCCTCTCCCGGGGGATTCCCCCACACCTCGCACATCCGTGCCCTGACATCCGGCGCAAGTGTGCCAAACCATTCCTCGTACTCCGCCTTTGTAACCATCGCAAGAACTCCGCCCCTCTCCACGATCTCATCGATTGTGGTCCACCGAAACTCCGCGATTGCTTTTCTGTCCATGATGGTGTCGATGAGCTCTTTTCCACTTTCAGGCGGATCCACCGAATACCCACTCTCTTTCATGCAATTAAGTATCCTTGCAACGCTCTCAAGAGTATCGAGATGGGCACCAGCCCCGATGGTCGCCTCGAGACTTGCACAGGGGTTGTTGTGCAAGATAAATGCAACTTTCCGCTTCTGTTGTGGTTTGTCCTTGAGTGCGATCCATTTCCTGATCCGGTTCACGACCTTTCTCACCCGATCATCGATTATGGTGTGCCGCTCAAACTCGGTTCCGTGCTCTTCTCCGGATGTTGCAACGCCGATTATTATCGGTTCGATCACACCCTCGAACTCGGGCATCGCAACACTCCAGCCGATCTCGGTACTGCTCAGCCCAAGGACATCTGCCCTCCACTCTTCTTCGGTCGCATGGTACGACATCAACGGATGGAAGACCGGCACATCGAGTCTTTTCAGCACCTCCACGGATTCCGCATCATCATCTCCGAGATTGAAGACCGACTGGAGGTTTATGAGCGCATCGATCCTGCCCATGAGGAATTCTTCGATAACCTCCCGATCCGGTCTGGAACCAAGTTCGATATCGCCAATCCCGTGACAGAATACAGGAATCACACAGGAATCCTTCTCAAGTTCGCGGATCAGTGAATCTATGATCTCAAGGTCTTTATTTTCCCAGTACCTTCGATTGAACAGGATGCCGACGGTATTCTTTGACTCTTTGGGCTTATACCACTGTAGATACTCTTCGATCTCATCGAAAGTCCTGCCCGCATCAGGGTGATATGCGCCCTGCCACATCACCTCTTCCGGCGGGGCGTAGACGTAATCCAGACCCAGGACTTCTTTTCCTATGTACTGAAGCATATTTTTTATATTCGCAAGTCCGCCATGGACGTAGTAGGCATTGACCGTCGCTGTGATCTTTAATGAAACGTTTGAAAGCTGCCAGAATGCCGGATCGTAACCAAAAGAGATTATCGGGACGTTTCGGTCCAGCGTTCCGATGACGTCATCCCAGACCGCATCGTTTGTCGGACGGAGAATTATAACATCTGCGTGCTCAAACGATTGTGTACACCGCCTTCGCTTCTCCTCATCCTCAATATCCCGGGCAGACCATGCACTGATCTCCATTCCAAGTTCCGCACATGCCTCTGCAAGCAGTGATATATCGCTGCCCCATGTTATTGATGTTATCTTCATATCAGCACCACATCGAATGGATATCCAGAAGCATCTCCTGCTCAGTTGCAACGATATTCCGAACAGTCCCGGATGAAAGATCCTCAACCGAATAATACCTGCCGCCAGCGTGCTCTGCGATATCCTTGCAGTATCCAAGCTGCATCTTCACAAACGACCTGCCAGCAGATTCGGTATCGAGAACAACTACATGAATCCCTGCGGATCTCGCGTCTTCTGCGATTCCGAGCAGTTCTTCTTTGACACTTGCGTCCCCGAGTGCTACATTCGCACGCCCGTCCGAGATCAGAATCATTATCGGAATCGTCTCCTCGTTCTTCTTTAGCTCTGCAAGGAGCAGGTTAAGTCCTGCGCTTAGACCGGCAGAGAGCGGCGTCTTCCCGCCTGTCGGGAGATCGTAGAGCTGCTTGAATGCGAGATCAGCGCTTCGAGAAAGCGGGAGCAGCACATCAGCGGTGCTTCCGCGAAACGCAACCATCCCCAGCCGATCGCGCTGCTGGTATGAGTCCAGAAGGAGCGAGAGCACTGCACCTTTTGCGCTCTCCATCCGGTTCGACGCGCCCATCGAACCTGAGGCATCCACCACAAAGAGGGTTGCTGTGGATACCTTCCNGACCCTGATCTTCTCTCTTATGTCCTGATCCTTGATGAGGATGGCTGCGCCCCCCTCCTCTCCCGTACAGCGGTCCCTCTGATGCGGCGCAGCAGCACAGATCGTGGCGTCGATCGCGACATCGGTTGGTTTGCCACGGGGCAGGGTNTGGCGTGCGTATCTGCCACGGTTATACAGCGCAAGCGTTGGAATCCTTCTNCCTGATGTCTTTCTNCGGTATGTCCGGTCTCGTTTCTGCTTCGGTCTCACGGCTCCGGCATCGATCGGGCTTCCGACCTCAAAGACCGACTCCTGTGGTGTTTCCTCCTCATCTCCGGAATCAGGCGGATCCTGCATCTCCTGCTGACCCTGTTCATGCTCATGATCATGTTCGTGCTCATGATCCTGCTCGTACTTGTGTTCGTGTTTATGTTCGTTATCGTGCTTCTGTTCGGGTTGCTCGCTCTCCTCATCGGGTTTCTGCTTCTCTTCACTCTTCTCTTCCATCATTCGGTCGAGTTTCTCGGTATCGAGTTCTGGCGGCTCAAACGGTTTCTTTCGCATCCTGTGCGGCAGCGCAAGTTCCATCGCTTCTTTTATGTCGCCAAGCGTGACCTCGGTACGGCTGTCGAATGCCGCAATTGTCTTTGCGGTTCTCGTGACAACGATCTCTGCCCTGTGCGTCCTGACGCCAAGTTCGATACACATCTCAGCAGTGGTTCTCAGGAGATCGTCGCTGATCCGGGCATCAGGAAGAATCGTTTCTGCCTTCGATATCTTCTCGCCAAGCTCCCTCTGCGAATCCTCGCAACTCTTCCTGAACCCCTCCGGATCGGCATCAAACTGCTCTGCAACCTTCACGATCGCAACACGCTCGTCCACGTCGTTTAAACTCTCGACATTCGCCTGCAACCCGAACCGATCCAGCAACTGCGGTCGTATCTCGCCTTCCTCCGGGTTCATCGTCCCGACGAGGATGAACCTTGACGGGTGGCTCACACTGATCCCTTCCCGCTCGACCACATTCACAGCCATCGCAGCCGAGTCCAGTAGAACGTCTGCGACATGATCATCAAGGAGGTTGATCTCATCGATATACAGGATGCCGCGATTTGCTGCGGCAAGGATTCCGGGTTCAAGCGCCCTTATCCCTTCCTTTATCGCTTTCTCGATGTTAAGCGTGCCAACGACCCGATCCTCAGTACAACCGAGCGGCAGATCGACGACCCGCCTCTTTCTGGTCACGATATCGAGTTTCCCACCATTCGCCGCGCTCTTGTAGCAGATATCGCACATCTCATCAGGATTACCAGGATTGCAATTAAACGGGCAGTTCCCGACCACCTCGATCTCGGGGAGCAGTTCTGCAAGAGCCCGAACCGCTGTCGACTTTGCAGTCCCTTTTTCACCCCTTATCAGAACGCCTCCGATCTTTGGGTTTATGGCGTTTAGTATCAGTGCTTGTTTCATCTTCTCCTGCCCGACAATTGCTGTGAATGGCAGTATCTGTCTTCTTATGTGGTGCATCTCTTCGCCTCGGTCTGACTGCTCCTGCGAGAACGATCGTTTGTTATCAATCCCGGTTACAAGTATCGTATTTTATGATGACAATCGTAAGGATAACACTGAATGATTGATACTTAAAAGTTTCGTGACATCGGTCTTGTCCCACACAGATGTCGGGGCGGTCTCGCAATTCAAAACCGCAACAAAAAGAATCCGGGGTAGGGAGTTATATCAAAAATAAGCATCCGATTTCGCAAGATGTCAGATATCCGATTGTAAAATCGCCTCGGTCATTCAGGGAGCAACTCTGACAGGTCGCCGTAAAATTTGAGCAGCAACTGGGTCACCGGATTCTCCTCGTCCAGCGTGAACGTGCGGATCTGTTTCCCAACCTTCTTTTCGGTGATGATCTCGATTGCAAGCAGCGGTTCGATAACCCGTGAAACACTCGAATGCGATAGTCCGGTCTCCTCTGCGATTCCTGAGAGGTAGGTGAATGTGCTCCGGTTCTTTATGAGATTCTCAAGAACGATCATCTGCGCTGTCCTCCCGAATGCTTTTTCAAGTGCGCTCATGGGTCTAACTATGTGTCCATTATTTATAAGATTACCCATTTTTGAGTTTGGCAGGGCGGAGTTATAGCGTGTCTTTTGATCAATCGGCAGACCGGAAAAACAGGACGGTTGCATTTCTTACCGATGCCCTGTGGGTTGAAGTTCGCCCGTTGGGGTGAATTTGGGTGAAGCGTAGCAAAGCCACACACCCTTTGTTAGGCAAGTCCGGTATGACCAAAATCCCCTGGAGCTTTTAGTTGCGATTTACGCCATTATCACCGTCTGTAAATCTTATCGTGGTGGTCGTAATCCTCGATTATTACCAGTTTATTATAGTCATCCACAGAAAATACAAGGACATAACTCTTATCTATGTGCACCCGTTTCAAATGCTGTAGCGGACTCCTCAGGTTTTTGTAACGGTGTGGATCACGTCTTATTTCTTCGATCTTATTGCAGATTCGTTCCAACTGTTCCCGATTCTTTGCTGCAAGTTCGAAAAATATCTTTTCCACGGTCTTTCGGAGGGCATAGTCATACATTCTCGTCCAACCCAAAGTGGCTTCTGAAATCCGTAACTTGCACCACCTTTTCGTTCTCCCGCTCCCCCATCTTTTCTATGAACTCCGGTCTAAGCTCAGGTTCCAGAAACTCGCTCTCATACTTTTGTATTATCAACTTGATCGCCTCTGATTTGTTCTTAAACCCAAACTTAGCTTTTATTATGTTGAGCACCCGATTCTCATACTCTGTCAGATTCACCATTGTTTGTACCATTGTTATCACTCATTATGTTTTGTTATATGTCATAACATCTTATTACATAAAACCTTCGATGAATGGCAAGGGCTTGTACACCTTCAAAGTGCAGGCGAAGGACAACGGCGAGCCTGGTGCAGGCAGCGATCACTTCGACATCAAGATCTGGAACGGCACCGATATGTCTGATCTGTACTACAAGGCAAATAACACCATAGCGGACAGGGATATCCAGGTTCGCACGAATTAGAGGAGACGTATCGAGTGACTCTGGTGCTCTGTTTTTGGTGACGGGGCACCGCCCCACATTTTTTGACGTTTGAAAGAAGTTTTATCATTTGTAAATGCTCTTTCTATGCCCTATTCTCAGAATCACCACGTTATTGTCGTCAATATCAAATACAACTCTGTAATCTTCAATTCTAAATCTATATGACCCTATCTTATGGTGCATCAACTTTCTGGAATATTTTATGGGATCTTTAGCATATTCCTTGAGTTTAGTAGCGATTCTATTCTGCATCCCCCTGTCGATGTTTTCCAGGTCTTTCAACGCCCTCTCGGGTAAATACTACCTTATACATCAAAGATTTCCTCAAGGCATTTCACTTTATCCTCTTTGTAATCGGTTCTCGCCTCTTCGATTGAGTGTAGATATTCATCACTTGAAAGCGCTAACATGTCTTCGATCAGATCTTCCATGGCACCCCTGATCGCATTCGACATTAAAGAGCGAAACTCCACAACAGATAAATCCTTTACCATTGTTTCCATAAGTGACAACCTCTTTCTATAGCTTGAATGTAACTACTTAAAAAATTTCGCCCGGTAGGTGGTGTAGCTCAGGCACAAATCACAGCCATGGCGGCACCGGACCGCGATTGGCTCCTCCACGCGGGCAGGCGCACGGGAGGCGCTCGAAGCGCAGGGCTGGGGGCAGCAGGACGTCGGGCGCAGGCACCCGGGCGGGTAGTTTCGGACAAGAGTGTATACGTTTTTGTGAAGAGTGAGAGTTCATATCGCAAATCCGAAAATCTTATATGAGGGGCGGCAGTTTGGAACATGGCTCCTTCTATGGCGCACGGGCGTTGAGAATCTGCGCAAGAACCGGAGAGGGGCGACACAATGACAGAGGAGGACTATAAATGAAAAATGATCGCTATGGACGCCAGAACCAGATAGTAAGAGCGAAAGAAATGCTTAAGAGCTGGGAACCGTTTTTTCGGTTCCTTCATTTTTTTAGATTTTGGCAGGGCGGTGTTGCAGCGTGTTTTTTGATCAATCAGCAGGCCTGAATACCAAACCTTTATCCCACCGCAGCCGGATGGTAACTTTATGGGCTCGGATATCGGAGACCTGTTTGAGAGAAGAGAATCTGAACTCGGCACACATTTACGCGGGCAGATCATCGCGATCGACGCGTACAATACGATCTACCAGTTTTTGAGCAGCATAAGGCAGCGAGACGGTACACCGCTCAAGGATTCACGGGGAAGGGTGACATCGCACCTGTCAGGACTGCTCTACCGGACAACAAACCTTGTCGAATCCGGATTGAAGCTCGTCTTCGTCTTTGATGGAGTCCCGCCGGATTTCAAAGAAGCAACGATCGAGAAACGAAGAGAGATACGGGACACGGCTGATCGAGAGTGGAAGGAAGCGCTTGCTGCTGGCAGGGAGGATGCGTTTAAGTATGCGCAAGCCACGTCCAAATTGCATCCCGAGATGGTCGAGGATGCGAAGTCGCTACTTCTATCGATGGGCATTCCGGTTGTGGAAGCGGCAAGCGAGGGCGAGGCGCAGGCTGCATGGATGGCAAGATCGGGCGATGTCAGGTTCGTTGGATCGCAGGATTACGATTCGCTGCTCTTCGGCGCTCCTGAGGTTGTGAGGAATCTTGCGGTAGGCGGCAAGCGGAAACTACCCGGGAAGAAGGTCTATGTGGATGTGAAGCTGGAGATCATCGAACTCCAGCCAAACCTCGACCGGCTCGGAATCACAGAGGAGCAGTTGATCGATATCGCGATACTGGTCGGAACCGATTACGATCCCGGCATCCACGGCATCGGCGCAAAGAAGGCGCTACAGTTGATCTACAAACACGGCTCGATCGAAGACGCGCTCTCTATACTTGGCGAATCGATCGAAGATCTCGACGAGATCAAGAACTTCTTCTTAAACCCTGATGTAACGGAGGATTACTCACTTACATGGAAGAAACCCGACGAATCAAAGATTACGGAGTTGCTGTGCCACGAACATGGCTTTTCAGAGGCGCGTGTGGCAAAGGCAGTCGAACGGCTCGCGCGGGCATCCGATTCCATGGGGCAGAGCACGCTTGATATGTGGAGCTGACCAGATGAAGAACCTCCGGGCTCGCACCGAACTTTATAACATCGCAATCTCGGCATTTTTCGTGGAATTCGGTACAGGGATGCTCATGGTATTGATTCCGCTGTACATACAAGATCTGCCAGCCAGCATGGGGGTGAGTCTCGCGATCAAGTCAGCCCTCGTCTTCAGCGTATTCGGGCTCTTTGCTGCCGCATCGTATCCTGTGATGGGGCGGCTCTCGGACAGACTTGACAGCCGGAAACCATTCGTGCTCGCAGGATTCGCAGGGTTCGTGGTGCTGGCTGTTGCATGTGCAGAGATCGATACGTTTGAGCAGTTGCTGATCGTTCGCGCCGCGCAGGGTATCATGGTCGGGGTGATGGTTCCTGCAATCCTGGCGATGCTTGCCCAGGTATCCACGCAGGATAGTCGGGGGAGATCGATCGGCATATATTCGACGATCCGGGGCATCGGACCTGCGGTTGGACCTGCGGCTGGCGGCATAATTGCAGGGGCGTGGGGTTATGGTGCAGGGTTTTATGCGTGCGCAGCTCTTGGACTGGTAAGCCTGCTTCTCGTAAACAGTATCGTTAAGGAGACTCATGAGACCCAGGGAAGGGGCATCAGCAAGAACAGGACAGATCGTACATCCGATGGCGAGATCAAACTCTTTGTGTACGCGACATTCACAACGATGCTCGCGATCATGATCGTGGCGACGCTGCTTCCGGTCTACGAACTACATCTGGATGCATCCGTAGGCGGGCTCGGGATATCCCTGTCTGCGTATTTTTCCGCACGCCTGCTCTTCCAGACTCCGATAGGCGTCCTCTCGGATCGGTTTGGCAAGAGGAATATGGTGGCGGCAGGGCTCTGCACAACAGCGCTTCTGCTTCTCGGGATGGCTCACGTCACATCGGTCACCCAGTTGTTCGCGCTCATGTTTGTCGCGGGCATAACCTCTGCTGCCGTGAATGTGCCATCGCTTGCATCAGGCGCGGATCTCGCAAGTCCCGGTATGATCGGGCAGCAGATGAGTCTCTTTCCGATGGCAAGCGCAATCGGCATGGTGGTCGGTCCCATGCTCGGGGGAATATTTGCCACGCAGTTCGGATTTGCATCGCCGTTCTATCTCTGCGCAGGATTGATGGTGGCGGTCGGGGTGCTGATTGTGAGGCAGCGATAAAGCAGAGGCGATCCATTCGGATTATGATTGTGTTATCGGGCTGTTTCGGGTATGAAGGGATTCCGATCACGAATTCCACAAATGGGACGAATGACACAAATGTTCGTGCCATCCGTGTGCGACAAGAAGTCGCATCACAGATTGACTTATCGGCTACCCCCTATATGCTCTTAATATCCCGGCAGGAACTTCGTAAGAGGAAGAGGGCAGGGGGCTAATTTAAATGCGCAAATGACAGCTTGCAATGAACTATACAGGGGTTTAAAATTTGCCCTGACTCGAAAGGTGCTAAATTACCGTAGGTGTTTCGCTGTATCACCATGCAGATTTGTGATAACATGGTTGCTGCTATCGATTTAAATCCACCGAATCTCAATTATCTACATGATATCCATGGACTTTAAAAATAGATATATAATGTATATAATTGCATCACGCCACTATACTCCTCAATAAATTGCGGCATCACGAGGGGGGTCGCGTACTTGTGATGAGGCCGAGCGCGGACGGATGTGGGGTGAGTGTATGCATCTGATGAGTATACGGTTAATAGACTTATCTCATTTTGAATATATTAAAATTTTTATTTAAGAAGATGAATAAGAATATTTGATAGGGTCAAAATCAATTCCCATATCTCTGGCGCAAAAAGTTGGGGCCTTAAAAGTTATTTGTTGTTTTCCATGACCGCTTCCACTAATATGACCAGTTTTTCCTACAGTTTTACTCCATGTTAAAACACGAGTCCGCTCTACCAACTTATCGTCAATATTTGTGCCAACTTTTTTTAAAATATTATTATCTAAATCTTCTTCTGGAGGCGCCCTAATATAACATCTCACAACATTCCTTGGCTTACAAAAATATATGAAAAAATCAGGATTTTTCTTTAATAGAACTAAATAGTTATTATATTCACTTTGTCCTCTAAAAGGACAAATGTTTATTTGTGCTTGACATTGAATAATTATTTTAGAACCATAAATAAAATCATAATTGCTCATTTTAAAATCAATTCCTCTTACGCAATTCAAGTTCTTCTATAATTTCTTCTATTAATTCAAAATCTATTAATAACTCCTCAGCCAGTTCAGAAATATATACTTTCCTATCTCCTGCTCTTTTGATATACTCTGAGATTTCTTTTTTCGCATCATTATAGGATAGTTCTCTTAGCGGAACAATCACAATCTCATCAGACAAAAAAGGTTTTGAATGTGTTATGGAAACATTGTTATCTGTAAGCCCATGTTGGTGAAAAACGTGTTCAGAAAGATCATCGCGATACGCCAACATGTCCATCAGTCTTCCACCAGAAGTTCCCACTTGTTTATATAACCCAAAATAATGTTGGTTAATGAGGGGTTTCTCGGGTGGTGGGAATCTGTTTTGAACATTATCTCGCCAATCAGAGGATAATTCTAAATTATACATCTCAACCTTCTATACTTTCAAGCCCGCTATTAATTTCGTCAACTCTACTTAGAAGCCAATTAGCTAAATTTTCAGCTTGTTCTGGCGCCATGATTATACCAACTTTCAAATCCCTTGTAATTTCAATGTCGGCAAGATCTTTTTCTTGTGGCTTAAGTTTTTTGTCTTCTCCTATGGTCATCTCTTCTTCTATAGGCAAATCCCTGTGCTCAAAAAAGAGATGATATAGTACATCACCACGGGGCGTAATTCCTCCAAATGCGCCATTTACATAATGTATTTGGTATCCTTCAGATTTCTTAAAAACAAATTTAACTTTTTTACGAAGTTCTTGTTCCAACTCAATTGTTTCCATTGTTGCTGGTGTATCAGACACATCGTTCATATATTACATTACCTCCTTCGTCCATGCTCTTTTCGCAAGAATTACTCAGTTTTGCTTGTTATATAAACTTTTTGACTATATCAACACAAGTGTTTTAGCATCCTTTTTACAAAAATACGGTGTACCTCCGTTCCATTCACGTCCCATCCCACCCCACAAAACCCCTCTGACCCCCCGATTCACTCTCGACCCTCAACACTTGTGAAAGCATTGTGCCCGTCTCCGAAGTCACCAAACCCCTGACTTAAGTACGAAGCCTGTACACAGCGATTTCATGCCACGCATCTTGCCATGTGCTCCGACATGCTCACTATAGTAAGTCAACAACGATACCATAACCCCATCATGTAGTTTGTATCGTCTCATATAGCGTGGTGCTAACTCTCATAATATTTAAACATAACGCCACCTGCACGATCATCAGCACACCAACTGGCGTAATCCGTCCGTCACCGTCCAATGTTTGCATCATTGCCTGTGCCCCCCACCTCCGCGATCACTATAAAGTACAATCCAGCCAATACAGTACCAATGACCACATCCCTGCGAAAGATCGAGCACTTGCAGATATGCGCAAACGATCCGGTCGAAGCGCATGTCTCTGCCGGATTCGACGACGTCCATCTGATCCACTGCGCACTACCAGAGATCGACAAGGACGAGATCGACACCTCGACAGAACTGTTCGGGAAAGTCATGGCTGCGCCGCTTCTGATCGCGTCGATGACAGGCGGGCATCCAGACACCTACCCGATCAACGAAGCGCTTGCGCTTGCAGCAGAGCATCTCGGGCTCGGTATTGGGGTTGGGAGCCAGCGGGCTGCGCTTGAGAATCCGGAGCAAGAAGAGACGTTTCGGGTGGTGCGGGACTGTGCGCCCCATGCTTTTGTGTACGCAAACATCGGTGTTGTGCAACTGACCGAGTACGGCATCGATGGCGTGGAACATGCGATCGAGATGATCGAGGCTGATGCGATCGCGATCCATCTCAACTTTCTGCAGGAGGCGATACAACCCGAGGGCTGCACATACGCACGCGGGTCTCTCGATGCGATAAAGGATGTGTGCGATGCCGTCTCGGTTCCTGTGATCGCGAAAGAGACCGGTGCCGGCATCTCCCGCGAGGTGGCAGCAATGCTTGCGGCGGCAGGAGTGGATGCGATCGATGTTGGTGGCGCAGGCGGCACAAGTTGGGCTGGTGTCGAGTATTATCGTGCTCTTGATCGCGGGGATTTAATATCCGAGCACCTCGGAGGGTTGTTCTGGGACTGGGGAATCCCGACAGCGGCAAGCGTCGTGGAATGCTCATCCTGCGGTCTGCCGGTCATTGCGACAGGCGGCGTTCGCACCGGGATCGATATCGCGAAATCGATTGCGCTTGGAGCATCGCTCTCAGGAACCGCGCTGCCACTGGTTGCTCCTGCGATGAAGAACGCTGACGCGGTGATCGACCGGCTCTCATCCATGATCTCGGAACTTGAGATTGCGATGTTCCTCTGCGGCTGCCCGGATGTCACTAATCTGAAGACGGCTCCGGTGGTGATCGGCGGCAGGATCAGGGAGATGCTTGACGCACGCGGGTTTTGAGCACCCACTCACCGTCAGGCAAACTTAACATCATATCCAAAATTCCTTATCGATCAATCTCTTCTCTCAATTCTCTTAACAGACTCCCAAATGCTTGAAAGTTCTCTTTTACCGTTTCGTACACATCCATAGCCGCCTCCTGATCGTAAGTAGGTGATGTCAGGTTTCTCGCTTCGAGAAGTTCCAACCATCTTTCCTCGTCTTTGATCCATCCCGTCCCTCTCACGATCAATCACCAACTGACGATGCCGCGACAGATCTACTGGCTGGTCCAATAGACACTGTCTGAAAATCAAGTGATTCATCACCGCGGTCTGCGAAGCAGCGCCGAAGGCCGAACGCGGAGGGCGCAAGAGTTTCGTGACCGCTCCAATCCTCCGCGTGCTCTGCGGTAGAATCTAAGGGCATGGCTACTTTCGGAGCAAGCATCCATGACCCTCCGGCTCACCCATGGGCATTAAAATGTGCCACCTATTTTCGCAGCAAATCGACAGTGCTGGTCCAGTGCAAGAACTGAATTGTCGAGGCACTACGCCTTCAGATCGTGCAGTTCGTATTCTATCCCCTCTGCTTCCAGCCGTTTTAAGAGCGAAGGGAGTTCGTCATCCACCGAAAGTACAAAAGAGGACACTCCATGCCATGCTGCTTCGACAACCGCCTCCTTTGCACCGAACATCACATCTGCATCGATTCCGATATTTTTCAGGGCGGTCAACGCCTCAACACCGATCACAGCAATGAAACGATCCACTTCTACAAGCTTTTTAAGCATCTGGTAGTTGACAGCAGTAGAGCCCCCGCGATGGACTCTCGGCACCTTCCCGATAACGATCCTGACATCCGGAAGATCGATGATTCCTTTCAGATCGGTAACACCGACATCCCTCCCTTTCTGCACATCTGAGATGACCTTGCCTGTTGCGCCTGTTTCATGCTTCGCGGATGCGTACAGGAGCCCATCACGCATATAAAGATAAATCCGCGTACCTGCCTGCAGGGGTTCGTCAGCGATCGCAGTCCAGACCGCGACCTGACTGACAACTTCCTCAAGTATGAATCGCGCATACCGCCGGAGTGCGAATGCGTTTTCGGTTATCCATTCGACCCCTTTCGTAGTCGCCTTGTATCTAACACGTCCATCGCTGTACACAAACCCCTGGTTCGCCAGTTCCTTTAGGTATTCAGAGACCGCCTGCGGTGTAATCCCGAGTGTGTGCGCAATCTCGCTCTGGCGCACATTCGGCTGATGCGATGCGACCTCCACGAGAATCTGGAATTTCGTTGCATCCCGTTTGCTCTGTAGAAGGAATGTCATGCAATTAAATCATATTGTCACTATTTAAGATTAAACTTGCGGTCTGATCATCTGCCCGGATGGACCAGACGATCCCCTCCTGCGCACCGCACGAGCGGCTTTGCAATGTGCCGTCTCGCGGATGGCGGGACCTCGTACCAGCCGCAGTCGAGACTGCGCTTAATCGGCACGCGGTCAGGCACATCCGATCTGGTTTTGCATCGCTTGCACCGGTAACCCTGCCCGACACCAGCCGATTTCATGCGTCTTCCGCAGGCGCAGACCGGATTTCCGGTCTCGTACAGGGCAACCAGATGCTCGATCTTTATCTTCTCGAGATGAACCGTCCCGTCATCCACACTTCCGCATACGACAACCCGGTCCCCCACAGCCAGTTGCCTGATGATCTCTCGAAAGTTCTTTGTCGGCTCAAAAGCGGCGCAATCGATCCCTGATCCCGACTGTGAGTCTGCAATTTCGAAGATGACGTGCCCGCCATGAATCGTTCGCGGCGTGGAAGAGACCACGCCTCTCAGGATATACGAACGCCCGCCACGCGTCCGGTCGATCGTCGATCGCACCAGATGCATATCGGTTCCCTGATTCGTCCTGAACAAGACCGAGCGCTCGATCGGCTCCGACCTGATGTGACCGAGAGCATCGATGACACCGTCTGCTTCCCCGCGGATCCCGAAGAGGACGGGATCGCATCCATGCGGGACGCAGACGACCGCCTTGTTTGCGATATCAACGGTGTCCCATGTCCTCGGATATGTCCGCAGGTCCGCGTCCCTGATGCTCCCGGCATCGACCTCTCTTGGTGTGCCGATGCGGACTGGTCTTCGGTATGCAATCAACTCGAATGTGTGGTCAGGGATGCCGTTTAATGCGACAGCGGCTGCAGCGAGCGCGCCGATGAGACCGCGTCCGTTCTTAAATCCGCGGGAGTCGATGTCATACCTGTTTAGCAGATCTTTCGCATCCTCGATCCGGAGGATATCCTGCATCGCACGTCTGGAAAATGATTCGAGGTCGTTTCTCATGTCAGGAGGTGTACCCTCGAGAAACACCACCCCTGGGTTTGTGTTCTCGTCGGACAACTTCGACTGCTCCTTCACTTCATCCAGAACCACCTCTTTCACCTCGTCTGCTTCGCTTGCCCCATCTATCTCGATATTAATGGCAACCGCACCGTTTCCCCTCGTCTTGTACCTGATGTTCGGATTCAACCGGATCAACAGCGGGTAATCTGCCAGATCACCGTATTTTTGGAGTTTCTCCACTAATACCGCTGCAATGTATGTGGTGCAGCCGCCGTCGCTTCGTGAGTCGGTGTCATCGATTCCAATGATCATTGTGGTTGTCCTGTTGTTCTGGTCGGCACTGTCTAAAAATCCGGTGATTTATCACCGCGGTCTGCGAAGCAGCGCCGAAGGCCGAGCGCAAAGGGCACAGAGTTTTAAGACTGATCTGATCCTCTGCGTTCTCCGCGTGCTCTGCGGTAAAATTTAAGGATATAGTGATTTCACTGGGTTTTCCGATTGTGCTGTTCTGGTTGCTGTAGTTACTGTAGTTGCTGTGGTTGTGCGAAGATGTTAATTATGGTTATTGCCACATTGTGCGTATGAACAGCGGCGTTATTCAACCCAACTACAAAGACGGTCTGGTGCATGTGGTTGTCCAGGACGTAAGCACGAACGAGGTGCTGATGTGTGCGTACATGAACGAAGAAGCGTTTGGGCTGACACTCGAGACGAATATAGCGCACTACTGGAGCAGGAGCCGGAAGAAACTCTGGAAGAAGGGCGAGAGTTCAGGACACCTCCAGAAGGTGCATGAGATACTGATCGATTGCGACTGCGATGATCTGCTGCTCCGGGTCGAGCAGATCGGAGGCGCATGTCATACCGGATACCGGTCATGCTTCTACCGGAAAATCGATGGCGAAGTGGTTGGCGAGAAGGTGTTTGAGCCATCTGAGGTGTATTGAGTCACAGTTCAGGATTGCACACCATGCATGCCCGAGCATCGTCGCGATCAGGCGGATGCTGCTCGAGAGAAGAGGGCTTACCCTCATCCCTCACCTGACGTACGAGAATAATGTGAGTTTATAGATATCTTCCCTGTGCCCAAAAGCAGCCAGCACCACTTCGCTTTCATTCTCATCCACCATGTAAATAAGTCTGTATTTCCCTTTTATTC